>ENA-OQAS01000213-OQAS01000213.1-human-gut-metagenome-genome-assembly--contig:-NODE-213-length-30840-cov-6.776772_pt1 | contig 30840 bp, 30 predicted proteins | sample MGYA00242733_ERZ504523 | MGnify/ENA primary metagenome ERZ504523 (study PRJEB26092, sample SAMD00036239) | human gut metagenome | host: Homo sapiens | study: EMG produced TPA metagenomics assembly of...
CGTCAAGGGCGGCGCCGCCGGCGGCGGCTGGGCGCAGGTCATCCCCATGGAGGACATCAACCTGCACTTTACCGGCGACTTCCACGCTATCGGTGCCGCCAATAACCTGCTGGCCGCCATGCTCGACAACCATATTCAGCAGGGCAACCGGCTCGGCATCGACGTCAAGCGCATCACCTGGAAGCGCGTCGTCGACATGAACGACCGTCAGCTGCGCCACGTTATCGACGGCATTGGCGGCAAGGCTCAGGGCGTGCCGCGCGAGGACGGCTTCGATATCACCGTTGCCTCCGAGGTCATGGCGATCCTGTGCTTATCCACGAGCATCAACGACCTCAAGGAGCGCCTGGGCGAGATTGTCGTCGGCTACAGCTATGCCGGCGAGCCCGTCCGCGCCCGCGACCTTAAGGCTCAGGGCGCCATGGCCGCGCTGCTTAAGGATGCGCTCAAGCCCAATTTGGTGCAGACGCTCGAGGGCACGCCCGCATTTGTCCACGGCGGTCCCTTCGCCAATATCGCCCACGGCTGCAACTCCATCATGGCCACGCGTATGGCCATGCGCTTTGGTGATGTCGCCATTACCGAGGCAGGCTTTGGCGCCGATCTGGGTGCCGAGAAGTTCCTCGACATCAAGTGTCGCATGACGGGCGTTCGTCCCAGCGCCGTCGTGATTGTCGCCACCGCCCGTGCGCTTAAGTACAACGGCGGTGTTGCTAAGGCCGACCTTAACGACGAGAACCTCGAGGCCCTCAAGGCCGGTATGCCCAACCTGCTGCGCCACGTCGACAACATTCAGAATGTCTACGGTCTGCCCTGCGTGGTCGCCATCAACCGCTTCCCGACGGACACTGAGGCCGAACTCGAGCTCATCGAGTCCGAGTGCCAGAAGCTCGGCGTTAACGTTAAGCTTTCCGAGGTCTGGGCCAAGGGCGGCGAGGGTGCGCTCGACCTGGCCGATGAGGTCATGCGCCTGATTGAGCAGCCGAGCGAGTTCAAGTTTGCCTACGAGGACGGCGCCGATGTTGCTGATGCCCTCGAGGCCGTCGCCACCAAGGTCTACCGCGCCGACGGCGTTGACTTTACGCCGGCTGCCAAGCGTCAGCTCGCCGAGCTGCGCGAGAACGGCTTTGGCAACCTGCCGGTGTGCGTCGCCAAGACCCAGTACAGCTTTAGCGACAACGCCAAGGCGCTGGGCGCCCCCGAGGGCTTCCGCATCACCGTGCGCGAGCTCAAGGTTTCCGCCGGTGCCCACTTGTGGTCGCGCTGACTGGCAGCGTCCTGACCATGCCGGGCCTGCCCAAGGTCCCCGCGGCCGAGAACATCGACGTCGACAACGACGGCAACATCACCGGCCTGTTCTAAGCCTGCTGCTTATAGCCGCTTGCCCGCCCCGTCGTGCCCCAAGGCCCGGCGGGGCTTTTTGATCCTTAGGCACGCGCATGTCTTGTAGATACCGACGGCCTTTGCCCATCATAGGCTTTTGCGCGGTAGAATGCATGGATAACTTGATGCTTACAGGCGACGGAAAGGAAACGCTGCATGGACCAGGACAAGACGACTGTGATGGGCGGATATGGCTCCGCACAGGCTGGCGGCAGCGCCGATGCGACCCGCGTTGTGTCGAACCCCGGCAATGCTGCCCCCGATGCGACGCAGGCGTCCGCCGAACCCACACGAGTTATGGCTATAGCGATACACCGCGGGATCCGTTTGATTATGCACCGCAGGACCCGTATGGCAATGCAACGCCGGACCCGTATGGCAATGCGGCGGCAGGCGCTTATAATAACCTGCCGCAAAATCCCATTCCGCAGCCTCAGCAGACGACGTATATGCCGCGCACGGCACAGTCCCAGCCTCGTTATGAGTCGCGCGATCCGTATGCGCGCCAGCCTTATCGTGAGTACCCAAGTCGATTCCGCAGTATGGTGAGGACGAGGAAGAGGCGCCGTCGCGTTCGTCGAGTGTGATCAAGAAGATCCTCATTGTGCTGGCGATCTTCTTTGCCCTCTCGATTGTGTTTGCCATCGTGTCGGGCATGCTCAACAAGCGGGGGAGCTCAACGGCCGATACCACTGCCGAGCAAACCGAGTCCGCCTCGTCTAGCACCGTCGATCTGAGCGATATCCCGGGGCAGTACTGGTCCAACGCCAAGAAGCTCCTCAAGTCGCGCGGCGCCGATCTTTCGAATGCTGTGATTCTGACTGACGACGGCTCGACGCCTGTTGTCGATGCCAACTGGGTCGTCACATCTGCCTACTACAACGCTGACGGCAACCTGGAGGTCCAGCTTACGCGCAAGGACGGCTCGTCGGGCAATGCGTCCGGCGATCAAGGCACCACGGACAGCTCGAGCTCCAACACGCTGGAGGACCTGAGCAATAAGGCGCAGGAATTGGGAGACAAGGCGCAAGAGCTGGGCGATACGGCACAAAACCTGGGCGATACCGCGCAGAACTTGGGAGACATGGCGACGGATGCCTGGAACGCCCTACAAAACGGCATTTCGGGCGCACAGGGAAACTAGCGGCCGAGCGGCTAGAGCCTTAGCGGTGCAAACAAAAACGGGACGCAGGATGCGTGACCGGGCGCATAGGCGCGCTGGTCGGCGGTCCTGCGTCCCGTTTTGCTGTCGATTACAGCTGCTCTGCCGGACGCTCGGGCGAGCTAAAGCCGGAGTCAAACGTGACGACGCATGATGCATCGGGCCTGCGCTCGTGCACGATGCGCGTGACGAGCTCCAGCAGCTCCTCGTCGGATATGTCAAAGCCGTCGGGACGCACCAGGTCAAACGAAACAAAGCCGTCGTGCTCGTGCAAGTCGTGGATGGAAAGCGCGGGGTCGATCTGCGCTACGCCGCGCTTGACCCAGCCGCGCAAGTCATCGCCGGTTGTTGCAATGGGGTCGCAGTGCAACGTGATGGCGATGCCCATCTGGCGTTTGATATCGTGTTCGATGGTGTCCAGAATCTCGTGGTGCTCAAAGGCATCGCCCTCGCCGGGCATTTCCACGTGTGCAGTGGCAAACTGGCGGCCGGGGCCGTAGTCGTGCACCATGAGGTCGTGCGTGCCAGGACCTGGGGGTACGACATGATCCTGTCGCGGATTTCCTGGACGAGTTTGGGGTCGGGCGCTTGTCCCAGCAGCGGGCTGATGGCGTCGCGCACCAGGCCCATGCCGCTGATGCAAATGAAGATGCCCACGCCCAGGCCCGCCCAGCCATCGAGGTCAAAGCCGGTCGTTTGCGAAATGAGCGCCGCCGCCAAGACCGAGCCCGAGGCGATGACATCGTTTTTGGAATCCTGCGCCGTGGCGATGAGCGTCTCCGAGTCGATGCGATTGCCCAGCGTGCGGTTGAACGCCGCCATCCAGAACTTGACGAGCATGGATGTAGCCAGTGCCGCAAGGGAAACGAGTGTGTAAGCGGTGGGGGAGGGCTTGATGATCTTGGTAACGGACTCGAGCACCAGGTTGATGCCGACGGCACAAACGAGGACGGCGACAACCAGACCGGCGAGGTATTCGTAGCGGCCGTGGCCATAGGGGTGGTCTTCGTCTGCCGGGCGGCTGGCAAGTCGGAATCCGAGCAGGCTCACGATGTTGCTCGACGCATCGGAGAGATTGTTGAAGCGTCGGCGATGAGCGAGACGGAGCCGGCGAGTAGGCCCGCGATGCCCTTGGCCAGACACAGGGTAATGTTGAGGCCAATGCAAATGAGGCTTGCGGCAAAGCCCGCGTTGGTACGGCGAGTCGTATCGACCGGCTCGCCCTCGCTGCCGGGAACAAGCGTATGTACCAGCCGATTTACAAATAGCATGGCGATCGTCCTCACAATCATGGTTAAGGGGATAGTGTAGCTCGCATGGGCGCACCGTGCGCCGGTGCTCAGAAAATGCAGTAATGGTCTGCTGGAGCTAACGAGCGGCCCTTCTTGTCCGACCGGGTGCTCCATTTTGGGCCACATGGGTATGGGCATGTGCCTGCCTGCCCGACATACTTAATGTCGACAGCCCCTGCGCAAAGGAGGACGTTTCTATGGACGAGATGTTTGCCATTAAATGCCAAAACTGCGGCGGCCCTATGTACTCACACCAGGCTAAACGCAGCTTTGAGTGCGCCTATTGCGGCACGGTCGTTCCGTGGCAGGCCGATGCGGGGGAGCCAAGAGCGCCCTGGGCATTCGCCATACGCCACTGACGGTTGTCGATGGACTGCTTAAGCTCACCACGTGTCGCAGCTCGAGCGCCCGGAGGACCCGGACTGGTATTTCTTCAATTCGTACTGGCGCAACCAGTCGGTTCTGGAGCATCTGCTGTGGGAGGACCGCGGCACAGCGCAGGAGTTCCAAGAGGCCACGCACGTGAGCATTCCCTGCCCCTTCTGCGGCGCGTCCTTTGAGGGATCATCGACCCAGCGCGTGTTTGAGTGCCCGTCCTGCGGCAATAAAATCGGTGTAGCGACCTGCTCAAGCCCGGTACGTTTAGTAAACGCTTGACCTTGGGCGTTGGTGCCGAGCATGTGCCTGAGCAGGGTATTCCCTGCGAAATCTCGCCGCAACAGGCGCGTGCCAACGCGCTGCAGCTGGTGCGCCAGTACCCCGACGCCTTTGCTGGGCACGACGTGGAAGACGCGATTCAAAATGACATGATGCTCTTCTACTTTCCCATGGCGCTCGCGGATTTGCGCATGATGGCGTCCTTCCCGGGCAGGGGCCTGAGCAAGGAGACCCTGGTGTACTACGAGGTGCTCGACTGGGCATACCCGCGGGCAAACTATCTGGATGTTCGCCTTATGGGCATTTTGGAGCCGTGGGACTTTGCCAAGGTCGGTCCGTTCGATCCCGCCATGCAGGAAGGCGACTTCCGCGTTGTCTCCGTCGATGCATCTACCAAGGACCAGGTGGTCATTGATAAGCTGGCGCTCGACGTTGCCGGCAATGATGCCGAGGCGGTGCTGGGGCTCAATAAAAAGAGCATCCGCACCTGGGCGCGCAAGGCTCGCAAGCATAAGGACGGCCTGGTGATGGTACCGGTCTACTTTGTCGATCGCCCAGCGACGGACAGCCGCGATGGCGAGCAGGTGCGCATTGCCGTAAACGGCCAGACGGGCCGCGCGGCCGCGGTGGTGTTTAGCGACAAGCGTGAGACGCATGTGGTGGCGCCGCTCAACCCGAGCCTGCATCTGTCCGGAGAAAGCACCGTGCACGCCACGCCCATCGAGGTCAAATACGTTAAATCGCCCTTCCTCTACCAGATCGTGCGCAAGGGAGGCGGCGAGCAACCGCGCCAGGTGGCAGCGGTTGCCGAGGGTTCCTACCGAGAAGAAAAGCCCAAACGCAAGGGCTTGCTCGCTGCGATCTTTGGGAAGTAGGGGAGTAGTGCCGGTCGGCGCTGCGATCCGATAGCTAGAGGAACGGGGCAGCTCGCAGGAGTGCGGACTGTCGTCTGATTGTTTGAGGGTGCCAGATGTAAATAATCGGTGGAGCGGCTGCAAAAGAGCCGTCTCGCTGGGTAAAATCAGGATGTGCCGCGGAACCCGCTCCTCAGCTAGTCACACTTCGGAAGCGCGGGCAACGCAGGTATTATCGTCTAAAGGGCCGGCTGCAACCGGCCCTTTTTATGACTCCCTTCGCTATCCGTTACTGCTTATATTCCCGCCAGATCGAGTAGAGGTTCCGGCAATGCCGGTCACATACATCGAGAGGCGCAGGATTTCAAGAAACAAGTTCATAGGCTTCACCCCAATCGGAGATCGGAGCGTTGCCCGCAGGCGGATTCCGCGGCAGTCAAGATTTTACCTCACAGGCCGCGGTGGGAGACATCCTGCCCATTCCATGGTTTGGAACAGTGTCGATCTAACGGGCAATCAAACCCCTAGCACTCTTTGAATTGAGCAAGCATCTGCCCGAAGAAGCTGAGCCCGGATGGCTCATAAATGAGTGAGCCGCCATCTTCGGTTCGGTAGACCCCGCAGGGGAGGTAACGCCGTCGGGGAGAACATAGAGGTTGGCTTCTTCCTTCAGTCCTGCTGGAAATAGCGGAATCCCGTTTTCGTCCACTTGGAACTCGTCTATATTTGCGATCTTTCTTTCCGTGGTGCCTCCTGGTCAGTTTCTATCGTAAGTGCGCCCTAAAACAAACACTGCTCTATCAGCTCTTTACCGCGCAAGGCGTCGGTCCACTCCTGCGGAATTGCGTCGATGCCGTATACCGTGCCGGCGAGGGCGCCGGCAACGGCTGCGGTGGTATCGGTGTCGTCGCCTAGGTTGACGGCGGCAAGCACGCAATCTTCGTAGCTGTTAGTGTTGACGAAGCACCAGGTGGCTGCCTTAAGCGTGTCGCGCACGAAGCCACCTGACTTGATCTCCTGCTCAGGCATGCCTTTCAGATGGAGTGCCCACGAGGGGAGCGCGTCGTTCATCACATTCCTCATCAGCTCAACAAATATGATGCATGCATCGGTTGATGTTCTGTGGGCGTGCGTGATTGCCGAGACCTCGCGGATCTCGTTGTCCGTCGCATCGGTGAACGCTAGGGGAGCGATGCGCATGAGCGATCCGTTGCCGTTGTCGCGCTCGCCGGAGCTCCTTTGCCGGTGTGCAAAGCGCGGGCGTCGTGCCGCCGTAATCGAAAACGCCGTCGATCGTATACTCGCCACGGGCAATCCAACTTACGAACTTGTCGCGCATGTCCGCGGTGTCGATGTGCCCAAGCTCCCTAATCGAGTCGCAGGTAGCAAGCGTCATGGACGTGTCATCGCTCCAGGTGCCGGCGGGCTGCCCATGCGTGCCGTAGCCGATCATGTCGGTGCATTCGAACGTGCCGCGGGGCCTGAACTCGTAGGGAACGCCCAGTGCGTCGCCGACGGCGAGCCCATAGATGCAGTCGCGCAGTGTTGTTTTCGGTCTGTCTGTCATGGAAAGCTCCTCTTATCCCAGGTGATGTGGAGCGCCATCGGTGGTGTCGGTCGCAACGTATTGCTATCCTTGTGCTTCGCCATTAGTCGTTTCGTTGATGGCGCGGTACTCGGCACTCAGCTCGCGCGCCAGCTCTTCCTTACTTGGAAGATACGGCAGGTATTTGGCGGCAAACACTTGGTCGTTGTCTTCGGGCAGCGTGTACTCGACAATCGAATCGCTTTTGTCCGCGCAGAGCACGATGCCTATGGGCGGATTGTCGCCTTCGTTCATGAGCTCGCGCGTGTAGTAGTTCACATACATTTGCATCTGGCCCAAGTCCTGGTGCGTAAGATCGTCCGTCTTAAGGTCGATAAGCACGAAGCAGCGCATCAGATAGTTGTAAAACACAAGGTCAATATAGAAATGGCGCCCATCAAAGGTGATGCGCTTTTGGCGCGCCTCGAAAGCGAAGCCACGGCCAAGCTCCAGTAGGAACTTCTGAAGATGTGTGATGAGCGCCTGCTCTAGATCGCTCTCGCGAAACGCAGTATCGTCCGAGAAACCTAAAAACTCCAGTACATATGGGTCGCGGATGATATCCTCGGGGCGACGAGCCGGGGCGCTCTTCTGGATTTCTTGGGCGGCGGCCTCCTTGTCCTTGCTGGCAAGCAGGCGCTCGCGGAACATGGTGTTGATCTGGCGCTCGAGCTGACGCGTGCTCCAGCGAGAGTCAGCGCATTCGTTCATGTACCAGGCGCGAGCTTCGGGGTCGGGAATGCGCATCAGCCTGCGGTAATGAGTCCAGCTCAATTCGCTACGCAGTGCGTCGCGAATTGGAAACGCAAGAAAGAACTGACGCATATTGCGAAGGTTTGCGATGCCAAAGCCTCTTCCGAAATCCGCTGTAAGCCTTCTGGAGAGGCCCGCAATCAATGCCTCTCCATATGCTGCGCGCTCCTCTCCACCCTGTTCATCAACAATACTCTTGCCGATTTCCCAATATGCCTCAACCATCGCAAAGTTAACGGCGGTATAGGCCTTGTCGCGAGCGGCGTTGAGAATCGAGGAAACCTGCTTGTAAAAACCTTCGGGCACGATTGCCGATTCTCCACGGTTTACCAGTTCGCCCATCACTGTCGCCCCACTTTCCTCTTGTGGAATGCATCTTTATCGCATTTAGTTTAAAGCCTCGCGCGGACACGAATTGCTGTGCTGTCTGACATCTTCGCATGGGGCCTTGAGGTGGTTAAAATGTGGCCATAGAGACAGTTTTAACGAACCCCATGGGGGTGACGCGCATGGACAACAACACCTTGCTGTTCCAGGACAAAGGTTCGGGCGGGTTTAAAGACGTCAGGATCTACCCCAACCGCATCGAGGTGCTCAAGAAGGGCACTTTCGGCGGCAAGCATATCGAGATTGTCTACCTTAAGGACATCACGGGCGTTAACAGGATCAAGGGCCGCAATGTTTTTCTGCGCAACAGGTTGTTGACTGCCTGTGTCTTTTGCCTGAGCAGCCGCTCCCGGGCTCAGGAATTCGTCAACGTGCTCAATATGGTGATGTGACCGGGCGCTTTCGAACACAAAAAGCCGGGATGCAAGGAGTCACACCTTGCATCCGGCTGAGCTAAAACGGCGCTGCTGCATGCCGTTGGAGCTTTAGCGCTTGATCTCGATATCCTCGAGCTTAACGTCCATGGCCTCGGTCTTGGCTTTGGCGATGTCGTCGGCAAATTCCAGAGACTCCATCATGGTCTCGACGGCGTCCTTGTGTTCCTCGACGTTGTCGATGCGCACGTACACGCTGCCGCCGTCAACGTCGGTGAAGTACTCGGTCGTCACGCCGCCCGAGTGCGTAAAGTAGGCGCTGCGCCAGGTCTTGCCGTTGTACTTAACGGGATCGCTCTCGGTCCATCCGGAGTTGGCCTTCCACTTTGCCTCGTAGTCAAACAGTTCATCGGCCTTCTTGTCAGGATCGAAGACGGGGATGAAGCGGTCGCTGGCGTGTTCGCTCTCGGTGAACTTAAACTGGGCCCTGTCGGCCGTGTCGCCGGCAACGTCGGTAATCTCGACGCCCTCGGGAACCTCGACCTTAAACCAAATGAAGTCGGTCCTCATATCCACGGCTGGCTTTTCAGCTCCGCCGCCACCGCCACTTCCGGTAGCGCCGCCGCTGCCACCGCAGCCCACCAGGCAACTGCGGCAAAGAGGCTGATGCAGAGGGTGAGAATCGCAAAGGCCTTCTTTTTCATGGTCGTGTCCTCCTCGATCTGTAACCGCCCATGGATTACCTGCTTTTACTGTACGCGTTGACGGCTCGCTAGGGTGGGCCATGTGTCCCATTCTGAGGGCCGGATTTGCGCCGTTAAGTGGCAATATGTTCGGGCGCAAAAGAGGGGAGGGCCGATGTTGTCGGCCCTCCCCGGGGTTGGGTGCCCGTTGTTTTAATGGGGCGCGCGTACGTGGGCGTTGCCCCAACAGATTCCTTGTTTATAGATATGCCCCAGTTTGTGACGTCCGGAAGTCCCGAAAGGTGGGCCATGTGTCCCATGTTTGCGTTGGCATGGCCTATCGTGTGCCATAGAAATCCGCGATGGCCAGGTGTACTGACGCTAATGTGCTTATGGGCTAGACTTAGCATCATTACGTGTTTGATGCGGTTGGCCGGCGGTTGCCGCCCGACCGATCTATATGACTTGAAGGTGCATGCGTATGAGCCAAGAGATGATGGACAAGACCTGTCGCGGGTTTGCCGAGGCGCTGGCCGCGCGCGAGCCGGTTCCTGGCGGTGGCAGCGCGAGCGCCTTTGTGGGCGCGCTGGGCGCCTCGCTGTGTGGAATGGTTGCCCGCTACGGTGCGACCAATCCCGCGCTTGCTGATCGTGCGGATGACCTGACGCGCGCGTTTGCCCAGGCTGATGAGCTGGCGCAGGAACTAGTGGTCTGGTTGCCGAGGATGTGCGCGCGTACGGCCAGGTGTCTGCGGCATACGGTATTCCTTGTGATGACCCGGCTCGACCCGTGGCGATTCAGGACGCGTTGCGCGTGGCGGCCATGCCACCGTATCGGATCATGGATGCCTGCGCCCGCGCGCTGGCGCTGCTCGAGGACATGGCCGACAAGGGTTCGCGCCAGTTGCTGTCCGACGTGGCATGCGGCGCCGTGTTCTGCCGCGCCGCCATGCAAGGCGCGAGCCTGACGCTCTTTGCCAACACCACATCTATGAAAGACCGGGCGCGCGCCGAGGAACTCGAGGCGGCGTGCGATGAACTACTAGATACGTGCTGCCGCGCGCCGATGCACTGGCGCGCCGCGCTGCCGACGCCGCAAGGAAGAGGAGATAGCCATGGCCGAGCTGCTCAAGGGTGCTCCCGTTGCCCGTGCTTTGACCGAGGAACTTGCCGCTCGTTGCGTCGCCCTGCGCGAACAGGGCATCGTGCCGAGCTGGCCATCGTTCGCGTGGGCGAGCGCGAGGACGATCTATCCTACGAGCGCGGCGCCCTCAAGCGCTGTGAGAAGGTTGGCGTTGAGGCTCGCCGCGTTTTACTCCCTGTCGATGTTTCGCAGGATGAGCTACTGGCGGCTATTAAGGACATCAATGCCGACCCCGCTGTTCATGGCTGCCTGATGTTTCGTCCGTTGCCCGCTGGGCTTGACGAGGATGCGGTTGCCGCGGCACTCGATCCCGCCAAGGATGTTGACTCCATGACACCGGCCTCGCTGCTCACCACGCTTTCGGGTCGTGGCGAGGGCTTTGCTCCCTGCACGGCCGAGGCCGTGTTTGCGTTGCTGGACCATTACGGTGTTGAGCTGGATGGGGCAAAGGTCACGGTTGTTGGTCGGTCGCTGGTAATTGGTCGTCCCGTTGCCGCCATGCTTACGGCTCGCAATGCCACGGTGACGATGTGCCATACGCATACGCGCGACTTGGCTGCCGAGTGCCGTGCGGCTGATATTGTGGTTGCGGCCGTTGGACGCGCACGCACGATTGGCGCGGATGCGGTTCGCGAGGGCCAGACGATCATCGATGTCGGCATTAACTGGGACGAGGCCGCTGGCAAGCTGGTCGGCGATGTCGATTTTGATGCTGCGGAGCCGATTGTTGACGCAATTACTCCCGTGCCGGGTGGCGTGGGCGCTGTAACGACGGCGATTCTCGCCAAGCACGTGATCGAGGCGGCGGAGCGTGCATCGAAATAGGCGTTTTTGACCACAGAGGTTGCCGAGGTCGCGGTTTCGCCCTTTTTGTGCCGAAGCGATACACTGTTGCCGTTTGATTTCTTCGCTCAAGGAGGATGCGCATGCCGTGCACAACGATTTTGGTTGGTAAGAACGCGAGTTACGACGGCTCGACGCTGGTTGCCCGCAATGAGGACTCGTCCAATGGGGTATTTGAGCCCAAACGCATGCGCGTGGTGCATCCCGACGAGCAGCCGCGTGTCTACACGAGTGTCCTGAGCCACCTGACCGTTGAGCTGCCCGATAATCCCATGCGTTACACAAGCGTCCCCGACGTTGTCCCGGGCCATGGCATTTGGGCCGAGGCCGGCTTCAACGAGCTCAATGTTGGCATGTCCGCAACCGAGACGCTCACCACCAACGAGCGCGTCCGCGGCGCCGATCCGCTCGTGGACTACGTGCCCGCCAAGGGCAACGAGGGCGAGGACGGCTATGTTCCGGCGCAGCCCGGCGGTCTGGGCGAGGAGGATATGGTGACCCTGGTGCTGCCGTACGCCAAGTCCGCCCGCGACGGTGTGCGCATTCTGGGCGACCTGCTCGAGCGCTACGGCACCTACGAGAACAACGGCATCGCCTTTAGTGACGTTGACGAGATCTGGTGGCTCGAGACCATCGGTGGGCACCACTGGATCGCCAAGCGCGTGCCCGATGACGCCTATGTGACCATGCCCAACCAGCTGGGTATCGACAGCTTTGACCTGGACGACGCGAGGGTGCCCAGGCAGATCATATGTGCTCCGCCGACCTGCGCTCCTGGATGGCCGAGTGGCATCTGGATCTGACGCTGGGCGTTAAGGGCGACGGTCCGGCGACGGTCTTTAACCCGCGCGAGGCATTTGGCTCGCACAGTGACAGCGACCACGTCTACAACACGCCGCGCGCCTGGTACATGCAGCGCTGCCTCAACCCCAGCGATGTGTGGGACGGTCCCGACGCGACTACACGCCCGAGAGCGACGACATCCCCTGGAGCCGCGTGCCCGAGCGCAAGGTGACCATCGAGGACATCAAGTACGTGCTTTCGAGCCACTACCAGGGCACGGAGTACGACTGCTACGGCAGCAAGGGCACGCCCGCCACGCGCGGCGCTATCGTCCCATCGGCATTAACCGCAACAGCCAGCTCGCCGTGCTGCAGCTGCGCCCCTATGCACAGCCGGCGTATTGTGCCGTGCAGTGGATGGCGTTTGGTTCCAACTCGTTTAACGCGCTCGTACCGCTGTACGCCAATGTCGAGACCATGCCCGAGTACTATGCCGACACGCAGGCTCGCGTGACGTCCGAGAATTTCTATTGGGCAAATCGCCTGATCGGTGCTTGGCAGATGTTCGCTTCCACGAGTGCGGTCGTGCGGTCGAGGATTATCAGGAGAAGGTCGGCGGCATGGGCCACAAGCAGATTCACGACGTTGACGCTGCCGTTGCCGCGCTGCCCGAGGCCGAGGTGCCCGCCGAGCTCGCCCGCGCCAACGAGGCCTTTGCCGAGCTCGTGCGCGTGGAGACCGATGCCCTGTTGGGCAAGGTGCTCTATACCACGAGCTGCGCCATGAAGAACTCCTTCGCGATGAACGACAACGTAAGGTAAAGACGGCCTTGCAACGAGCGAGCGGGGCAAACGCCGTCAAGGGCTTTGCCCCGCTCGATTTCTATCCCGGCGATAAAACGATTTTGTGTCGTTCACCCAATCTTGGTACAAGAAGGCCAATGCAGTTGTTCATGATTGGAGCCAACCATGGTTATGAAATTCGATCAGCTTGTTAACGGTGCCATCAACGTGGGCTTCGGTGCCGCCGCCGTTGCCGTTGAGGGCGGCAAGAAGGTCCTCGACGACCTCAATACCAAGGGAGAGCAGGTACGCAAGGACGCCGGCACCCCCGATATCGCCCGCAGCGTGTCCGACATGTTCGAGCAGGCCGGTGGCACCATCTCCGACCTGACCGAGCGCCTGGGCATGCAGGGCGAGACTGCGGCGCAGCGCGTGCTCGACGAGCTCATTCTGGCCCGCGTCCGCGTTATGACCGCCTCCGAGCGCACGGCCTTTTTGGCCCATGTGCGCGACATCGTCGACTCGGTCGAGGACAACGTGACTTCGGTGCCCGTCGAGTCCGTTGAGCCCGACGATGCAGAGGACACCGAAGAGGCCGAGTAGCAGCGCAGATGGCAGATTCCACCACTGATTACAACAATCTAGATCCCTTGGGTGACGAGACGGCGGTTGTCGATGAGGTCGATGCCGCGTCTCGGGCGCTCGCAAGAAGCCGCGCGCTGTCGATATGGTCCCCGAAGAGCCCGACGCGATGGCGCCGGACGAGGAATACCAACTCACGCCGGCAGGTCGTCGTGAGCGCATTGGGCAGATTGTTCGCCTGATCAAAAGTATCGCGTGTGGGACAACCTCACGCCGGTGCGCCTGCGCCGCCTGCTCGAAGAGCTTGGCCCCATGTTCGTCAAGATGGGGCAGATTCTGGCCAACCGGTCCGAGATCTTGCCGCAGCGGTTTTGCGACGAGCTGCGCCGCCTGCGTTCCGACGTAGAGCCGGTGCCGTATGAGGTAGTGCTCCGCTGTCTGGAAGAGGAGTACGGCCAACGCCTGGGGCAGATGTTCGACGCGATCGACCCCAACCCGCTCGGTAGCGCATCGCTCGCGCAGGTGCACCGCGCCCGTCTGGTGACCGGCGAGGACGTGGCCGTTAAGGTACAGCGCCCCGGCGCGCAACAGGTCATGGCACAGGACATCGACATCATCCGTTCGGTGGTGCGCATCGTTTCCAAGTTCGTCAACACCGACCAGTTTGTTGACTTACACGCCGTCGTCGAGGAGCTGTGGGCCTCGTTTCGCGAGGAGACCAACTTTTTGGCCGAGGCAAAAAACCTCAACGATTTCTATGACTTCCATAAGAGCGTGCATGGTGTGTCGTGTCCCAAATCCTACTTGGACCTTTGCACCGAACACGTCGTGGTCATGGACTACATTGACGGCATCTCGATTGCCGATCCCGAGCGCTGGTGGCCGAGGGCTATGACCTGGAAAAGATCGGCTCGGCGATCGTCGAGGACTATTCGACGCAGGTGCTCGATGACGGCTTTTTCCATGCCGACCGCATGCGGGAAACATCATCCTCAAGGACGGCATCGTCTACTTTATCGACCTGGGCATGGTCGGGCGCATGTCGAGCCATGACCGAGGCATCGTCAAGGACATGATTTTCGCCGTGGCCGAGGGCGACGTGCCCAAGCTCAAGGATTCGCTTATGCGCTTTGCCGTGACGCGCGGCGACTCGGCCGAGCTCGACCATTCGGCCTTTTTGTCCGACTTGGACTTTATCGTCGCCGACTTTGCGGGTCTTGACCTTAAAGACCTGGATATCGGCGAGTTTTTGACCTCGCTGCTAAACCTGGCGCGCAAAAACGACGTTGAGCTGCCGAGCGTGGTGACGATGTTCGCCCGCGGCATGGTGACGCTCGAGGGCCTGCTGACCGAGTACATGCCCAACGTCAACATGATCCAGATCATCCAGACGCACATCAAAAACGAGAAAAGCACCTATGCGCGCGTCCGCGAAATGGGGCGCGATCTTGCCGCGAGCAGCTATCGCGCGGCAAAAGGCTCGCTCGAGGCGGCCGAGTATCTGGGCTTGGCGTCGCGTATGCTCACGCGCGGCCAGCTTAAGGTGAACACGCAGATCATGAGCAGCGATAAGGCGCTGCGGCAGCTGGGTGGAATCATCGACCGCATGTCGATGGCAATTGTGATCGCCGGTCTGTTTATCGGTTCGTCGGTGGTGTACTACGCGCGCATCGAGCCGGTTGTGTTTGGTATCCCGGTGATTGGCTTTATGGGCTACGTGAGCGCGCTGGTGCTGGCGCTGATGCTGGGCCGCGAGATCTGGCGCAACAGCCACGGCGGCAAGCGGTAACGATTTCGCGGGATCAGAGGAAGACGGATCCTTTTGCTCGGCATTCCATCCTCACCCTTTTCTATCGCAAACCATAGCTTTTACCTTGGGCTTCGCCTGTGTGCGGGGCCCTTTTGCGTGCTACCATATCGACAGTAATAATCGATGGCCTAGATGGTGGTGCGGAGACGCACGAATGCGCGGTTTTCCTGCGCGTTTGGGAGAATCGGGGTGCAAGTCCCCGGCTGTACCAGTAACCGTAATTCCTCTTGGCCCGGGATGTTCGCGTCGCAGATCGAACGACGTACCGAGCCGTTAAGGTTAAGTCGGATCGCCTCCCATCTTGCATGCGGCTGCGGCGTATGCCGCCGGTGTGCATAGGGCTCTGGAGGGAAGGGGGACCGATGGGGGAACTCGAGCGCAGCATGCGCGATGACGTGGGGCAGCCTCAGGGCAACGCTCCAAGTACAGACAATGGGGGACAAATGGATATGTTTGAGGACGAGCGCAAGCGCGCCTCGTTGCGTCGCCATGGGGCGATCGCGCGCGGCGTAGCCAAGCGCGGCCTGGTGGCATTCCTGGCCTTCGCGATGGCCTTTGGCACCACACCGGCCAGCTGTGGGCCGATGGCGCCGAGGGCATTGCCGAGGCCGTGGCTCAGGCCACAATGCCGAGCGAGGGCGCGCAGGCCACGGACGGTACTGCAGATACTACCGCGGCTGCTGCCGACGCAAACGATTCGGCTGCAGGTGGCTCCTCCGAAACTGGGGATACGGGTTCGGCCGCGCCTGACAACGTGAGCGATGATGCATCGGACGACCCCGCTGCGTCAGACCCTGCTTCGGCCACCCCGGCGAGCGAGGCGTCTGACACCACCGCCGAGACCGGCGACGCGACTGCGGTGGCCAGCGAGCCAGTGTTGCCAAGCCGCGTCTCGTGCCGCTGATACGTTTTCCTCGAATAATGGTGTCAGCGTCGGAAAAAGCCAGTCGCCTTCTCGTTGGGCTGGCTCTAACTTCACCGCTTTTATCCAGAGCAATACTACGCTCTATGCGAATGTTTGGACTTCGTCCAGCAAGCGCGCCAGCGCTTCGGGCTGCACCTATCAGTGGCTTGCTGCCGACATCAGCAACAAGAGCGATGCGGACAATTCCGCATTTGTTCCTGTCGAGGGCCAGACGGGCGCATCGATCGTTTTGGACGATGCCCTGCGTACTCAGCTTAACGGCAAGTGCCTGCGCGTACGCATTACCGATGCAAGCGGTAACGTCATCTACGGCCCGACCAAGGGCGCCAACAACCAAAAGCTGACGGCGACGAACACCATCAAGGCACCCGTTCCTACCAAGACGGCCCTGGATGCAAAGTCTTATGTCCTCATCCAGTCTTCGGCAGACGATTCGAGCTCGTATTCGTCCGTCAAGGCCGAGATACTGAACCCTGGCACTACACTTTGGGCGAATGCTACGACGGCGAAGCGGTCCCCAATAAGCGTATTGCGGCGCAGGGTGGCTGGACCTATCAGTGGCTTGCGTCCGATACGCGCGATGCCGAGGACTCTGCCTATCAGGTGATTCCCGGTCAGACCGGCCAGTCGCTAACGATTACGGACGAACTCGCCTCGCAGCTTGCGGGCAAGTACATTCGCGTTAAGGTTGTCGGCGATGGCCAGGAGCTGTACGGTCCGAGCAGCTCTTTCGGGACGCCCGCGTCTGTTGGCTACAATACGCCGGTCCTGTTGCCGCGAGTGACCAGATCGCGTTAGGCACATCGTTCTCGCCTATAACGGCGCCGAATTTGGCGACGATTATGAGAACGTCCCCAACGCTAACGTCGGTGACACGATTAAGGCTGCCGCCTACTACCTTAACTACGACACGCCGACTGACTCTATGGCTCCGACAAGGTCGATTTTTCTTGGTGGGTGGCCGATTCTGCTGACGGCACGTTCGAGCAGGTTGCAACTGGTGATACCTTCACGGTTACCAAGGAGTGCGCGAACCGCTACCTCAAGGTGGTCGCAAAGGCCAAGAAGGGTATCCCCGGCTCCGATAGCTGTGAGACCAAGGCGGGCCGCATTCTGCCCAAGGGCGCGACGACGCTCGATTCAGTTGCATTTACCAATGCGAGCAAGGGCGCCAAGGACACTGGCTCTACGATTGAGGCGTGCGCCTACAAGGCGGTCGATTACTCGTCTGAGCCGGTTACCGAGGGCGTTACCTACACGTGGCGTTGGTCCTCTGTCGACCCGTCTTCCTCTGCGTTTGATGCGAAGACCGACTGGCATGTGGTCGAGGGCAAAACCGACAGCAGCTTTACGATTCCCGATGACTACGCCAAGCGCTGGGTGAGCGTGTCGGCCACTGCGGGCGATAACACCGTAGAGGCGACTACTGCTGTGGCCGTTAAGGCCGCAGGCTCGCACGAGCTGTTCCTGCGTATCTCAAAAAGATCGTCGGCGATCAGAGCGATGACGCCAAGTTTGTCTACAAGAGTGGCGAAAAGATCGGTGTTACTGCATTCGAGAAGACGTCTGCAGGAACAAAGGGTGCCGAGCTTACATCTGATCAACTGACGTATACGTGGCAGATTGCCGATAGCGCCCAGGGTCCGTTCACGACGCTGACGGATGAGAACGCGCACAGGCCGTCGTTCGTAATTTCGCAAAAGTACGTCGGCAAGTACCTCAAGTGCATCGTCGACGGTGGCTACAACACCGACTATGCCTCCACGCGTTATGCCATCGTCAAGGGCGAAGATGCCAAGGCGTATACCCTGACATCGGTTAATGTCGCTTCGAGCGGCAACCTTGCACAGGTCGGCGGAACGCTTACCCTACTGCCAATTACATGGCAACGGGCGATTGGGGCGATTACGAGACGGCACTCCCCGAGGGCTCCCTCGTCGATTACCGCTGGTATCTCGCCGATGACGCTGAGGCACAAATGCCCACGAGCTGTTTGGCGCCGACGAAACGACCGGCGCGATCACGCTTCCCGCCTCGGCTGAGGCAAATACGCCTATGTCGTGGCAAACGCCGGCAACAACGATGTCAAGAGCACCGCTTGGCTCGTTAATTCTTCCGACGAAAAGTCTCTTTCCGTTAACGTCAGGGTTGTAGGCGTAAGCAAGCACGATGTCGGTCAGTCCTATGACCTTGTGGACTGGGTGCCGACGGCCTCGTTTGAGTGGTCGAGTACCCAAAAAATGTCTGCCTGGGACATCTTTGCCAAGGTGCTTGACGACGCCGGCTATAGCTATAGCACGGACGGCGGCGTTCCCTATTCGGTTACGAACCCCGATAAGTCCCAGACGCTCGCGATGGAAAACACGGCGTCCGGCTATAAGTACTGGCGTTTTGATATTAATGGCAAGGCTGCCAACTCTTATGCCACGGGCTACTACCCGAGCGATGGCGACACGCTCGAGCTCGTGTACGAGGATCCCACGGGCACGGTTTCCACGCAGGTTTCCGCGACGTGTTCGGTCGTCGCACCGACGCCAAGGGTGCTCAGCAGACCTGGGCCGCCGCTCAGAGCATTACGCTGAAGAAGGGCTCGACCGCGGCCGACCTCTCCGAGCAGCTCTTCAAGCAGACCGGCCTCAAGGCGGACTACGACCCAACGGCTCCTGGGGCTGGGCGCTCAATTCGATCACGTCGCCCTTCGACTCCGGCCGCACGCTCGCCTACGACCCGACGACCGAAGCGTACTGGCAGCTGTTCATCAACGGCAAGTCCTCCATGTCGGCGCCGGCGGCTACACGCTCAAGGCCGGCGACTCCGTCGTCTGGTACTACTCGAAGTACAACGACCCCGCTCCTGCCGATCAGCTTTCGGTAAGCTGCACCGTTATCGGCCAGGATGCTTCGGGCGCCCGGCAGACGTGGGCACAGCCTACGACAGCTCTCGTGGACGAGGGAACAACCGCTGCTGACCTTTCCGAGCAGATCTTTAAAAAGTCTGGCATTGGCGCCAAAACGGGGGAGAGCTCGTTTGGCTGGTATCTCGAGTCGCTGACCTCGCCGTTCGAAAAGAACGTGACCCTCTCGAGCGAGAAGGTTGACGAAAACACCTGGAAATATTGGCAGTTCTTTGTCAATGGCAAGCCTGTTGATGTTGGTGCGGGCGCCTATACGCTTAAGGCAAGCGACGAGATTGCTTGGGTCTATGGCTCCGACGGCACCATGCCTGGTCAGGTCTCCGTTTCGATGGAGATCATCGGCAAGAAGGACGATAAGGCTCAGCGCTGGACTGATCCTTCGATGCAGGTGTTTGTCGAGGGCACGACGATCAAGGATGCCTCTGCTGCCTACTTCGATGCCGTTGGCGTCAAGTCCAAGATGTACGACCAATTTGGTTATTGGGGCGTTCACACTCTTGTCTCTCCGCTTGATGGCACCGAGCTGTCGGGTGCTTGGTCGTTCTTTGTCAACGGCGTTCCTGGGTCTCAGCTCGATAGCGACTATGTGCTCAAGTCGGGTGACAAGATCGTCTGGGCTTATGCTGCTGGCGATACCGTTCCTAATCCCGATGAAGTCGTAGTTGATCCGAGCGCTTCGCGCCCGACCGATTGGAAAGCCGACTGGAGCGGCAATTCCAATGCGGTGGTCGAGAACGTGTCCACGCCTACGGGCGCGCTGGCAAGCTCTTGGACGTTTGATTGGAAGGCCTATTCGGGCGCCACGTACCCCAACGCGAGCGAGCCGATTGTCGTAAACGGCAATGTGTATCTCGCCGTCAACAAGCGCCTGCTTAAGATCGATGCCGAGTCGGGCAAGGTGCTGGCCGAGTCGAATCTTAAGACTGCGATTGGCTACACGACGCGTCCGATTTATACGAACGGCTTGGTCATCGTCCCGCTCGATGGCGGTGCGGTCCAGGCTCTGACGGCCGATACGCTCACGACGGTTTGGGTTACCGACCCTGTGAGCAAAACTGCTCAGTCGAATTCTCAGCTGACGGTCGATGGCAACTATCTCTATGTCGGCACCGTTGATGTCGACTATGGTAAGGGCGTGTATAACAACGGCCATCTGACGCGCATCAATATCCTGACCGGTGCCGTTTCCTGGCAGCACGTCAACGCCGATGAGGGTTATTACTGGACGGGCGCTACCGTGGGTGACGGCTTTATTCTGGTTCCCACCAGCGCCGGTACCGTTGAGATGCTCAGCAAGTCTTCGGGCGCTGTGCTTGGAAGCGTTTCCGTTGGGGCTATCGTTAACTCCTCCTGTGTGCTCTCCGCCGACGGTAGCCATGCTTATCTGATTTCGCGCGATGGCAAGCTGCACGTTTTGGCGATTTCTGACGGTAGTTCGCGTGATGCGGATGCCGCTTCGCGCATTTCCGAAGAGCGCGTCGTCGACCTGGGTCTTACGGGATGCGCCTGCATGCCTACGCTGTATGGCAACAAGCTGATTGTCGGCGGCGAGGTTTCCGGTGGCTCTGCGCTGGCGATTGTCGACCTTGATAATGACTTTGCTACGACGTTGGTTTCGTCTGCTGATGGCTCCGCGCTTCCCATCGGCGGCATCAAGGGCGCACCGCTCGTGAGCGCCCAGGCAGATGGCACGTATGTCTACTTCACGGTTAACTACGGTGCGACTTCCGACTATGTGAACTACACCTCGGGCGGCGGTGTCTATCGCTACAAGCTGGGTGACGCGCAGGCGACCGGTGCGTTTAGCGCAACGGGACACAACAACTACTGCGACTCGCCGATTGCCTGCGACGCCAAGGGCAACCTCTACTACATCAACGATTCCGGCACGTTGTTCAAGCTGAATGGTGGCGTTAAGGTCTCGTTCGAGACTGGCGAGGGTTCCAAGGTCGATTTCCAGACTACGGCCGACGGCAAGCTGGTTAAGCCTGCCGATCCGACGCGTGAGGGCTACACCTTCGGTGGCTGGTACACCGATGAGGCTTGCACGGAGCGTATGACTTCAGCACGCCGGTGACGGCCGATATGACGCTGTATGCCAAGTGGACCAAGAACGCCGTTAACCCTGACGGCAATGGCGGTTCTGGCTCTAACGGTGGCAGCGGCTCCGGCACTGGTGCTGGTACCGGCGCGGGCACTGGCTCCGGCTCGAAGGGTGGCGCTGTCGCCCCGGGTCAGAAGCCGGTGACCAAGACGACGGTGTCGACCAAGAGCGGGACCAAGGACAACAAGTCCGACAAGAAGGACTCCGACAAGTCCGACAAGAAGGACGAGAAGAAGTCTGACAAGAAGGACGGCAAGTCCGACAAGGCATCCGCTTCCACGACCACTGCCAAGAAGTCCACTGAGGCTTCCGCGCAGGAGTCTGGCCTCAACCCGCTCGCTATTGTCGGCATCGCGGCCGGCGTGATCGGCCTCGCGCTCATCGCCGTCTTCATGCTGACCAAGCGCGGCAAGGGTGACGGTAATGCCCGATAAGCCCAAGGGGACCAACGGGCAGCAGCCCGACTCCTCGTTTATCCAGCTCGACGATGCAAAGCAAAAGGGCGCCGCTTCGGCGGCGTCCGCCCCGCGGCGCAAGGCGATGCTTGGCGCTCTGACCGCGGTTTGTATCGCGTTGATCGTCGTATCGCTGGGCTTTGTCCACCCCTCCGAGAGCGGCGCCTGGTCCATTGATTGGATCGTCCAGACCGTGACGGGGGAGAGCGTCGTCGCCAATGATGCCAAGGTGCCTGGTTCGGCTGCTGCTTCTAGCAAGGCCGACTCCAAGAATTCCAAGGTTTCGGGCGATGCGAAAGATAAGTCCAAGGACTCGGGTGACGCCAAGGGCGATTCCGAGTCTTCGAACAAGAGCTCGGATAAAAACTCGGAAGGCAAAAAGTCCGAAGAGCAGGATGGCAAGAAGTCTGGCGAAGCATCGGTTTCTCAGAATACCGGAGCTGCCGATACGACCAACACGTCTGGCGGTGCCTCTTCGGGCGGTGGCCAGTCGTCTGGCGGGGCCACGGCCTCTAACGGCGGAGGCGCTTCCACGGGCGGCCAGGGTGGCTCGCAGGAGTCTGGATACGTTACTGTGTCGGTCTCGGTTACGTCGAGTGCCGTGGGCAATCCTGTGTCCGCCGGCGGCACCTATACCTTTAACGAAGGTGCCACCGTCTACGACGCCCTATGCGCGCTCGGGCTTTCCGTCAACGCACACGGCTCATCGTACGGCACGTATGTCGCCGCGATCGGCGGTTTGGCCGAGAAGCAGTATGGCGGCACGAGCGGTTGGATGTACTCTGTCAACGGCTCGACGCCCATGACGGCCTGCAGCAACTACGTTCTCTCCAACGGCGACAACGTCGTCTGGTATTACGTAACAGGCTAGGGATCTCAACATAACGCACGGAACGGGCAGCTCGGACAAACATCCAGGCCGCCCGTTTTTTGATGCGAATGGGACGGAGTTTCCCAATCGAGGCTCAACCGGAAAGCGCGTCCCACTCTGGAGGCGGATTCCGGGATGCAGTTTCCGCTTCGATGGCCATTGGGAAACCGCGTCCCGTTCCGAGGTCGGATTCCGGGATGCACTTTCCGCTTGAGTGGCGTTGCGGAAACTGTGTCCCGCTTTGAGGCCTCAATCTGGGACGCGCTTTCCGGAACGGCGCCCATGGGGAAGGCGCGTCCCATTTCGGCACCGTGGCCCGTCCCGTACGTCTTCCTCGACAGCCTCGTCAAACAAAAAAACCGGCTGGAACGTGAATTCCAACCGGTTATATATTCAAGCAAATGTCGAATCGACTATGACTGCGCGCCTTCGAGGAAGAAGCGGCGGCTGAAGTAGTTGTACCAGGTGACCAGGAACGTGGCGATGGCTTCATGGCCTGGTAGCCGATGCTCAAAAACGTGACGCCCACAAACATGTACAGATCGTTAAGGCCCAAACCAATCACCGACAGGATGGTGAAGATCGTAAACTCGCGCTTGCGGCTCATGCCCTCGCGATGGTCGAACACGTACTTCATGCTGAGCCAGTAGTTGACCACGACGGACGTGATAAACGAGATCGTGGTGCTCATCAAAAAGTCGAGGTGGAACAGCTCGACGAGTGCAATGAGCATGCCCCAGTCGATGCCAAAGGAGATAAGACCCACGACAGCGAACTTGAGGAACTGCTTGGTATGAGGTTGTGCCAGTGCCTTGCGCACGTAATCACATCCAATGCGTTGACGAATCGAGCAACGAGATACTTTAGAGCTTTTGCAAGGGAAACGTAAGGTCTTTGGCAAGAACTATACGAACTCGCCAAATATTCAAGAGGTAATCCGCAAACGTTGCAAATCTTCCCGCAAACGAGCAGGGCCCACGAACAACGCAGCGCTCGACGCGTGTCATCCGCAGGTCCCGTAGTGCAACGTGGAGGCCGAGCTATTTGGTCTGCTCACCTCCAGGAAGACCTTTCGGGTCACAAAGTTGTAGACCATAACAAGCGCGGTAGCGCAAATCTTGGCGATATTGGCTTCGAGGCCCAGGCCGGCGTTGAGGGCCAGCACGATGCGTCGTTGAGCGCCAGGCCAATAACAGACAGCACGACAAAGATGATGAACTCGCGGCGGCGGCTCATGCCCTCCTTGTGTGCAAACACGTATTTCATGCTCGCGACGTAGTTAAAGATGAGCGAGACGATAAAGCCGCTGGTGTTGGCGATCAGGATATTGAGGCCCAGGCCGTAGTGGAGCAGATTCATGATCCCAAAGTCGATGACGGTGGCAATGACGCCGACGACGCCAAACTTCATGATCTGCGCAAGGAGCTTTTGCATGGTACCTGCCTTAGGGTGGCGCCGGAGCGCCGCGGGGATGACAAACTCAGCAAGTTTAGCCAATCCCCGCAGGCGGGGCTAGACGCGCTGTTCGATAGCACCGTTTCTATATGCATCGAGGAGTTGGCGCAGGTCCTGGATCTGGCTGCGAATCTTGACGCCGGTGTCGGTGTCGCTCACCATGCGGCGACGGTCGGCCTCGTCAAAGCGGTTGGTCTCGCTTTCGATGTCGATGTTGCGGGTGAGCGCCTCGGCAACGGTGGTAAAGGCCTGGTGCGACTTGAGGCGGCATCCGCGCGAGCTCGAGATGAGCGTGTAGCCGGCAATGCCCGTTTTGGGATGGTAGGCGCGGCAGAATCCGCCATCGATGACCAGCAGCTTACCGTTGGCGCGGATGGCTGCTCGCCCTTGGTGGTTTTAACGGGCGTGTGGCCGTTGATGATGTGACCGGTCGGTGAACATGCCATGGGCTCGACGCCAAACTCGCGCATGATGTCGTCGCAGACCGAGGGCGACTTGGTAAGTGTAAAGTACGGGTCATCGGCTCGACCCAGGTGCTCTTATCGGCGATATAGGCGCGCTCAAAGGTACGCACCAGGCGTCCGCTGGCGGGTGAGTTAAAGCCAATCCACAGGTACCACATCCAGTCGAGGGCGTCGCGGTCGCCCACGCGCCAGGCACGGCGGGCGATGTGGTCGCAAAAATCGAGGTAATCACGGCCGGCGTGCCAGGTGCCCAGGCAGTTCATGCTGCTAAAGGTGCCGTCTTCGTTGAGCGGCACGCAGCCGTGGAACAGCAGGTTGCCGTTGGCGACCTTATACAGGGAGCCGTGGGTATAGAGGAAATCGATATGGCGATGCAGGTGGTCGGCAGTGACAAACTCGGACACGAGCTTGTCGATGATGTGCTGCTCCTCGGGCGTGAGCGCGTAGGGGTCCGCCGGATCGACGGTGGGGAAGTCGTTGGTCGTGAGCGGCCACACGCTGCCGTCGGCGAGGGTGACCGTGCCGGTGTCGTGATCGATCTTGTCGAGTAACAAACGGTCGGTCATGTCGAACTCGGGATGGCGCTGGATAATCTGGCCCTCGAGCTTAAAGAGCAGCACGTTGATGGCCTTGATCAGCGGGGTGATGGACTCACCAGCGGTGTAGGTGGCATCGGCAAAGGCGACAAGCTCACGCAGCGAGATGCCGTAGTCGTTCTCCAGGATCTCGTAGTTGTCGTAGCGTAGGTTGTTGCGCAACACCGTGGCGATGCAGGCGGGCTCACCGGCAGCGGCGCCCATCCACAGCAGGTCGTGGTTGCCCCACTGGATGTCGAGCGAATGGTAGGTGAGCAGGCGGTCCATAATCTTGGCCGCGCCGCCGCCGCGGTCGAAGATGTCGCCCACCAGGTGCAGGTGGTCGACGGCGAGGCGCTTGATGAGCGAGGCAAGCGACTCGATAAAGTCGTCGGCGCTGGCGGTCTCCAGAATGGACTCCACGATGCGCTCGTGATAGCGCACGCGATAGTTGTTCTCGTCCGGATGCGTGTGCAGCAGCTCGTCGATGATGTAGGCGTAATCGCGTGGGATGGCCTTACGCACCTTGGAGCGCGTATAGCGGCTCGAAAGCGAGCGGGCGACCATGATGAGCTGGTCAAGCATCGTCTTGTACCAGGTGGGTGAGTCCTCGCGCTGGCTGCGGACCAGGTCGATCTTCTCGCGCGGGTAGTAGATGAGCGTGCACAGTTCGCCCTTTTCGTCAAAGGAGAGCGTGTCGCCAAAAATCTCGTCGACATGTTCGCGCACGACGCCCGAGCAGTTGTTGAGGATGTGCATAAAGGCTTCGTACTCGCCATGCACGTCGCTCATAAAATGCTCGGTGCCCTTTGGCAGGTTGAGAATGGCCGAGAGATTGATGATCTCGGTAAACGCGGATTGCTCGGTGGGGAACTGTCTCGACAGCAGGCGCAGATACTTGAAGTCTTGCGGATTGCGATCGAATGCGACCATGAAGCACCTTCCGATGTGGTTGGTAAAACTGATAAACAGCGTCAAACGTTTATCAGTATGCGCCGCTTTTGTTTCGATTGGGGATGGGAGGTCGAATTGTTGGTCGAACGGTTTGGTAAATCGATTTAGTTGGGGTAGATATGGCGGTTGAATGGAGACGCGGGGTCGTTTTGCAGGCGCATGCCTCCTAGATTGATAGAGAGGATGACGGTAAAGATGTTCACTACCTTTGGTTCAATTTGGTAAATAGTGGACATTTGTACCGTATTCACGCTTGCTGTGCGATAATTTGCGCAGCAATGAGTAAGGAGCCTCATATGAGTGATTTCGTCCTGACCTGTGAATCCGCCGCCGATCGAACCCGTGAGTTCTTTGAATCGCGCAATATCCCTGTCGTGTGTTTTCATTACGAGATCGACGATGTTGTCTATACGGACGATTTGTATCAGTCGATTGCGCCGGACGAGTTTTTTGCCCAGATTGCCGCGGGCGCTATGCCCAAGACGTCTCAGGTGAGCGTGGGTGAGTACGAGGAGTTTTGGGAGCCGTTTGTTGCCGAGGGTAAAGACGTGCTGCACCTGACGTTGTCGTCGGGTATTTCGGGCACGTATGGATCGGCCTGCGTTGCGGCGCAGATGCTCGCGGATCGCTATCCCCAGGGCGGCAAGGTGCGCGTCATCGATTCGCTGGCGGCGTCTTCGGGCTTTGGCCTGCTGGTGGAGTGTGCCGCCGACGTTCGCGATAGCGGCGCTTCGCTCGACGAGACGGCCGCTTGGATTGAGGAGCATAAACTCAACCTGCACCACTGGTTCTTCTCGACCGATTTGTCGAGCTACCTGCGCGGCGGTCGCATTTCGGCCGCGAGTGCGATCATCGGCACGGCGCTCAAGATTTGCCCGCTCATGACGGTCGATTGCGAAGGTGAGCTGGCGCCGCGTGAGAAGATTCGAACCAAGAAGCGCGCGATCTCCGAGATGGCCAAGACCGTGATGGCGCATGTGCAGGATGGCGCGAACTATTCGGGCAAGTGCATCATGTCGCACTCGGCGTGCCGCGAGGACGCCGAGGCCGTTGCGGCACTGATAGAGGAACAGGTTCCGCAGCTCAAAGGTAAGATTGAGATCAATAGCATCGGTGCTCTGATTGGCTCGCATACCGGCCCCGGCACGGTGGCCGTCTTCTTTATGGGCGACAAGCGCGTGGACTAACGTTCGTGGGCTGGCTGACGGTTTTAACGGCTGCGCCTGTCCCTCCTGACATTCGATAACAGAGAAAGGCTCGTCCCGTTGCTTGCGGGGCGGGCCTTTCTGTTGCGGCTAGCGTTTCTTTCCGCGGAAGAAGAAGCCGTGCAGCGAGGGCTTGAGTCCGCGGTTGGCGCGACGCTCCTCGATATGATCGTGGATCGAAGCGACGCGTTCGATGACTTCATCGGGGATCGGCACGTCGGGATTCATGTTCTCGACCTGGCTGACTTCGGCGGCGGCGACCTGGTCGATAATGGGCACATCGTCGCGCGAGATGACAGGCGTGGCGTCTTCCTTCATCTTACGGTAGCGCTGCATCATGTCGGTCTGCAGCTGCTGGGCCGAAGGCGGCGTCCAGATGATGGCGTTGGCGCCGGCGGCGATGGTCTCACGGATGCTCTCGGGCGTCTTGCCGCCCGGTGCGATGAGCGGCAGGTTGGGATAGTGCTCGCGCAGTTCACGCAGGACCTGCGGCGTGTTCTTGCCGGCCGCGATGTTGAGGATCTTGGCTCCGGCGCGCACCTTGGCATGCGCATCGTCGTCGCAACGTACGACCGTGGCGATGACGGGGATGTCGGCGATGTTGGTGATGTGCTCGACCATCTCGGCAGTGGCGGGGGAGTTGACCACGCAGCCCGCCGCGCCTGCATCTCGGATACGGCCGCCATCTGCACGGAGCGCTTACCGGTGGTGGTGCCGCCGCCAACGCCCACAAGACCGGGCACTCGGCAACAGTCAGCAGCGCCTGCGTAATGGCGGGCTGCGGCGTGAAGGGGTAGACGGCAAACACGGCGTCGGCATTGGAGTTGCGGATGACCGCCACGTCGGTGGTGTAGATGAGCGATTTGATGCGGCGACCAAAGAGCGTAAAGCCGCTGGCCTCCTCGATCTCATCGGGCATGCGGAGGGCCGCCTTGCGCAGGCGCCCGTCGATGGGCAGCGGCTCCATGGGCAAAAGGCCGTTGGGAGTTACGGCCACCTGGGGCTCGGTAAATTCGTCTGCAAGCTCTACCTCGGAGAAGTCGACCGAGGCAACGATGTCCTCGTGAACCTCGGCGGGAACATCGATGGGGGCTTGGTCGCTAGTCGCGGCAGGCGTGTCGAAGGAGCTGGTGCCGACGAAGGCGTCGACGCGCTCGTTTAGATCGTTGAGGGTATCCATGGCGGTCCGTTTCTATGTTGTGCGGTCGGCAGCGTGCGACCGGCGCTACGGTTGCTAAATCGTTTGACGAGTTGATTTTTCCCCGCCACGCCATCCGTTAGACTGAAGGCCGGCGAACGTGAAGGAGCTGTGGTGGCGGGAATCGAGGTGCTATCTTGAATGTCCCGTATGCAAAAAGAGAGGTGACGCGGTATGGAATTCTCGGCAATGTTGGGCTCGATTGGCCTATGCGTGGGCGCAATCGTTGCGCCGCGGTCATCTACTTTGCGGTCACGGCCATTAAGGGCAAAAAGGCCGAGCGCAAAGAACGCGAGCACTTAAACAGCATCGTGACCAGCAGGACAAGTGCGCACGGCGATAGCTTGTTGAGTTTTGAATCCGTGCGCTAGCTGCGTTTTCGGACCAGGGCGATATAGAAGCCTCAAGTCGCGACTGGGCGGAATGGTCAGCGTACCGGGCATGCCGTTGGCAATGGCCGAGACGTGGCCCGCGGCAATGGCTTCGGTAAGGGCGTTGCACTCGATATGCGGCTTGTCGCCGGTATCCTGGGCGCGACGCGCTTCACTTTCGCTCGGCGTGCCGTCGAGGGGGATGAGCTCACAGTCCATGTGCTTGTCGAGGGCCTCTTGCAGGGCATCCTCGTTTTCCTGCGGCAAGATCGAACACGTCGAATAGACCAGCGTGCCGCCCGGTTTGAGGGCCCCCATGGCGCGGTCCAGAAGCGCGCGCTGCGAGCGGGCGCATTTGACGAGCAACTGCTCGGTAAGGCCGCGCAAGCTCTTTTCGTTGCCGCTGATGACGGTGCCCGTGCCGGTGCAGGGGGCGTCGAGCAGGATGCGGTCAAAGCGGAAGAACTCGTCAAGCTCGCGTGCGTCAATACGCATGACGGGCACGTTTTTGGCGCCCTGGCGGCCCAAGTTGGCCTCGAGCTTTTCGGCGCGGGGAATGCTCATCTCGCAGGCGGTGAGGTGCGCCTGTCCCTGGGTGAGGGCGGCGATCTGCGTTGTCTTGCTGCCGGGGGCTGCACACATGTCCAGGATGTCCTCGCCGGCCTGAGCGCCCAGCACGAGCGGCGGCATCATCGACGACAGGCTCTGCAGGTAGATCTTGCCGTCACGGTAGATGTCGAGGCCCCAAAGGTCGGAAACTTGGGCGTCGGGCAGGACGAAGGCATCCTGGTACCAGGCAACGGTTTGGTGGGCGATCCCGGCGGCGTCGAGTGCCGCGGCGATGTCCTCGGCGGTCGTCTTGAGCGTGTTGGCGCGTAGCGTGACCGGGCGCGTGGCTGCGGCGCCAAAGCCCTCGATCATGAGCTCGGCATCGGCGGGCGTGAAGGCGCCGGCAACCGTGTCGACCATAAAGCGCGGCAGGTCGGCAGCGCAGGGAAGGGCAGTAAGCTGGTCGGAAAGCTCGGTGGCGGCAAACTGCCTGAGCTTGAGCTCGGGCTTAACCTGCTTTTTCTGCTTACGACGACGCGGCTTGGACATCCGTCTTTCCTTCCCGTTCCAAATTGACTACTTTCCGGGCACGCCGCTGCTGGCGTGCTTTAGTACTGGCTCTCGTGCTTGCTGAAGAAGTCGAAGCGCGGGGGCAGCGGCTTCACGCGGTGCTTGCCGGGCTTCTCGCCCAAGCTCTCCACAAACTCGTCCGTGGAGGTAAAGATGTTGTCCCAGCTAAAGAAGGCGACCGGGTCGACGTCGAAGTACTCGCAGATGAGCTCGCAGCCGGCCGGCACAATGCCGTGCATGAGGACGGTCGCCACGCGCAGCTCGGTAAAGGCGTCGATGAGGGCCTGTGTCATGGCGGTATCGGCCTCGGCGCCCTCGAGCTTATTGGCGGCCTTGGAGGCATCGCTCCAGCGCTTGTTGGCGGCGCGCAGATAGTCATCGCACACGGCAAGCGCGCGGTGCGTCTCGAACTTGTACATGGCCTGCTCAAAGGCAAGGGCGGCCTGCTCGGCAGCTCGACCACGGCAGCAGAGGCTGCGCCGGCGGGAATGCAGCCGTTGCGATAGGGGCTCTCGTCGCCCTCCTTGACGGCAACGCCGTAGAAGCAGCTGCGGGCCAGGCGGTTGAACACGCCGGTCAAAAGGGCGCTCTCCTTAAGGGCCGGATCGATGACGCGCTTGTCGTCGCAGGCACGCACCTCGTTGCCGTCCTTGTCCTTGCCGGTCACGCGGGTGTCGTATGCCTTGGGGCTAAAGCTCACCGGCTTTTCGGACAGGCCGAGCGACAGCCAATGCGCGCGCATCTGCTCGCAGGTGTAGTGGTTGAGCAGGTCGTCTGCCGGCGGGGGAGGCGTCTGCGAGGACGAGCTGGCCTTTTTGCCCATGTAGAGCAGGTGGTAGCAGGCGCTGACGGTGCTCTGCGTGAGGTCCCAGCCAGGGCCTCCCACATGGCGGTCTGCGCGATGCAGTAGAAGTAGATGTTGTCCTGACCGATGAACTGGTAGATCTGCGCGTCGTCCGAGCACCACCAGTCGCGCCAGTCGAGTGAACTGTGCTGATAGGTGGGCGCGGGGACTGCGTGGAATCGGCGGCGGGCTCGCCCATGAGGCGGCGTCCTGGGCGCGATACCCTCGGTTACGCCGGCGGCGCGGGCATCGCGGGCGAGCACGGTGCGGGTGTAGCTGATGGCGCCACAGATCTCGGGCCGCACCAGCAGGTG
>ENA-OQAS01000214-OQAS01000214.1-human-gut-metagenome-genome-assembly--contig:-NODE-214-length-30811-cov-7.946943_pt1 | contig 30811 bp, 36 predicted proteins | sample MGYA00242733_ERZ504523 | MGnify/ENA primary metagenome ERZ504523 (study PRJEB26092, sample SAMD00036239) | human gut metagenome | host: Homo sapiens | study: EMG produced TPA metagenomics assembly of...
ATATGCCCATCTCCATCTCCATCGGCCTGGACCCCGCCGTGTACATGTGCTGCGGGCTTCGAGCTCCCACCACGCCGCTCGGCTTCACGAGCTGCAGATCGCCGGCGCCCTGCGCGGCCGCGCCGTCGAGCTTGCCGACTGCGTCACCGTTCCGCAGAAGTGCATTGCCAATGCCGAGTACGTGCTCGAGGGCTACCTCATGCACGACGAGACCATCAACGAGGATGTCAACGGCCACGGCTACGCCATGCCCGAGTTCCCCGGCTACACCGGTGCGCCAAGGTCTGCCCGGTGATCAAGATCACCGCCGTCACCACGCGCGTCAACCCCATTATGGAGAGCTGCATCGGCCCTTCGCACGAGCACGTGTCCATGGCTGGTATCCCCACCGAGGCCTCCATCTACAAGATGTCGAGACCGCTATCCCGGGCCGCCTGCTCAACGTTCACGCCGCTCCCTGCGGTGGCGGCAAGTTCGTTGCCATCATGCAGTTCAAGAAGTCGAGCAAAAATGACGAGGGCCGTCAGCGCAACGCCGCCATGCTCGCCTTCTCGGCGTTCTCCGAGCTCAAGCACGTCATCCTTGTCGACGAGGATGTCGACATCTTCGATATGAGCGACGTGATGTGGGCCATGACCACGCGCTTCCAGGCCGACGTGGACCTCATCACCATCCCGGTTGCCACTGCCACGTGCTCGATCCGTCCAACGACCCCGCGTTCGATCCTTCGATCCGCGAGCACGGTATCGCCTGCAAGGCCATCTTCGACTGCACGGTTCCGTTTAACCTCAAGAAGAACTTCATCCGCTCGCAGTTCATGGAGATCGATGAAGAGAAGTGGGCCGCCGAGCTCGCCTTCTAGTAAGTAGCCCTACCAAGTAGTTAAGGAGTTGTCATGCCTGAGTCTTCTGTTCGTCCCCGTCGCATTGTCGTTGGCGTGTCTGGCGCCAGCGGTGCGGCACTGGGCCTTGAATGCCTCAAATGCCTGCGCCAGGCCGGCGCTGAGTCGGCGCTTGTCGTCACGCGCGGGGGAGAGATCACCATCGAGCAGGAGCTCGGCATGACGCTCGACGAGTTTGCGTGCTATGCCGATGTGGTCTACGACAACAAGAACATTGGCGCTGCCATCGCAAGCGGCACCTATCCGGTCGACGGCATGATCGTGGCTCCCTGCTCCATGAAGACGCTCGCCGGCATCGCGAGCGGCTACAGCGAAAACCTGTTGCTGCGTGCGGCCGATGTGCAGATGAAAGAGCAGCGCCGCCTGGTGCTTATGGTGCGCGAGACGCCCTTCAGTGCGATCCATGTCGACAACATGGCACGCCTGGCGCGCGTGCCGGGCGCATGCTCATGCCGCCCATGCTCACGTTTACAACGGCCCCGCCACGCTCGATGAGGCGGTGCATCACATCGCCGCCAAGGCACTCGAGGCCGTCGGCGTGTCGTGCGCCAACTATAAGCGCTGGTCATAGGCATCTTTAGGGTAGGATACGAGTAGTGTTTGAGCCCGCTGCCCCTGTGGGCGGCGGGCTTTTCGTGTCAAAGGGTGTGTCGGGAGGACCTATGCAGACGGGTATGTATGCGATTAGCGAGATGGCGAGCTTGTTTAACGTTTCGCGCCAAACGCTCATCTACTACGACAAGATCGGTCTGTTTAAACCCGCCGTGGTTAACGAAAAAGGCTACCGTTTCTATTCGCCCACGCAGATCCCGCTCATGCGTCTGATCTGCATGCTGCGCGACTTGGGACTGGAACTCGATGAGATCGATCGCCTGACCTCGACGTTCGACATTGGAGAGATGACCGATCACCTGCGCTCGCGGGTGCAGGCGCTCGACGAGCAGATTGCCGGGCTCAAAGCCGAGCGCGCGAGCGTGCAGGAGCGGCTGAGTTTTTACGACGAGGCGGTCTATTGGCGCGAGCGCGAGGGCAAACCGGAGCTCAAGCAATTCGAGCGCCGCTACGTGGTCTTTGAGGAGTTCCCGAGCGATATCGAGCGTGGCCGCTCGATGCTGCACCCCACGCTCATGCGGGCGATTCTGCGCATGCGTGCGCTCACGGGCACACGCCCCATGCGCGGTTGGGGCGCCATGCTGCGTCGCGAGGCGCTGCATTCCGACGACCCCATCGCCGGTGCCGGTTCCTTTGCCGTGTTGCCGCGTGGTGCCGAGGAAATACTGCCGAGCGATCCTGCCGAGCTGGCGGAGATTGGCGTCGAGGTGCTGCCCGAGGGCGCGTACCTGTGCATGAGTCGCTGGGGCATGCCGTACGAGCCGAGGGTATCCGCGCCATCGTGGCCTGCATGGACAGGCACGCGCTCCAGCCCATCGGCAATGCTTTCGATTTTTGCTACCTGGACACCACGAGCTACGACGAGTCTCACCAAGAGGACTTCTGCTGTATCCAAATCCCCGTCGCCCTCAAATAACTTGCGGTGAAATAGTCCCTAAATAGCTCGAGTGGGCGTGCAAACAGGAACTATTCCACCGCAACTTCGATGCGACAAAGGAGCAGTCCCTTTGTCACATTCCATGCGAGCTCCAGCGCTGTCTGGGGGTATAAGGCTAGCAAGTGTTTATTTGCGAGGCCTAAGGGCGCCCCGTATGGATATCGATAACTTTGAATGGTGGTATAGCGAGGGCGAGGCTCCGGACGAGGAGTGGGACGAGCCCGCGCCGCGTGACGTGTCGAGCGACGAAGACGAGACCGGTAACGATGCCGTCGAGATGGACGCCGCCTCCGACCCCGTCGAGCCCCTGACCTTTGAACAGGCTTGGGCCCAGGCCGAGGCCGACGAGGCAAAGGCCGATGCCACGGCCACGCTGGGTGAGCCAGCCGACATGTCCATTTCGCCGGCAAAGACCCCGCAACCGCGCCACACCATCGACCCCGGCAGTACGGCATCTTTCAGCATTCTCGACGTGCCCGCGCAAGGCGCCCAGCGCCTGCGCCCACGCATCGCCCCGACCTGGCTCGTGAGGAAGACGCGGGCCGCCGTTCTCCGCTCGGCCCCATCCTCATCGCCTTCATGGCCGGCGTTATCGCCTGCTCGGCAATCGGCAGCATCTGGGGTCATGTCGAGCGCAGCGCCAAGACGCCGCCAAGGTCGAGATGTCCGTCGAGCAATCGCTCAGCCGCACGCGCTCGGTGCATGTGTCGGTCGAGGTTAAGGACGGCGCGACGTGGGATACCGCGCGCGGCGACAGCCAAATGCTCGTCCATATCGTGGGCCGCACGCTCAGGGGACAAGCAATCGACGAGTACCAATACGTCAATTCCGAAGGTGACGGTATCGAGCTCAAGCCCGGCGACTACGAGCTCACGGTCGATGAGCCGCCCGTCGCCACCGACGGCACGCGTTACCGCGCCTCAAAGCGCATGGTCCCGGTGAGTTTTAATTCGCAAGCACCCGATACGGTCGATAGCGCGCCGCAGGTGGGTTTGACCTTTATGCTATTGCTCAATAACTGCGCCTGCCGCTCAGCCCTGCTGCCAAGAGTGGGACAATAACCCTCGACACTGTTGTTTACTTTTGGAGGAAGTAGCATGTCCACCGTCACTACCATCAAGCGCGGCGGCCTCACCGCGGCCATCGATTCCATGGGCGCCCAGCTCACGAGCCTTGCCCTCAACGGCAATGAGTATCTGTGGCAGGGCGACCCGGCCTTTTGGGGCAAGCACGCGCCCATCCTGTTCCCTATCGTGGGATCGCTGCGCAACAACACGGCGACGTCTGCCGCCGGCACCTGCGAGATGGCGCGCCACGGCATCGCACGCATTGTCGAGCACAAATTGGTCGAGGTATCGGAGGACGGCTCCTCGGTAACCTACGAGATCACCGATACGCCCGAGTCGCTCAAGGCCTTTCCCTTCCACTTTAAGCTCAACATGACCTATGCCCTGACCGGCGATGTCACGCTCACGCAGACCTTTGCCGTCACTAACACCGGCGACGTAGACCTGCCGTTCTCGGTGGTGGCCACCCTGCGTTTAACGTGCCCGCCCCCGGCGCCGAGGACGAGGCGTTCGAGGATTACGAGCTGGCGTTTACCGAGCTTGGACTAACGAGGCCCCCGTCATCACGCCCGATGGCCTTATGACGTTCGAGGGTAGCTACAAGGCCCCCGATAACTCGGACGTGCTGCCCATCACGCACCGCAGCTTCGATAACGACGCCATCATGTTCACCGATACCCCGGGCTCCACGCTCACGCTGCGCGGCCGCAAGTCGGGCCACGGCGTCAAGATCGACTTTGAGGGCTTTAAGTACATCGGCGTGTGGTCTGCCGCCAACGACGCCCCGTTTGTGGCGCTCGAGCCTGGACCGGTCACACCACCATGGACACCGAGGACGATGTCTTTGAGCACAAGGTCAACACCATCACCTTGGCTCCCGGCGCTACCGATAAACGCAGCTTTAGCGTCACCTTGCTCTAGAGGTTCCGCCGCTCGGTCGATGCTGCGTGCCGTCCAGAGCGATAATTTGTCATTCAAAAGGCAAGGCATAGACCTTCTGGTCATGCCTTGCCTTTTTCATGCCACTTGTTCGCTCTGGACGTCGCTCGCCGGCATTGCCAAAACATCGACGTCCCCAATGACTACCATGTGTCTATTAATTTTTCGAGCTTGTGCTGCACTGCTGGTCGCTGGCGTATGTCCTGTTAAGTCGTCAGCATACGATTCAACAGGGAAGGCAGATTATGCATTCTCCCCATCAGCGCGACGCGCATCCACAGCCGGTGTGCAGCCGTCGCATCTTCTTGGGTAGCGCTCTCGCTGCGAGCGCTTCCGTCGTCGCCGGCGCGCTCGCCGGCTGTCAGCGTCCGTCCACGCTCAAGGTGGTTCAGCCCACGACGGGCGGCGGTCGCGACGACCTGTCCGATTCCGTGATCGGCAAGGACAAGATCCGCATTGGCATGGAGGCGGCCTACGCCCCGTACAACTGGCAGGTTTCCGAAGCCAGTGAGTACACTATCCCCATCGACAACGTGCAGCGCCTATGCCGATGGCTACGACGTGCAGATCGCCAAGATCGTCTGCAAGGCCCTCGGTGGCGAGCCCGTTGCCGTCAAGCAGAGCTTCTCGGGCCTCATCGATTCGCTCAACAACGGCCAGATCGACCTCATCATCGCCGGTATGAGCGCCACGCCCGAGCGCGAGGAGTCGGTCGGCTTCTCCGACCCGTACTTTATTGGCTACTTTGGCCTGTTCGTAAAAGAGGGTTCCCCCTACCAAAACGCCACCAAGCTCAGCGACTTTAGCGGTGCCACGGTACTCGGCCAAAAGGACACCATGCTCGACACCGTCATCGACGAGATTCCGGGCGTGTGCACAAGAACCCGGTCACTCCGTCCCCACGGTGTTCTCGAATCTGCTGCAGGGCACGTGCGACGCCGTGACTTACAACACCGAGAACGAGAAGGGCTATATGGCCCAAAACCCGGGTATCGTCCCTATTCATTTTGCCGAGGGCGAGGGCTTTAAGCAGGAGGTCGCGGCAAACGTCGGCTGTCGCAAGGGCTCGGACAAACTGCTTAAACTCATCGACAAGACACTCAAGGGCATTAGCCAAGAGGAACGCGACCAAATGTGGGACGCGTGCCTCGACCGCCAGCCGGCATAGGGAGGCAGCATGAAAACCATCAATCGTCTGGCCTCCTTTATCAAGGCCGACCACCGTTATGTGTACCTGGGCACGAGTGTCATCGCGGCGCTTGGCCTGGCGTTTAGCCAGCGCAACCCCACGCCGCTGAGCTTCTTGGCGCCCACCGGTATCTTCCAGGATTGCCTTTGGGCAATCCTTTGGGCCTGGCTCGTCGTGTCGGCGGCGGCGCTCGTCACCAAACTCATGCACTGGAATGACTATCGCGAAACGTCGCCGTTCGCATCCGAGCGCTTCCGTCGTGGCGCACGCTTGGGCAGCTATGTCGTGGTTGCCATCGCGGCGATCTTTTTCGTGGACCGCTGCGTCATGTCGTTTATCGACCTGGTACAGGTGAGCATCGTCTCGGACTCCAACCCCAGCGACTTTTTGTCGAGCCTGGTCTACATGACCTACAAGAGCGGGGACTTCTTTATCCGCGGTATCGAGATCACCATCGCGCTTGCCACCTTCGGCACCGTCATCGCATTCTTCCTGGCGTTGCTCTTTGTGTTCCTGCGTATTCAGACCTTCGATCGCGTGGACAACGACCTGGTGCGCTTCTTTAAGAGCATTGGCCGCGGCTTTGCGACCATCTACTCCACCATCGTGCGCGGCACGCCCATGATGGTCCAGGGTCTGCTCATCTATTACGCGGGTTTCACCGTTTTGCGCGGCATGGGCTTCGAGACCGCCCAGGCCAACCAGATCTGGAGTACCTTCACCGCCGGCCTCGTCACCATCTCGCTCAACTCCACCGCCTACATGATGGAGGTCCTGCGCGGCGGCATCGAGTCCATCGACCCGGCCAGGCCGAGGCAGCGCGCTCGCTGGGTCTTTCGCAGTGGCAAGCCATGCGCAAAGTCGTGTTCCCCCAGGGCATTAAAAACGCGATTCCGGCGCTCACCAACGAGCTCATCATCAACATCAAGGACTCGTCGGTGCTCTCGGTCATCGGCGTGTTCGACCTCATGTACGCCACCACCACCGTCGCCGGCGTGTACTACCGCCAGATGGAGGTCTACTGCGTGGCGCTCGTGGTCTACCTGATCCTGACGCTCGTGGCGAGCCGCCTGCTCGAAGCCTTTGGCAAAAAGCTCGGCGCCGAGGCCCCTGCCACGCTGCCCAGCTCTAACTAGGCTTAAGACGAGGAGAATCATCATGGCAGATACCGCCACTACCGGCGTTGCGGCCGCCGCACAGACCAATGAGCCGCTCATCCGCGTCGAGGGCCTGCGCAAGAGCTTCGGCTCGCTCGAGGTACTCAAAGGCATCGACCTGTCCGTCAAATCAGGCGAGGTCGTCACCATTATCGGCGCCTCGGGCTCGGGCAAGTCGACCTTCCTGCGTTGCCTCAACCTGCTCGAGACCCCGGACGCGGGCCACATCTGGTTCCACGGCCAGGACCTTACGACCGAGCGCTGCAATATCAATAAACTCCGCGAGGACATCGGCATGGTGTTCCAGGGCTTTAACCTGTTCAACAACATGGATGTGCTCGACAACTGCACGCTCGCGCCCGTCACGCTCAAAAAGATGAGCAAGGCCGAGGCCGAGAAGGTCGCGATGGAGCATCTGACGAGCGTGGGACTCGAAAAGTTCGCGCACGCCGCCGTGGGCCGCCTGTCCGGTGGTCAAAAACAGCGCGTGGCCATTGCTCGTGCCCTGTGCATGAATCCGCAGATCATGCTGTTCGACGAGCCGACCTCCGCGCTCGACCCCGAGATCGTGGGAGAGGTGCTCGAGGTCATGCGCAAGCTCGCTGCCGACGGCATGACCATGGTTGTCGTCACGCACGAGATGGCCTTTGCCCGCACCGTGTCCGATCGCGTGGTCTTTATGGACAAGGGCGTGGTGCTCGAGGACGCCGCGCCGGCCGAGCTCTTCGGCAATCCCAAGCACCAGCGCACCCGCGAGTTCCTCTCGCGTTATCTCGAGGACAAATAACCGACCGCAAACGCTTACGTGGCAGGGCCGCTCCGGTGGGGCGGCCCTCGTCATCACAGTCGAAAGGATGTCATGGCCGAGGTTTGGCGCTTCTTTGCGCATGAGGACGATTTTGCTGATTTGGACGAAACTGGCGCGTGCGAGCGCTTGGGCCGCGTGCTGTCATTTCCGACCATCTCGAGTATGGATGCCGAGGCGGTGGACTGGCAGCCGTTCGACGACCTGCGCGCCTATATGCAGCAGGCGTGGCCGCGCGTGTTCGCGGCGGGCGAGGTCGACCTTATCGACCATTCGCTATTGGTGACGCTTAGCGGTTCCGACCCTGACCTCAAGCCCATTATGCTCATGGGCCACATGGACGTGGTTCCCGTGGTGCCGGGTACCGAGGCCGACTGGACGCACGACCCCTTTAGCGGCACGTGGACGACACCTACATCTGGGGTCGTGGCGCTATCGACATGAAAGACCAGGTCGCAGGCATTCTCGAGGCGGTTGAGTATGCGCTGGCGCACGGCTGGGAGCACGAGCGCACCCTGCTGCTCGCCTTTGGCCAGGACGAGGAAACCACGCAGTACGGCGCGGGAGCGATCGGTCGTGTGCTCGAGGAGCGCGGTATTGAACTTGAATACCTGATCGACGAGGGCGACTACCGCATCGTTTCGGATGCCGAGTATGGCGCGGGCGAGGGCTGGCTTATGCATGCCGACCTCGCGGAGAAGGGCTATGCCGATATCGTGCTCAAGACGAAGAGTGAAGGCGGGCATTCGTCTAACCCCTACGGCGGCACATCGCTCGAGATGCTCAGTCGTGCCATCACCGCAATCTGCGATATCGAGTGGCCGCCGCGCGTGACCGACTTGCTTGCCGCCCAACTCGTCGAGTTGGGGCTCTACACGGCCGATGAAATTGCCGCCAACGGGGATGCCATTGTCTGCGATTGCCTCGCCAGCAAAAAGCTCTATCCGCTGGTGACGACCACCTGCGCACCCACGCAGATCGAGGGTGGCAGCACCGGCGCCAACGTAATGCCGCAGGATATGTGGGCCAACATCAACTTCCGCATGCTCGAGGGCACGAGCGTGGCCGACGTGTGGCGCGCTGCCGTGAGGCGGTTGCCGGGGCGGACCTTGCCGGTCGTGTCGAAGTGGAGCTGGGCCCCGGTAGCTCCGAACCCTCGCCGTCCCCGCGCATCGGTGGTCCCGGCCTCGAGGCGGTTCGCTCCATTGCCGCCCGCTATTTCCGTGATCCAAAGGGGACGGAGGAAAACGGATCATTCGAGCCGGTAGCAATTGTGCCCTCGACCGTAATCGGTGCGACCGACGCTGCCAACTACCAGCACATTTGCCCTGAGTGCATTCGCTTCTCGGCCTTTGTGGTTGATGACGACGAGTGTGAGTGCGGTGTCCACGGCACTAACGAGCGCATTACCCGCCGTGCCTACCTCCAGGGTGTTCGCTTCCTCATCGCCCTGCTTCAAACGCTCTAGCCAAAAAGCAAGCCCTTGATGCAATGGGGTCAGGTTTGTTTGCACCAATCATTCCGTGCGGGTTATATGCAGGTTTGTCTGCGCACGCTATCATGTATGGGTTAGACCGCAACTATGTACCCCACACGCGAAGGGATGCGCATGTATCTGAAGATCGACATGTTCTAGCTGGGCTTACCCCCGCAGTGGCGCCATGCGCCCCATCAACTCTGCCGATTTTCATCTTCACGCATATAAAGGAGTCCTGCCATGCGCGACAAGCTCGAAAAGATCATCAAGGCCTACGAGGAGCTCGAGAAGAAGCTGTCCGACCCGGCCGTCGCCTCCGACATCAAGGAGTTCACGCGTCTCAACAAGGAGTACGCGCACCAGTCCGACCTCATTGCTGCCTCGCGCGAGTACATCGGCGCGCTCGACGACATCGAGGCTGCCAAGGAAATGCTCCACGATACCACCGACGCCGATGAGAAGGAGATGCTCCAGATGGACATCTCCGAAAACGAGGCTAAGCTTCCCCAGCTCGAGGAAGATATCAAGTACATGCTCATCCCGAGCGACCCCAACGACGACAAGAATACCATCGTCGAGATCCGCTCTGCCGCCGGTGGCGACGAGGCGGCCATCTTCGCCGGCGACCTGTACAAGATGTACCAGCGCTTTTGCGAGTCTCGCGGCTGGAAGACCACCGTGCTCGATTCCAGTCCCAGCGAGGCCGGCGGCTTTAAGTCCATCGAGTTCAAGGTCGAGGGTGACCGCGTCTACTCCGTCATGAAGTTCGAGTCCGGCGTGCACCGTGTCCAGCGCGTTCCCAAGACCGAGTCCCAGGCCGCATCCAGACCTCCACGCAACCGTCGCCGTGCTTCCCGAGGCCGAGGAGATTGACGTCCAGATCAACCAGTCCGACCTGCGCATCGATACTTACTGCGCTTCGGGCCCTGGCGGTCAGTGCGTTAACACCACCTACTCCGCCGTGCGTATCACCCACCTGCCCACCAACACCGTGGTGCAGTCGCAGGAGCAGCGCTCCCAGATCCAGAACCGCGAGGTCTGCATGCAGATGCTGCGCGCCCGTCTGTACGAGATGGAGCTCGAGAAGCAGCAGGCAGAGCTTGGTGCCGAGCGCCAAAGCCAGATCGGCCACGGCAACCGTTCCGAGAAGATCCGTACCTACAACCAGCCCCAGGACCGCGTGACCGACCACCGCATCGGTTTCAACTCCACCTACAACGGCGTCCTTCTGGCGACCAGCTCGGCACCGTGATCGAGGCGCTCGCCGCCGCCGAGCGAGCCGAGAAGCTGGCACAGGCTGTTTAGGTTACGCGGTTTTACCAAACCGCGTAACGGCTCGACGCTGCAAACGCCCCTAAGCGGCAATCTGACGTTCAATCGTCGGTCGCGTACCGAAGTACGCTTCCCTCCTCTTTCACGTCACCTTGCTCGCTTAGGGCGTTTTCGCTGACTTATGCTCAACCTGCGGCGCCTTAGAGGTGGTCATTGGGGACGTTCTTAAACGACTAGGTTGGGCTTATTGCTTTGAGATGTTATTCAATCGTCTTTGATAGACTTCAAGCTGTCTACCTGCTGAAAGCAATTAACGGTATGCATCTGCAATTGAAAATATTGCTTGAAAAATCGTCCAAGAAGTCGCGGGGTGATTTTTGACGCGTTGCGCGTCAAGTGATGTGGCAAGCGTTTGGTTAGATATTGGTTAGTTTTGGGGCAACCTTGCCAAAAGCTTGACGAATGCAAATCTAGACGTCGGCGAATGAACACTTTGAGCGAGCCCGGTGCAAAATTCTGGCTGATTCTCGATAATCGCCTTCAATCGTCTCTTGCCAAGCGCTGGCCTCGCGTACAATCTGCTCCGACATTCGCGCGCCGCCCGGCGCTTAAGAGGGGAGGACCCCATGGCAAACGAGATCTGGACCATCAAGCGTTGTCTCGAGTGGACCAAGGAGTACCTGGCCGAGCGCGGCGAGGAACACCCCCGACTTTCTGCCGAGTGGCTGCTGTGCGCAGCCACGGGTCTGGCGCGCATTGACTTATATATGCGTATGGACGAGACGCTCGATGCGGCGCAGCTCGAGACCATGCACGCGGCGGTCGTCCGCCGCGCCAAGGGCGAGCCGCTGCAGTACATCACCGGCAGCACGCAGTTCCGCATGATCGACGTCGCGTGCGCCCCCGGCGTACTCATTCCGCGTCCCGAGACCGAGATGCTCGTCGAGGAAGTCCTCAATTATCTGGATGCGAGGTGCTGACCCCGAGGCTGCCGCCCGTCAGCGCGTTGAGCTGCCCTGGAACGACGAGGTCGAGCAAGCGCGCAAAGTCGAAGCCGCATTGGCCGACGAGCGAGCGACGGCCGAGCGCCGTGCCGCTAACCTCACGGCTGCCGATGAGGCTGCGCTGGGTGGCGACGTACTGGGCAGCCGTGCCTATGCCGAGGAACTGGCCGACCGCGAGGCCGAGGAAGCCGCCACGCAGATAGCAGAAGCCGAAGCCGCGGAAGCCGCCGAGCCCGAGCTCGACGAATACGGCATCGCCATCGAAGGCGCCGACCACGAGGCGTCTCTGACGGAGGATGCCGCCGCGCCCGCTCCGGTCGAGCCCCGTATCGCCCGCGTTCTCGAGGTCGGCTGCGGCACGGGCTGCATCTCGCTTTCCCTTGCCTGGGAGCGCCGCGGCCATGTCACCTGCACCGCTACCGATATCGAACCGCGTGCCATTGACCTGGCCACCAAAACCGCGACGCGCTCGGGCTTACGTCCGATGAGGTCGCCTTCAGCCTCACAAACCTGGTGAGCTCTATCCCCCGCGAGGAATGGGGCACCTTCGACGTGCTCGTCTCCAACCCGCCTTACATTCGACTGACGTCATGCGCTCGCTGCCGCACGAGGTCAAGGACTTCGAGCCCGATTTAGCGCTCGAGGGCGGCGCCGACGGCTCGATATCTTCCGCCGCCTGCTCAATGCGGCGCCCTATATGCTGCGCGCCGGCGGCCTGTTTGCCTGCGAGCTCTACGAGGCGCCCTCGATGCCGCGGCCGAGCTCTGTCGCCAGGCGGGTCTCTCGGACGTGCGCATCGTCCGCGACCTCACCGATCGTCCCCGCATCGTCCGAGCCATCGTCACCGAGCCCAAACAGCGCCAGTAATATTTATTAACTGGTTAGCAAAAATTATAAATTAGTTTATAATTAGGACGGCTGAAAGAGGTCGGCCCATGCAACCTCCTACCTTTCGGGAAATCATTGCCCTACTCAAGCACGATGGATTCGTGGAGGTCGCGCAAGTCGGTAGTCATGCTAAGCATGTTTCTGGTGACCGTGTTGTCACCGCGAACGGCTCTGGTGGTGATCGACCAAAGAAGGGCACGTGGGCAAGTATTCGTCGCCAAGCTGGATGGTAGCTGGAGGCAAAATGAGGCAGCGATTTACCTATGACTGCGTTCTCATAAAAGAAGACGACGGTTACTGCGCTAGCTTCCCGCAGATTCCTGGCACCTTTGCCGATGGCGACACGCGCGAAGAAGCGATTGCCCATGCCACCGAGGCACTGATGGCGTTTTTGGCCGACGACCTCAACAACGGTTTGACTCCGGCAGGGTACGAACGCTCGGCCGAGGTCGTGGCCCTTTCAGTCGAAATCGACCACGATGACGCTCGGGAAGCGGCGTGCCGAACATTTAAAGACGCAGCGCTGGACCTCAAAGTCTCCGCTTCGCGGATTACCGCGCTGGTCAAAGCAGGAAAGCTCGATGTTGAACTCGTCGACGGCCGTCGGATGATAACGATAGACAGCATCGAGCGCTACGCCGCCCAAGAACGCCACGCCGGCAGGCCAAAGAAGTTCGTCGCAGTCCAATAACCCCCTCACTTTCACCGACTACTAGAGCCGCTCACCAAACCAACATGCGCTCTGGGCAAATAGGTTGAACGTTTCGTGCGAGAATGCCCCACAGTAAATAAACTTGCACCAGAGCGTAAGGGGCTGGCATACACATGCAGACGGTCTATCGGGTATTCGAGGGAACGCGTGAGCCGCATCGGCTCGCCGTCGAGCGTACGGCCGAGCTACTCGGTCGCGGTGGCCTGGCGCTTATTCCAACCGAGACGGTCTACGGTGTCGCCGTGGCAGTCAACGTCTTCTCGGATGCCGTTCCACAAGATACAAGTGAACCTCTGCCGTGGCCGCGCGATCCGCAGGTCACCGTCAACGGCGCCGCGGTCCCCGCACTCGGTACCGGCTATCGTCGTATCTTTACCCTCAAGCAGCGCGAGCTCACGCAAACGGTCGCCTGGCTGGTTGATGATGCCGAGGCACTCGATCGCTATGGCGTGGATATCCCTCATGAGGCCCGCGTGCTCGCCCGACGATGCTGGCCGGGTGCCCTGACTATCGTGGTCAAGGCGGCCCCTGCGTGCCGACCTTATGCGCGCCGCCGACGACACGGTGGCACTTCGCGCTTCGGCCTCGCCCGTGGTGCAAGCGCTCATCCGCGCCTGCGGCAGCCCTCTTGCCTGCACCAGCGCCAATACGCATGGCACGCCCGCGCCGCAAGCTTTGCCGACGTGAGGACCGTATTCTGGAGGGGGTTGATCTGGCCGTCGACGCGGGCGAGACCCCGTGCCGCGACGCTTCGACCATCGTGACGTTTAAGCATGGCGAGCTTCAGATCCTGCGCCAAGGCGCACTTCCCGCATCAGAGATCGAGCGGGTTCTGTCCGACCCGATGCAATAGAAAGGTGTAAGCGATGTCGTTGAATCTGGGCAGCCTGGGCATGGAAGATGCCTCGTTTAACTTTGGCGGTTCCTACATCATGGCGCTCGACTGCGGCACCACCTCGGTGCTCGCGACCATCGTCGACGAGTACGGCTGCATTGTCGCCCAGGCACGTCGTAGCGTCAAAACCAGCTTCCCGCGCCCCGGCTGGGTGGAGCAGGATCCCACGGAGGTGCTTGCCAGCCAGATCGGCGTGATGATGGAGGTCCAGTTTAAGAGCGGCATCCATTCCGATCGCATCGCCGCCATCGGTATCTCCAACCAGCGCGAGACCACGGTGGTGTGGGACCGCGTGAGTGGCCAGCCTATCTACAACGCCATCGTGTGGCAGTGTCGCCGCACCGCCTCGACAATCGATAAACTGGCCGAGCAGGGCCGCGAGGAGCTGGTGCGTTCCCGCACCGGCCTTACGCTCGACCGTATTTCTCGGCCTCCAAGGTGCAGTGGATTCTCGACAACGTCGACGGCGCGCGCGAGAGCGCGGCGGCGGGCGACCTTATGTTTGGCACCATCGACACCTGGCTCATCTACAACCTCACCGGCGGTCAAACCTTTGCCACCGACTACACCAATGCCAGCCGCACAGCGCTCTTCAATATTCATACGCTGGACTGGGACGATGACCTGCTGGCTCTCTTCGACATCCCGCGTGCCATGATGCCCGAGGTCCGTTGGAGCTCCGGTGACTACGGCCGCGTCGCGAGCGACATCATGACCAACATGCCACCCATCATGGGCGTGGCGGGCGACCAGCAGGCGTCGCTATTCGGCCACTGCTGCTTCCATCCCGGCCAGACCAAAAACACCTATGGCACGGGTTGCTTTATGCTCATGAACACCGGCGACGAGATCGTCGAATCCAAGAATGGCCTGGTCTCCACCATCGGTATCGCTGCGGACGGCAAAGTCAGCTATGCGCTCGAGGGCTCTATTTTTGCCGCCGGCTCAACGATGAACTGGCTTCGCAACAACATGAGCATCATCTCGAGCGTGAGCGAGTCGGCACAACTCGCCGCTTCGATTAGCGACAACGAGGGCTGCTACTTCGTTCCGGCCTTTGCGGGTTTGGGTGCTCCCTGGTGGGACCCGCATGCTCGCGGTATCGTGTGCGGTCTGACCGGCGCCTCGAGCCGTGCGACCATCGTACGTGCCGCCTGCGAATCCATGGCATATCAGAGCTACGACGTGCTGCGCGCCATGGAGCAGGACGTGGGGCTTTCGATTGAGCGCCTGTCTGTCGATGGCGGTGCCTCGCGCAACGAGTTCATCATGCAATTCCAGGCCGACCTGCTGGATATCCCCGTGCTGCAATGCGAGACGGTGGAGACCACGGCAATCGGTGCCGCGTACTTGGCGGGTCTTGCCGTCGGCTATTGGGAAGACCTGGAAGAGCTGGAGCAAAATGCCCAGATCGTTAGGACCTTCCTTCCCCACATGTCCGCCGAGCGCCGCGAGCAAAACCTTGCGGGCTGGCGTGATGCAGTCAGGCGCTCGCTCAGCACCTCACAGTAGGGCTGCGATGGGCTGCTCGATACAACAAACCGCTAAACTAATGCATGGCGTGCGGCGGCAACATTGCTGCGCGCCTTGTCAGCAAGGCCGTTTTGCGGCCGCAACGAAAGGGGCAATCAACCCATGACCGTCACCTACGATGCGTCCCGTGTGACGCTTGTCGATCACCCGCTCGTCCAGCACAAGCTGTCGATCCTGCGCGACAAAAACACCGGCACCAACCAGTTCCGTCAGCTCGTGCGCGAACTCGCGCTTTTTGACGGCTACGAGGCCATGCGCGACCTGCCTATGGAAGACGTCGAGGTCGAGACCCCTATCACCACCGCAACGTTTAAGCAGCTCGCCGGCAAGAAACTCGCCATCGTGCCCATCCTGCGTGCGGGCCTTGGCATGGTCGACGGCATCCTCGACCTGGTGCCCTCCGCTCGCGTGGGCCACATCGGCATGGAGCGCGACGAGGTCACCCACGAGCCGCACGAGTATTACTGCAAGATGCCCAAGGATATCGACCAACGCATCTGCCTGGTTGTCGACCCCATGCTCGCCACGGGCGGTTCGGCCGAGATGGCTATCAGCTACTTGCGCGAGCGCGGTGTCAAGGACATCCGCATGCTGTGCATCGTGGCGGCCCCCGAGGGTCTCAAATCACTGACCGAAAAGGACCCCGACGTACATATTTATACGTGCGCCATCGATGACCATCTCAACGAGGCCGCCTACATCGTTCCCGGCCTGGGCGACGCCGGCGACCGCATCTACGGCACGCTCTAGTCGTCGGGCTAAGACGGCCGCGGCTGCAAATACGAAGAAACGGTGCGCGCGGACGAACAAAAGGCGACCGCGCGCACTCCTGTTAACGGACGTTTTGCCCCGCAGGGTTCGAGAAAAACGTATTACCGTACCTGCGGCATAAAGAAGGTCTTAAGAAAACGAACAGGTGCGTATTAACCGATGCTTTTTCGGTTGTACTTTAGCGATTGGCTCGTACAATAGTCACCAATGTTTGGCGGGAACTGTCCTGTGAGGCGATAAAAAAGGAAAGTGAGGACGCCAGTGTTTCAGATAGCCGATCTGCTCGCTATCGTTGCAGGTGCCATCGCGGGCGCGATTGCCTTCCTTCCCTTTGTCTTTACGCTCAAGCCGGTTCTTGACGATAAGCAGAATGCGGACATGCTCAAGGGTATGGTGAGTCTCGCGGTCTCGGCAATCGCGTTGCTTGTCTTTACCTTGGTTGTGTTTGTGTTGTTCGGAGAGGCATTTCGCATGTTCCTCCTGGGCGAGGCGATCGGCTTCGTGGCCTTTATGGCCGCCTGCGCGGTTCGCGTCGCCAAGGCGCTGCGAGATCCTCATGAGGTCGAAAGGTAAGTCGTGGAAATTTTTGAAAAGCTGCCTGATGAGATTAATCATCTGGTCAGCGAGTTCAGCTCCACCCCTGTCGTGGGCGATCTGAGCTGCGGCATCACGCAGTACTCGTTTTGGCTGATCGTCTCCACGATCGTGCTCCTGATCGTCCTGGCCGTGTTCAAGAAGAAGCAGACCCTGGTTCCCAAGGGCTTCTTCGTCAACGGTTTCGAGTACATCATCGAGTACGTCGAGAACGATATCGGCAAGGGTGTCGTGGGTGAGAACTGGAAGAAGCACTTCCCGTTCCTGTGCTCGCTTTTCCTGTTCATCCTGATCAATAACATGATCGGCCTGATCCCGGGAATGAAGCCCGGCACCGGCGCAATCGGCTCCACCGCCGCACTCGCCATTTTCGCCTTCGTGTACTTCATCTACTACGGATGCAAGGCTCACGGCGTGATCGGCTACATCAAGAGCCTCGCCCCGCAGGGCGTGAGCTTCCCGATGAACATGCTCGTGTGGGTCGTCGAGCTTTTCTCGACCTTCCTGCGCCTCATCACGCTTGCCGTCCGTCTGTTCTGCAACATGTTCGCAGGACACGTGGTCATGGGCTCGTTCGCCATCATGGCGAGCATGTTCATGCAGCCGCTGCTTCAGCAGGTTTCCGCGGCCCACGCCGTCGCGCCCTGCCTTCGCTGGCCTGGCTTGCCATCCTCATCCTGATCTATGCGATCGAGCTTGTGGTCGGCGCCATCCAGGCTTACGTCTTCACGGTCCTTACCGCCGTGTATGTCTCCGAGGCAGAGGAGGTCGCGGAGGAGGAGTAGTCTTCCGTTCGTGCCTTAAAGGTAAGGCAATTCGTTAAACCGCCGGTGCCCGTACCCATGGAGCCCGGCAGTTATAAAAAGGTTATCCTGCGTGAAATAAGACACGCACGACAAAGGAGGAATCGTGGGAGTTATCGGTTACGGTCTCGGTGTTATCGGCGCTGGTCTTGCTATCGGCCTGTCTGCTCTGGGTGCTACGGGTGCTATGGCCCGTCAGCCTGAGGTCCAGGGCGCGTGTTCACCGTCTTCATCATGGGCTCCGCTTTCGGCGAGGCTCTGGCTCTGATCGGCTTCGTTGTCGCGCTGATCGTTAAATAGCACGGAGCGTCAAGTATGAATCTTTCATCCCAGAAGAGCGCGATCGCACTCTCCGCGTCCGCGGCCGCGCTGCTCATGCCGGTTTCCGCGTTCGCCGAGGACGGCGCCGCCGGTGCGGACATCCTCATCCCTAAGATGGCGGAGTTCATCCCGGCGCTTATCGCCTTCCTGATTATCTGGATCGTGCTGGCCAAGGTCGCCCTGCCGGGCATCATGAAAACCATGGAGGAGCGCGGCAAGAAGATCGAGGAGAGCCTCGACGAGGCCGAGAAGACCAGGCAGGAGGCTATCGCCAAGCGCGCTGAGTCCGACTCGATCGTCACCGACGCCCGTCGTCAGGCTGCCGACATCGTTCTCGAGGCCCGTAAGGACGCCGAGTCCGAGCGTGCCCGTATCATCGAGGCTGCTCACAAGGAGGCCGAGGAGATCATCGCCAAGCCCATACGACCGTCGAGGACGAGCGCAAGTCATCTACGCCGGTGCCGCGAGCTCCATCGCCGACCTGTCCGTTGCCGTCGCCACCAAGATCGTGGGCGAGGCACTCGAGGACGATGCCGAGCAGAAGAAGCTCATCGAGCGCTACATCCAGGAAGCAGGTAGCCTGAATGCCGACTAGCCGCTATCAGGACAAGGTGCTCGAGACCTACGCGCGTTCCCTTTTGGAAGCCGCCAAGGCCGAGAACCATGTGTTCGAGGACCTCGAGATGGTCGAGCGTTTGGCTTCTGCCAGCCCCGAGATCATCGCCGTGCTCGACACCATGTCCAAGCGCGACCAGCTCGACCTTCTTCCCAAGGTGGCAGCTGCCTTTAAGTATGTTGCCGAGGAAGACGAGGATGTAGTGGGCGTGACCGTCACCACGGCGATCCCGCTCGACGACGAGCTGCGTCAAACCATCACTAAGAAATGCGAGCAGGACTTCGGCCGCAAGGTATTCCTTATCGAGCAGGTCGACCCGTCTATCGTGGGCGGCCTGGTGCTCGAGGCCCGCGGCGAGCGTCGTGACATTTCCGTCAAGACGCAGCTGCGCATCGCGCAGGAGACCCTCGCAAACTCTGCTAATTCGTACGGAGGTGAAGCCTAATGTCCGAAACCCTCAATGCCCAGGATATCGCCAAGAAACTGCAGGAGCAGCTCACGAGCCTCTCCGCGACGGTCGATACGCATGAGGTTTCAACGGTCGACGAGGTAGGCGACGGCATCGCGCGCGTCTCCGGCCTCAAGAGCGCCATGGCAGGCGAGCTTCTGGAGTTCAAGAGCTCCGATACCGGTGAGACCGTCTTCGGCCTTGCCCAGAACCTTGACCGTGACGAGGTCGGCGCCGTTCTGTTTGGTGCCGTCGACTCCATCAAGGAAGGCGACGAGTGCCGCACCACTGGCCGCATTATGGATATCCCCGTGAGCCGTGCCATGCTCGGCCGCGTCGTCAATCCGCTCGGCCAGCCCATCGACGGCCTGGGCGACATCGTCGCCACGCACCGTCGCCCCATCGAGTTCAAGGCTCCCGGCGTCATCGATCGTACCCCGGTGTGCGAGCCGGTTCAGACCGGTCTGCTCGCTATCGACTCCATGGTGCCTATTGGCCGCGGTCAGCGTGAGCTCATCATCGGCGACCGTAAGACCGGTAAGACCGCCATCGCCATCGACGCTATCCTCAACCAGCGCGGCAAGGGCATGGTCTGCATCTATGTCGCCATCGGCCAGAAGGCCTCCACGGTTGCCAACATCCGCGAGACCCTCGCTCAGCACGGTGCGCTCGACTACACCATCATCGTTTCGGCCACCGCTGCCGATTCCGCCCCTATGCAGTACATCGCGCCTATGGCCGGTGCCGCTATCGGCGAGTTCTTCATGTACAACGGCGAGGACGGTAAGCCCGCCAGCGAGACCAACCCCGGCGGCCACGTGCTCGTCATCTACGACGACCTGTCCAAGCAGGCTGTGGCCTACCGTCAGATGTCGCTGACGCTGCATCGTCCGCCCGGACGCGAGGCCTATCCTGGCGACATCTTCTACCTGCACTCTCGTCTGCTCGAGCGTGCCGTCAAGATGTCCAAGAAGAACGGTTACGGCTCCATGACGGCTCTTCCGATCATCGAGACCCAGGACGGCGACGTCTCGGCCTACATTCCGACCAACGTCATTTCCATTACCGATGGTCAGATCTACCTGCAGTCCGAGCTCTTCTTCCAGGGTCAGCGCCCGGCAGTCGACGTGGGCATCTCCGTGTCCCGCGTCGGTGGCGATGCGCAGACCAAGGCCATGAAGCAGGTCGCCGGCAACCTCCGTCTGGACCTCGCTTCGTACCAGGAGCTCGCCGGCTTCACGCAGTTCGGCTCCGACCTCGACGAGGCTACTCAGAAGCAGCTGACCCATGGTGCCCGCATGACCGAGCTCCTGAAGCAGCCGCGTTACAAGCCGTTTGAGGTTGGCGAGCAGATCGTTACGCTGTTCGCTGGCAACGAGGCTTCCTGGATGACCTGGAGATCGCCGACGTGCTGCCTTTCCGTGCCGAGTTCATCGAGTACATGGACAATGGCTTTGGCTCACTGCTCGACAAGGTTCGCGCCAAGAAGATCGATGATGACACCAAGGCTGAGCTCTTGCGCGTCATCGGCGACTTCAAGCAGCAGTTTATGGCCAAGCACCATTCGGATGTTTCTGGATCAGAGGAGAACTAAGCCTATGGCCAACCTTCGCGACATTAAGAAGCGAATCTCCTCGGTTACCACGACCAAGCAGATCACGCGCACGATGGAGATGGTCTCTACGGCCAAGATTCGTCGTGCCCTCGATCGCTCCAAGCAGGCCGAGCCTATAAGGAGGCGCTGACCGACGTCATGTTGACGGTCGCCGGCGACGCCTCCTGTTCGGGCACCGATCCCATGCTGCAGAAGCATGAGAGCGTCAAGCATGGCCTGATTGTCGTTATTGCCTCGGACCGCGGCCTTGCCGGCGGTTTCAATACGACGGTGGAGCGCACGGCCGAAAAGCTCGCCGCTTCTTGGGCGAACGACGGCATCGAGTGCGAGATCATCGCGTGTGGGCGCAAACCGGCCACGTATTTCCGTGACCGCGCAAACGTCGTCATGCACTTTGAGGGCAACTCCTCTGAGCCCGATTTCAACCAGGCCCGCATGATCTCCTCTCATATCTGCGATGCGTATCGTGCCGGTGAGCTTGACCGTGTCGAGCTTGTCTACCACCACGCCAAGAACCGCGTGGATCAGGAGCTTCGCGTCGAGCATCTGTTGCCGCTCGACCCCGAGATGATCGCTATGGCCCACGGTCCGCGTAAGAACGAGACCGACGCCCCTAAGCGCATCTCGTCCACGTTCGAGTTCGTGCCCTCTCCCGAGCATGTTCTCGGCAAGCTTGTGCCGTCTTATATCCTGACGGTCATCTACCAGGCCTGATCGATTCGGCGGCTGCCGAGCAGGGTGCACGCCGCAAGGCCATGCACTCCGCGACGGAAAACGCCACCGCGATCATCTCGACCCTTACCCGCACGTATAGTCGCGTGCGCCAGGCTTCGATCACGACCGAGATTAACGAGATCGTCGGCGGAGCCTCAGCATTGGAGGAACAGTAATGGCTAATAACACCGTACAGCTTGCGGTCGAGGAAGCCACCAAGAAGACGACTGCCGGTGATGGTCGCATCGTGCGAATCATCGGCCCTGTCGTCGACGTCAAGTTTGACGGTGCGGTGCCCCCGATCTACAACGCGCTCACGGTCGAGGCCGAGACCCCGATCGGTCATCTGAGCACGATCCTTGAGGTCGAGAGCCAGCTTCCGGGCGGCGTTGTCCGCACGGTCGCCATGTCCTCGACCGACGGCCTGCAGCGCGGCCTCATCGCCACCGATACCGGTGAGCCCATGAAGATGCCCGTTGGCCCCAAGACGCTCGGCCGCATTTGGAACGTCATGGGCAAGCCCGTCGACGGCAAACCCATGCCCGAGGTGGAGGAGTTCTACCCCATCCACCATGCAGCGCCCCGTTTCGACGAGCTCACCACCAAGACCGAGATCTTCGAGACCGGCATCAAGGCCGTCGACCTGCTCGAGCCCTACATCCGCGGCGGCAAGACAGGTCTGTTCGGCGGCGCCGGCGTCGGCAAGACCGTTCTGATCCAGGAGCTCATCAACAACCTCGCCCAGGAGCACGGCGGCACCTCGGTGTTCACCGGCGTCGGCGAGCGTACCCGCGAGGGCACCGACCTGTTCCTCGAGATGAGCGAGTCTGGCGTTATCGACAAGACCTGCTTGGTCTATGGTCAGATGAACGAGCCGCCCGGAGCGCGTCTGCGCATCGGTCTGGCCGGCCTTACCACCGCTGAGTATTTCCGTGATCGTGGTCAGGACGTTCTGCTGTTCATCGACAACATCTTCCGCTTCTCCCAGGCAGGTTCCGAGGTTTCCGCACTGCTGGGCCGTATGCCGTCCGCCGTTGGTTACCAGCCCCGCTGCAACCGAGATGGGCGACCTCCAGGAGCGCATTACCTCGACCAAGACGGGCTCCATTACCTCCGTCCAGGCTGTCTACGTCCCCGCAGACGACCTGACCGACCCGGCGCCTGCCACGACGTTTACGCACCTCGATGCCACCACGGTTCTTTCGCGTAGCATTTCGTCGCTCGGCCTGTTCCCGGCTATCGACCCGCTCGCGTCTTCCTCCGACGCTCTCGATCCCTCGATCGTCGGCGAGGAGCACTACCGTGTCGCCGTCAAGGTCCAGGAGCTCCTGCAGGAGTACTCCGACCTTCAGGACATCATCGCCATCCTGGGTATGGACGAGCTGTCCGAGGAGCAGCGCCTTACGGTCAACCGTGCCCGTAAGATCCAGCAGTTCCTCTCGCAGTCCTTCCACGTCGCCGAGAAGTTCACCGGCAACCCCGGTGTCTACGTCCGCGTCGAGGATACCGTCCGCTCCTTCGCCGAGATTGTCGACGGCAAGGCCGATGACCTGCCCGAGCAGGCTTTCCGCTATGCTTCCACGATTGAGGACGTGCGCGAGCGCGCCCGCAAGATGGGGGAGAAGTAGGTTATGCGTATCCGCATCGTGTGCCCCGTGAGCTGCGCCTATGAGGGCGACGCTGCGTTTGTGTCGATTCCGTCCACGGATGGCGAGTTTGGCGTTCTGCTGCTCACTCCAGCGAGATCTGCACGATCGACCGCGGTTACGTTCGCGTTTCCGATAAGGCCATGCACTGTCGACCACACGTTTGCCGTGGCCGGCGGCTATGCCCAGGTTGCGGACGATGTCGTGACCGTTCTCGCCGAGCGCGCTTGCGATTTGGCGACCGTCGATGCCGACAAGCTTAAAGCTGATATTCAAGGTTTTGAAGAGAAGCTGGGTAATTTGTCGGAGGATGATGCACGCCGCGCCTACCTCTATAATGAAATCGCATGGTGTAAGCTCAAGCTTGCCCAATAGTCAAACGATTTAGCGTTCGACCATTTGCGAACACATCATGCCCGGGATGGCCCAGCCACCCCGGGCATGCTTTTTGAAAGGGTAGACCTTGGATATTATCCGCGTTGAGGGTGGCCACGCCATCGGAGGCTCCGTGCCCGTTTCGGGCGCCAAGAACTCCGCGCTCAAACTCATGGCGCAACGCTTCTGGCGCCGGGCAAGACGACGCTGCAGAACGTGCCCGATATTTCCGATGTCCACGTGATGGGCAAGGTGCTCAAAGGCATGGGCGCTACGATCGATGTTCTCGACGAGCACACGCTCGAGATTGATACCTCTCAGGTCGATTCATGGGAGGCCCCCTACGAGCTCGTTGCCAAGATGCGCGCTTCCACCGCCGTCATGGGACCCCTGCTGGGCCGCTTCCATCGCGCCAAAATTGCCATGCCGGGCGGCTGCAACCTGGGTGCTCGCAAGATCGATATGCACATTCTTGGTCTTGAGGCCCTGGGCGTTGAGTTCGATACCGCCCACGGTTACATCAACGCTAATGCGCCCCAAGGTCTGCGCGGTACCACCGTCACGCTCGAGTTCGCCAGCGTCGGTGCGACCGAGAACCTCATCATGGCCTCTGTGCGCGCACAGGGCACCACGGTTATCGACAATGCCGCCCGCGAGCCCGAGATCGTCGATCTCGCCAACATGCTCAACGAGATGGGCGCTAAGATTGTCGGCGCCGGTACGCCTGTCGTGACCATCGAGGGCGTGGAAGAGCTGCATCCTGTTACCCATCGCGTAGTGGGCGACCGAATCGAGGCTGGTACCTTTATCGTTGCCGGTGCGTTGATGGCCGACGATCGCGGTGTCGACGTCACGGGTTTTTGCCCCATTCACTTGGGCATGGTGCTCAAGAAGATGGAGCTCATGGGTATCGACTGCGAGCGCGTCGAGGATGGCGTCCATGTGAACCGTGCCGAGCGTATCAAGCCGGTCGACATCCAGACGCTTCCGTTCCCCGGCTTCCCGACGGACATGCAGGCACAGATTATGGTACTCTCCGCCCTTGCCGACGGCAGTTCCGTTATTACCGAGAACATCTTCGAGAATCGCTTTATGTTTGCCTCTGAGCTGGTGCGCATGGGTGCCGACATTCGTATCGAGAGTCATCATGCCATGATTCATGGCGTCAAGGGCTTCTCGGGCGCACAGGTTACCTCGCCCGATCTGCGTGGCGGAGCGGCCCTCGTCGTAGCGGGCTTGATCGCCGACGGGACGACCGAGGTTTCGGCCATCCATCACATCAAGCGCGGCTACGAGCAGTTTGTCGAAAAGCTGCAGGCGCTCGGCGCGCATGTCGAGCATGCTACCGTCCCCGATCCCGCCATCTACTAATACAGGTTGCCTATGTTTAATAAAAAGCCCCTCGCGGATACCACCGCCCGAAGACCCTCAACTGGTGCACAGGCCAAGATCTACAGTCGCGATAACGTGGCTCGCTATTCCGAGCGCGCTCGCCAACGTCGTCGTAGCCACACGATTCGTCACGTCGCGCTCATTGTCGTGCTTGGCGTGCTGCTGAGTGCCACTACCGCTGCTGGCCTGTGGTTTGCCACCATTATGGGCAAGCTCGGCGATTCTAATGTCATTACCGACAATCTGCGTCGGGTTCTGGTTGACACCGATGAGGCTAAGGATCCGTTCTACGTGCTGCTTCTTGGCACTGACGGCCGTCCGGGCGAGGATACGTATCGTGCCGACTCGATTATCCTGGCACGCATCGACCCCACGCAAAAGCAGGCGACGCTCATTTCCGTTCCGCGCGACACCAAGGTCGAGTACAAGGGTGAGACCATGAAGATCAACGCCTGCCATACCGTTGGCGGCGCCGAGGCCATGGTCGAGGCGGTCAACGAGCTGTGCGGTGTTCAGATTTCCCACTATGCCGAGGTCAGCTTCGACGGTATGCAGGCGCTGATTGATTCGGTTGGCGGTATCGACATTAACGCAACCGATGATGTTGACGACCCCGAGCACCTGGATATTAAGATTACCGCTGGCCAGCAGCATATGGACGGTGCCACCGCCCTTACCTATGCCCGCTGCCGCTACACCTATGCCGACGGCGATTACACGCGCATGCGCCACCAGCGTCAGGTGCTTGGCGCCCTTGCCAACCAGATTCTCAATAACTTCGATGCCACGAAGATCTTTGGCCTGGTTAATTCGCTGTCCGATATGCTCGTAACCGATATGAGCGTTCAGGATATCGTGGCTACGGTCAATGCCATGCGCGGTATGGATGTCGACGGTATCTACTCGGCCAACCTGCCTCGTACGCCGACGACAGCACCATGATCGACGGTGTGAGCTACGTCTTTGTCTACGAGGACGAGCTCAAGGAAATGATGGAGCGTGTCGATGCCGGCAAGGATCCCAAGGGTCCCAACACCATGGGTCTTTCCGACGGTTCCAGCTCTACGATCGGCGACCTGAACAACAACACGTCTGACGACTACGCAAACGGTACCGCAACCTCATCGGTCAGCTCTGACGATTCCGATGACTCAAGCGATTCGAGCGATTCGGACTACTACGAAGAGCCCACCGGCGACGGCAACGGCTACGAAGCCAACTATTAGAGTTACGCCGTTTTACCAAACCGCGTAACCGCTTGACGCTGCAAACCCGCCAGAGCGGCAATCTGCCTTTCAACTTCGGCGGCATGATCAAAAGATCAATGCCACCTCGTTTCAAGCACCTTGCTCGCTCTGGCGGGTTTTCGCTGTCGGTGCCAAAACATCGGCGTAACACTTGGCACATGGGTAGTCATTGGGGACGTTCTTAAACGACTGGTCAAGGGGGACACTCTTGATGCACTTGGCACTTGGGGACGTTCCTTTTGTGCCGGCAGTTTGGGACACTCCTTGCGTTAAGAGGCTGGCGTGCGTCAACCTGTTCTCATTGCAGCAAAAAAAATCGCCCCGTTCTTGGTTGAGGACGGGGCGATTTGTCTTTCGGACTTGTGCAGCCAGGCTTATGCAAAGCGGGCGACGAGCTCCTGGAGCACATCGGTCATCTTGACGAGCGAACTGACCGGGACGAACTCGTTGACGCCGTGGTAGCAATAGCCGCCGGTGGAAAGGTTGGGGCAGGGCAGACCGCGGAACGACAGCTGCGCGCCGTCGGTGCCGCCACGAATCGGCAGCACTTGGGCTCAACGCCGCAGGCAAGGTAGGCTTCCTTGGCAACATCAATAAGCTCGGGATAGTCGCGAACGATCTCGGCCATATTTCGATACTGCTGCTTAATCTCGACCGTCACGCGCTCCTCACCCAGACGCTGGTTGAGCATCGAGGCGGCGGCATCAATAAGGTCGAGTTTCTGCTGGAACTTGGCGGCGTCATGGTCGCGGACGATATAGCGCGCTGTGGCGTGATCGACGGTCGCAGATACACCCTCAAGGTGATAAAAGCCCTCGTAGCCTTCCGTATACTCCGGGCGCTGCGCGTAGGGGAGCAACGCGTTGAAGTCGCAGAACAGATTGCCTGCGTTGACCATACGGCCCTTGGCGTCGCCCGGGTGGATGGACTGGCCCTCAAAGCGGACGGTCGCCTCGGCGGCGTTAAAGCACTCCCACTCCAGCTCGCCGATGGGGCCGCCGTCGACCGTGTAGGCGTACTTGCAGCCAAAGGCATCGATATCCAACAGCTCGGCTCCGTGGCCGATCTCCTCGTCAGCAGAAGCAAATGCCGAGTGCGGGATGGGGCAGAGAAGGTCCTGAGCGATACGCGCGACAAGCGACATGATCTCGGCGACGCCTGCCTTGTCGTCCGCGCCCAGCAGCGTGGTGCCATCGCTGCAGACCAGGTCCTCACCTGCGAGGTCGTTCAGGGCGGGAAGCTTGGCGGTACTCATGGCAACGGGCTTACCGTCAACCGTGCCGCAGACCAGGTCGCCGCCTTCGTAGTGTACGATGTGCGGTTTCACGCCGGCACCCGGTGCAACTTCGGTGGTGTCGAGATGGGCGATCAGGCCCAGGGCGGGCTTGTCCTCAGCGCCCGCACTTGCGGGGATATGCGCGCAGACATAGGCGTGCTCGGTCACGTGGGCATCTTCCGCACCAAGCTCGCGCAGCTCTTCAGCTAGCACGTTGGCAAGGTCAAACTGAACGGCGCTCGAGGGTACCTGGTCACAGTTTGCATCCTCGGACTGCGTGTTGATCTGGACGTAGCGCAAAAAGCGCTCGAGGACATCGGGGCTCGTGGTGGTGTTTTCCATAAAGACCGCTCCAATCTTGGTCGTCGTGTGCAACAAGAACTCTAGCACGGTATGCCACGGCATACCACGACGCTTGGATGGGGTAGAATCAGCCATTGAATGCAGAAGGGACGGAAGATCATGGATACGACAAATAGCTCGCGCGAACTGCATCTGACGGTGGCGAACGAAGACTACTTGGAGTGCATGGTTCGCATTGAAAGCGAAGAGGGGGAAACCAACGGTGTGCGATCGGTCGACATCGCGCAGCGCCTTGGCGTCTCCAAGGCATCGGTCAATAAAGCGGTTTCGGCGCTCAAGGCATCCGAGCTTGTCGAGCAATCGCACTACGGCAAGGTAATCCTGACCGATCGCGGCCGCGAGGTTGGCACGGCTATCTGGTACCGTCATCGCCTCATCCGCACGTTTTTGGTTCAGGAGCTCGGTGTCGAATTTGAGCGAGCCGATTCCGAGGCCTGCATGATGGAGCATGCGCTATCCGAGGACACGATGAGCCGCTGGCTCGCCTATCTCGAAAAGCAGGGAATCAGCGTCGAGGAATAGCGGGATATATATGGATACGAGTTATTACAACCGCTTTGGTGCCGAGGAACTTACGCGCCGCTTGTCGAGCGAGACCTTGTTGGCGCAGGGCCCCATGGGCAGTGTTCTGTTGAGTGAGTACGATGCCGCCGACATTCCACCGGCGTTTTGGAATCTGGCAGAGCCGCAGACCGTTTCTCGTATCCATCGCTTGTATGTCGCCGCCGGCGCGCAGGTGCTCATTACCAACACCTTTCAGGCATCGAGCTATGCCCTCAAGCACGACCAGATTGCGCCGTCCGTGGCGGAGGTCAATCGCGGGGCCGTCGACGATGCCCGCCAGGCGCACCCTCAGCTGCTGCTAGGCTCGATGGGCCCGATCGGTATTGAGTGGTTTGCCGAGGACTCTGCCGAGTATCGTGAAATCCGAGGCATTGCGCGCGAACAGGCGCACGCCTTGCTCAACGCCGGCGTTGACGGTCTGCTGATCGAGACGGTGACGTCTATCCGTAATTTGCAGCCCATGCTTGCCGGCGCCCGAGATGCCGCCGATGGCATGCCTGTTCTGGTGAGTTTTGTCGTTGACGATAAAGGCGACCTGTTGGGCGATGGCCTCAACATCGAGGCAGCCGTTTTGTACGCCGAAAAACACGGCGCAAATTCGGTTGGTGTTAATTGCTGTTCGCTTGCGGCCGCGAACGCGGCGGTGCCCAGGATGGTTGCATCGGCGACTACTCCCGTCACGGTGCGTCCCAACGCGGGAAATCCGGTTCAGACACAGGATGGTCCCGTGTGGCATGAGGACCCCGAAGCCTTCGCTCGCGCATGCGTCGAGTGGAAGCGGGCGGGCGCCGCAATGGTAGGCAGCTGCTGCGGAACCACGGCGGTTACGACAGCCGCTATGGCAGATGCGCTCAATATATAGAACCCGAAAATGGGAGTATCGAATCACCGCCCCCGCTGGGGCGGTTTTTTGTTGGCGGTGCGCACCTCGACGCTTTTGCCTAAACGGTGAACGAGCGTGCCGGCGGCTTGCCGGATGCCCGTTGCGGGTATACCTCATGCGTACCATGATCCAAACACTGCGAGGTGTCTGCGCGTGTGCGCGATAATTCACTTTGGAACTGACGGTTGGCGAGCTCGCGTCGACGGAGACTTTACTATCAACAACGTCGCTCGTGTCACTGATGCTATCGGCAGGCTATGGCAAAAGACGAATCCCGGTAAAACGGTATATGTAGGATTTGATACTCGGCCGCAAGCGCGCGAGTTCGCCGAGCTCGCGGCGGGCGTGATTGCCGCCCACGGGCTCGATGCCGTGCTCGTGTCTCGACCGGTGCCGACTCCCGCTCTTACGTGGGCGGCTGCGTATGACGGCGAGGCATGCGGCGCGCTTATGGTGACGGGCTCACATCATCCGCAGGGCTATCTATGCCTCAAGCTGCGGATGGGTGATGGCTCGACGGCCAACCAGGATGTCATCGAAGAGCTCGAGGAGACGATGGCCGCCGAGCCGCTGGGGCTTGAGGGGCAATACCGCACGGCAGATATCATTCCCGACTATATGCGAGCGGTGGCATCGTTTGTCGACGCGGATGCCATTCGCGCCGCGCATATGCGTGTGGTGGTTGACCCCATGGGCGGAGCTGCGCAGGGATATCTTGCCGACTTGCTTCGAGAGATTGGCGTCGAAGTCCACGAGATTCACGCCGACGAGACGACCGATAGGGGAGATATCTGCCCGACCCGGTCGAGCGTGGTGGATGCTTGTGAGCGCGCAGTTGTCGAAGACGGGGCGTGCGCCGGTCTGGTGACTGATGGCGACGCCGATCGTATCGGCGCGGTTGATGAGCGCGGCAGATATATACATCCACATCAGATCATGGCGCTCGTTTTGGGCGATTTGGTCCAGTATCGCGATCTGAAGGGACGCGTCGTCGTCAACCTTTCATGCTCCACGCTTGTGCGTCGCATTGCCGAGGCGCTCGGCTGCCGCGTGGTCATCAAGCCCGTCGGTTTTAAATATATAGCCGCCGAGATGAAGAAGGGCGGCGTTCTCGTGGGCGGTGAAGAGGCCGGTGGTATCGGTATCGCCGCGCACATGCCCGAGCGCGACGGCATCCTTGCCTGCCTGATTTTGTGCGAGCTCGTGGCCAAGACCGGCGCGCCCTTGGGCGTGCTTATCGATCAGCTCGAGGCGAGCTTTGGCAAGACGAGTTACGGACGTCGAGATTTGCGCCTTGAGGCCGAGGATGCCGAGACGTTGCGCACGCTGCTTCCCGGAGTGAATCCCAAGTCGATATGCGGCAAGGTACCGCAGAGCGTAAGTCATATGGATGGCTTGCGTCTGGCATTTGAAGATGACACCTGGCTGCTGATCCGTCCCAGCGGGACCGAACCGGTGGTGCGCGTGTACGCCGAGGGCTTTTCGGTGGAGGAGCGTGATGAGCTGCTGGATGCCGGCTGCGCTTTGGCCAGGGGTGCATATCGGCTGTAGCCAAGGGGCCTCTCTATATAAAGATGTGCTCGGCGAGCGGTAGCAAACGACTGGCAAACGTCAGTCAGAGGCATAGTTGTGTAGGAAATGTGTGCGCTCAGATTCCCGCCCCCGGGGCTCCGGTCTGGCAATATATCTCCTTGCCGCGCGGCCCGGTGAGACCGGATCAGCCGCGGGGCGTGCACCTTGAGAACCGGATACTGCGAGGATGGACACACCAGATGTGTCGCATCCGGGCAGACAT
>ENA-OQAS01000215-OQAS01000215.1-human-gut-metagenome-genome-assembly--contig:-NODE-215-length-30810-cov-2.648828_pt1 | contig 30810 bp, 33 predicted proteins | sample MGYA00242733_ERZ504523 | MGnify/ENA primary metagenome ERZ504523 (study PRJEB26092, sample SAMD00036239) | human gut metagenome | host: Homo sapiens | study: EMG produced TPA metagenomics assembly of...
TCAGTTGGCAGATGCTGATGGCAACGAAATAAGCACTGCTACCAATGAAGAAAACGGCGCCGTAACGTTCGACACCATCACCTACGACACGCTTGGTGATTACACGTACACCATCACTGAGGTTGCTCCGCAAGATACCGATCCCTTCACGGACGGCATCCAGAACAATGGCGTGACCTACGATGAGTCGGTATATAACGCAACCGTAAAGGTTACCGACAATGGTAAGGGCAATTTGACCGCTCAGATTACTTACAGCACTGAAGATGGCACGGCTCCACTCTTCGTTAACACCTATACGGCTTCTGCTGAACCTGAGCAGGGCACCGATGATGGCGGCTTGTTCGGCATGGCAAAGACAGGCGACTTTATGGGCGGCATGATGGCAGTAATTGCTGCGGTGATCGCTGCAGCAGCTGGCGGTGCAGCATATGCGGCACGCAAGATGCGTCGTCCTCGTGGGCGTCACGCACGCTAAACAATAAAGGTTTGGCTTCGGGGCTTAAAACGCAAAGCAGACAATGCTTCGAAGCCAACCAGTTATCAAAACCTTAAGGCCTTCTAGGAAGCGCGGGAAGGTTTTAGGTTCGAGGGAGTTCGAGACATAAGCGCTCGGGCTCCCTCGCTGTTTAACGAAATCGTGAGGGGATTACGTTATGAATTGGAGTGAGGGGCTCAGACAAAAAGCAGCAGAATTATTCGAAAAAGGCCTTGGCTATAAAGCGGTTTCATCTGAGCTGGGCGTTAATCGCGAAACGGTGCGCGATTGGTCGTACACTTGGCGAGCGTTAGGCACCGACGAATTCCTAAAAAGCCACATCGGAGAGCGTATTGAATATGCGCCGGAGATAAAAGTTGCCGTAGCTCAGGATAGGATTGCGGGCATGGGCGTGGTGGAGGTGATGACGAAATATCACATTCCCAATCGACATCGTGTCAAAGAGTGGGCAGGCATGTACAAGCTTAAAGGCGCTCAGGCATTTGGTCTTGAAGAGAAGCAGGATAGTCCGTGGAACCCGACTGTCCCTTCTTAGGTGCATACCCCCCTGTAATACCTGGTCAAAGGGGGGCATGAAATTTTAATAATCCGTTTTCGGAGCCTTTAATCTGGATAATTGTGATAACTTTGTGAATAAGTCATATTTCCATTGCATTAAATTCTCAGCTAAATAAAATAAATTATTGCGCTTAGGGCGCAACCAGATAGTGCAACCAGATAGTGCGGGGTGGAGCAGTCTGGTAGCTCGCCGGGCTCATAACCCGGAGGTCGTTGGTTCAAATCCAGCCCCCGCGACCAAAATTTCCAGGCCAGTCGTTTATCGGCTGGCCTGTTTTTTCTATATCCGGCTATCGTTTCCTGATTTGTCTATAAAGACGCTAAGTTCACGCAATTGCTACTAATGCAAAAAAGTCGCGAAAACGCTCCTGGCGTTTGGAAGTAGCGGTAAACCACCAAGACTTTTACACCACGAATAGTAGAGGATCACAACTGCATTCCTATTTGCAGTGCGCGATAGTCAACGATTTAAAATTTCCGGTTTTTTCCTCCGTAAATGACAAGTAAAGCGAGTTGTGTACTGGTCTCGTCAAACAACGTAGCGTTGAAAGAAAGCAGTGTGTCATAAAACATCAAATAATGGTAACAACCTCAACAAAAGAGAGCCTTTTATTCCCGTGTTTCCCCAACGGTGCAATCAATCTATACACAACTCGACTTACTTGCCAAAAAGGCCGCCGAAAACCGGAAATTCTGTTTCTCCACAAATTGCCACTTCAGTCAAATAAAGTGATCCTTTTGAAAAAGTCTTCCTAACCGTGAAAACCCGCTTCTCCACAGATTCTAATAAATGACGATTACTCTCTTAAAATGGGAGTTGGTTAGTAACAAATTCCAAACGGACCACCTTTAGGGAATATTCTGCGTCGTTAAGTGATATACAGAGCATTTGAAAAAGACTAAAGCGCGATGTCAGAATCAAAGGTTTCGATTGCACTGGTAAAACGTGGCGAACAAAAGTCACGCATATTAAGGCCAGTGAAGGTGGCGATTATTATGTATAAAATTCTTGCAAGTGTTCTTGCAATTTTGCTTTCTACCCAAATGATAGTGCCGCTTGCTTTCGCGGCTGAACAATCAGAAGGGAAAGCTGATAAAGGTTCGCGGGATGTAGGCGCAAGTGACTATCTGGAGAAGCAGCGTTAGGGGCGACGTCCTTAATGATACCGAAGACATCATCGACAGCATTGGGGACAACAGTGTCAGCGGCATCGGCGGAGAAAGGCGCAATATCGTCAGCGGCAGCGCAGACTGGTGCAGCGGCATCTACTGGCGTGCAGACTGGCACATCAGCATCGACTGGCGCGTCAGCTAGTGCATCGCCATCTACTGATGTATCGGCTGACACGTCACCATCAACAACGGAATACACAACGCCGTCAACGGCGGATTTGGCTGCGCTGCAACGGCATCACCAGCAAACTCCAATGCAGCAAAATCAGCACATTTTTCGCTCAATCAAAACACTATAGGCAATGATGGCCTCTCCACGAGTGTTACCATAACGCTCGATTGCTCAGGAAAAGAGGGCGACAGTTTCGTTCTTAAAATTTCAAAGGGAGAGACGTATGGACTGAGCGATCTCGACTTTGAAAAAATCGGAACTCTAGGCACTTCAAAACTCAGAGAAGATAGCCAGTACTATTACATTACCGATACGCTTTCGCAGGCAGGTTCCTTTAATCAGTCGATAACTCTTAGCCAGAAGAACAATTATGCAGGACAGCCCTTGCTAAAAGAGATCGGAGAGACCACTAAAGCGGTCGAGCTCAGTTCTGGCGGAGAAACAATTCAAGAAGAGTCGTTTACGCAGTTTATTAAGCCAGGTATAAATCCAAGTGTAAAGCGCATTAATCCAACTACCTCAAGTGCACCAGCCGTTATTCCTCACGTTAACTACACCTATGAAGTTAATTTAGGAGAAAACACCGGCGTGGATGACAGCACTTCTTATAGTAGTGCTCAAGCGAATTCAGGCATCAATTACGGCACAACAGTCACTATTCCAGTGCCAGAAGGTTTTCAGCTTGATGCTGAAGCTACTGCAGCAAGCAATGGCTTTACCGATGGAACGACCATCACCCAAGAGGGCGGAGCAGGAAGTGCTCTTTTAATCAGTGTTCCAAAAGGGGCTGGTGCGCAGTATCACCAAGGAAAACCAGGGTACAAACTTGTTGGATCCTATGAAATTCCTATCCCGGAATCAGACGTTAATCTAACGGCATCAGGAACCGCCCATGTAGAAACAAAGGTAAATGAAAAGGGTGATGTGATCTCCGCAGATTTTTCTCCGTGGACTGAAGTCATTCGTGGATTGAGCAGCGGACTAGGGGCAGGATCGGTTAAAACTTCAGCATCGGGAGTTTCTACTTCAAGAGAACTCTTGTTAGACGAAGACGAAAGCAATGACCCAGGATTTCTGAATACGTTTGGGTTTGATAATGATTCTGCTTTAGTGCTAAAGGAAGGCGCTGGACTTGGAAGCAACCCCACGTTTACTATTGATATTGCGAACGGTATGGCGGCCTCTTCAATAAAGACTCCTGCAGGTTCGGGAAATCTTGCGGGAACAAAATCGTTTTCGTATCAAGTTACTTACAACGACGGCACAACTACGGAAGGAACCATTGACGCGGGTGCTTCTCTTGACGCACCGGAAGGCAAAACAATCAAGCAGGTTATTCTGAAGCCTGATCAGGTTCTACCTGGCGCACGCAGCGATAACGCTTCTACTAATACCCGTGGTAATAACTTCATTGTGTATGGCAAGGTTTCCAAAACCTATCTTTGGGATGATGACGCTCATAAAGCAGGCGACACGGTTTCCGTTGGTGATACGCTCACCTCGTCGTTTTCCTTTGAAGTAGAAAAGATGCCAAACAATAAGGGAGAAATGCGAGCTTCAGTAAAATCAAGTGCATGGAGCGAACAAAAAGTAATCGGAGCTGAGAGCTTAAAAACAAGTCTTTCAGTATGGACTTATCAGTCGAGCAGAATGCCTGGAGTTGCCGATGCGGGTAAAACGGCAGTAACGGGAACGAGCAATTCAAACGACACCACAGATACCATCTATGAGCCAATTTTCTATACGGTATTACCGACGGGGCTTACGTATAACGGCAAAGTGGAATGGCTTGCAGGAAACCCTCAGGTATCAACCTTTTGGACGGGAAGTGGTGCCGATGCTCATCAGGTAATCAAGGCGGATTATTCTGGTACGGGCTACTCGTTCAAGACGAAAACCTCTGCAGTTAATGCCTTTCATCTTGCTGCTGATGGCGATCTTATGCCTGGTACCTATCAGATTTACACTTTTGTCACTACCTCAACGGGAATGACCAATAAGAAGGCAACCGACGAAAAACAGTGGAACCCCGAAATGACCGAAGGGCATGCGGATAAAACGTATTGCGTCGGAACAAGTAACTGGACGGTTTTGCAAGCAAAAGCTCTGATGCCGTTTTCAGTAGCAAGCGGAAATCTTGACGAGGGGCACTTTATTCATGCTGGTCGTTCGGACGATAAAGGGTCCGAGGATATGGCTTTTGCGGTAAATATCATCAACGCCACGGCAAATGAAGTAAAAGGAGCAAAGCTTGCTGTGAATCTTCCCGCGACAGATGATGGAGTAAGCGAATTTAACTTTACCTTGAACGGTCCGATTTCACTCGACGGCACTCAAAGCCAGCAAGCTAAGGTGTACTATTCGACCGAAAAGTTCGATCTTTCTCAGGTTTCAGCTCCTGATACGGGAAACCTCTTAACTGCAAGTCAAGTTAGCGACTGGAGTCAAGTTAAAGCGGTGCTTATTGATGCGGGAAATATGGCTGGTAATACAACCTTGGGAAGGGTACTAATTGAAGGAAAAGATGCCACATTAGACAACGATGCGGGAAAGACAGCTTATCTATCCTATACGCTTTATTCGAACGATCTTCTTCCTTCTCGTGTTGGCTTAAAGGATGGCGCCCGAATCGCAGTAGAGGGAACTTCTACAGTGGGTACCGTTCTCCAATATATTGATGATCAAGGCGTCACGCAGTCAATTCCACTGAATTTCACGCGATCGTATCGTAATAACAAGGATCATATTTCTGCTGAGGATTTTCCGAAAAGCCTCAACGATTTTGGCGCGGATGATCAGGCGAAGATTGCTGGGATCTTGAATTTGCTTGGTGGAAAATATGAACCAGACAAAGATCAGTTCCCTTCTGCAGTGCTAGATAATGGTACAAAAACCTGGAGTTCCGATCTGGAAATAAGGTTGTTGCTTTGGTGATTTAGCTCGCCCTTATGCCGATGGAGACCAGGTGGTTTATAAGCTCATTCAGGTTCCCCAGAATCCAGACGAACCTGGCGACAAGCCTGGTGATGGCGGAGATAATCCTGGTGGCGGTGACAACCCTGGCGGCGGTGATTCCGGCGATAACCCCAGTGACGGCGGCGACTCTCATGGAGATAATCCCGATCAGGGAACTGACCCGAATGATTCAAACGATCCTAATGACACCCACGATTCGAGTACGGTTCCGGAAAACAATGGTTCAGAAGCTCAGAATAAAGCTGCGAATCATTCAGAAGAGCAGTCTAATGCTGCATCGCAGAAAAACCTTCCTCAAACAGGGGATGGGATACTGCTTCTGGTTGTTTCTTGTGTAGCAATCCTGGGTATTGTAGGTGCTGCGGTGGCTGTTTTTGCTCTTCGCAATAAAAAGTGACGACGAGCTAGGAGTAGCTATGAGCGAAAGGTGTGAACAATTGCGAACAGCTTCAAGCGAGGAGCGCGACCGACAATGCAAGTAAGGAATGCACCCGACGATGTAAGTAAGGAACACGACTGACGATGGGTAGCGGAAGCTCGTTTCGAGAGACTCTAGTTAGCTACGAGATCCCTAGAATTTTCTTGTAGATGTCTTCATCGGATTCAAGGAAGACGTTAAAAACAATCATCGGTATTTCTTTTCCTGCTGATTCGCGATCGTCCAGCCAATCTTGTACCGTTTCTACCGCAATACGTGCGGCGTCTTTTGCGGGAAATCCGAATACGCCAGTGCTGATACAGCAAAATGCTACAGAGGTATCTCCTGCTTCAACGCTTGCATCAAGACAAACTACGATAACTTGATGCAAGCTGTTCGCGCAGTTTGTCATTAAGAGCACCATTGGCGATAGGCCCAACCGTGTGAATTACATGTTTGGCGGGCAGGTTATAGGCAGGAGTGACCTTTGCCTGACCCGTGGGTTCTTCGTGGCCTTGCTCGATCATTATGCGCGCGCATTCGTAGCGAAGCTGCATTCCAGCAAAGGTATGAATGGCGTTATCGATGCAATAGTGAAGGGGCGCCCAGCAACCGGTCATTCCAGAATTAGCGGCGTTGACAATAGCATCGGCTGCGAGTGTGGTGATATCGCCTTTCCAAAGACGAAGACGTGGATCGAGAGGCGATGGCGTTGCTTCGTCAACGGTTGTGATTCCTGCCTCTTCAATCATTCCCTGAAGCAATTCATCTTGTGCGGCAAGCAAGTCGGTATCAGCTCGCCAAGGTTCGCGCATATTTACGAGCGCTCGAAATGCAAGCCATAACTGAGTGGTTGAGGCGTTGTCTGTCTCTATTGCCGTGCGGTCAGGAACAATATCAAGCAGTGCTTGAGTGATGTATCCACCATTGTCTAGGCGCTCTTTCATGAGGCGCTTTACCAGGTAGAGGCAAAGATCATGTTTGCGTTGCTGGTTCATGAGGCATCCTTCGAAGCTTACTCAGAATTATAGAGGGCTTGCCATGAAAGGCTTGGCATTTGTTACTTTTTGAGCGAAAAGTAAACGGTAAGCAAACGGCTCCTAGTCAGCGGCTCCTAGTCAGCGGCTCCAAATCAACGGCCCCAAAGCAAACGGCTCCTAATCAAGTGTTAAGGGCGTTTTTTATTGAGGTTTATTTGGATGGTTTTAACTATTCTCCCAGCTAACAAGGGTTATCGGTTTCGACTATAGCCAGTATTCGGCTTTTAGGATTAACACTTGTGGGAAAAAGCGGGTAGGATTGAACCCCGTCAATCGAAATCCTGAAGCAAATCAAGTGTTTTTCAGAAATGCTGAATCAGGAATCTGTAACTCGTCGAGAGGAGGACTTGTGAGCAGTCTATCAAAAGAATTATTACGCGGCTGCAATAGCTTTAACGAGCGAATGCGAATTGCTCGAATGCGCAAGTCCGAAGACGCGCTGGGCAAGCTCAATGGCCCGATTCTCAAATTTGCTGATACGCAAAGATACGATTCTTAATTCTCATTTCTTTGAAAGGAAAATCCATGACAAAGTTCATTTCTCGTAAACTATTTGCCGTAATTACGATCGCGGTAGCTCTTTGTGCTGCCCTTGCTTTAACGGGATGCAGTGGCAGCTCAACCGATTCTTCCTCTGAAGACTCTGGTGACAAAACCATCAAGGTAGCTGCTGTACCTACTCCTCATGCAGAAATTCTCAACGATGTTGTTAAGCCTCTTTTGGAAGAAGAGGGTTATACCTTAGAGGTAACCGAATTCACTGATTACGTACAGCCAAACACGGCAACCGAAGATGGGGAAGTTGATGCAAACTACTTCCAGCATGGTCCCTACCTAGAAAACTTCAACTCTGAGCGTGGAACCCATTTGGTAAGTGTAACTTCAGTACACTATGAGCCGTTGGCTATCTATCCTGGCAAGGTAAGCTCTCTTGATGATTTGCAGCAAGGTGCAACCGTTGCAGTTCCTAACGATCCTACGAACGAAGCTCGTGCCCTTTTGCTACTTCAGCAGGAAGGCCTGATTACTCTGACTGAAGGTGTGGGTGTTAATGCTACGATCAACGATATTGTTGACAATCCGCTCGATCTTCAAATTGAAGAACTTGAGGCAGCAGTTGTTCCTACGGTATTAGCTGACGTCGACGTTGCCTGCATCAATGCAAACTACGCTATCGAGGCTGGCCTTACCGTAAACGACAATGCTTTGGCGGTTGAAAGTGCTGATGGTGACGCAGCTCAGACCTATGCAAATCTGCTTGTTGTTAAGGAAGGCAACGAAAACAACGAGGGTATTCAAGCTTTGGCAAAGGCTCTGAACTCCGACGAGGTTCGTGATTACATCACCAACAATTATCAAGGCTCAGTATTGCCAGTATTCTAAGTAAGTATTCAAATTCTTTGAAGGTCGTCCAAAAGGACGGCCTTCTTCAACGTAAAACGATGGAGATCACAAAAAAGGGGGAACATATACCATGATCAATGTTGATGAATTAAGGAACGCTCCTGTTGCGATTTTAGGTGGAGGCGCTGTTGGAAAACCTGCGGTGCGGATTGCGCACTCGCTGGTCAAGAGGTTCGCATTTGCGATCTGGATCCCTTCTTTGAAAAAACTTTAGGTACCGTTATTAAGACAGGCATTACTTTACAGGACAAGGCTCCCGGAACTCAGACTAAATATGGTTTTCGTCGTATGGGCAAAGGAGAATTTGCGCTGGCAACCAATTCGGTAGCGGAATGCGTAAAAGGTGCAAAGCTCATCATTGTTGGTATTCCTTCTGTTGCTCATGAAGTTTTCTTTAAGGAACTTATTCCTTGCTTGGAAGATGGGCAGATCATTCATATCATTCCCGACAACTATGGTTCTCTGAAATTGCGCAAGATGATGCGCGAAGCGGGATGTACCAAAAACGTTATCATCGGTGGTTGGTCATCTGCTCCTTACGGTACGCGTGTGGATACCGAAGGTGGCGTAATGAAACCTACGTGCAGTTTGGTATATCGTGCCATTACGCTGCGCGGTGCTGCACTTCCCGCAAAGGATACGGAAGATTTCGTAGAAAGTTCCAAAGCGCTGGGTTGTTTTGACGCTATCACCGAAGGCGACGGCGCGGTTTGTGGCGATACGGTGCTCGATATTGGTTTTTCGAATGTGAACCCTGTTATTCACGTTCTGGTACGGTGCTGGGTGTATCTACGATGGAAAACTTCAGCACGGTACTGGGTAAAAATGCCCATGAGTACAGCATCTATTCACATTCTTTCTGTCCTTCTATCAGCGAGGTTCAGTATCAGTTCTACAACGAAGAAATTGCATTGGCAGAAGCTATTGGGTAGGTATTCAGCCTTTCAAGAAAGAAGTATTTTTCCAGCGCACCAGCGTATTGGGAGAAGAATACATGGGAGAAGGTTGCAATGTTCCCTTTGAAGAGGAATGGGAAGTAGGCTATGCAACAGGTCCTTTCACGATTCAGAACCGCTATGTAACCGAAGACGTACCTGTTGGTTGTCATGTATACCATGAGTTGGGTAAAAAATTCGGAGTGCCAACGCCGGTTATCGATTCAATGATCGTGCTTGGTGGCGTTATGAATAAGACCGACTACATGGCAACAGGGCTAACCCTTGAGGAGCTTGGTATTGCTCACCTGGACAAGGATCAACTGCTTGCTTATCTGCACGAGGGCGAGTATGCAGAAGCATAACCTGTACTATCTGGGCTCAACTGAGTGATCTGTGGCTGGCGTTGTCGTGGGCAGTTATTGTTCGGGATAATGCCAGCCTTTTGTATAATCCAAAGCATTCACAACGAATGTTCGAGACTGCAGGTTCAAACAAAGAATTAACGAAACTACGGGTTCAAACAGGGAATTAACGAGACTGCGGGTCCAAACAAGGGATTTGCACGACTATGGAGCAAAGAGGAAACAATGGCAGTTACGTGGGGTAGCGCCTATGGCGCAATTACAAACGAAGAACAACGTCGAGGCGTTTTTGAGCTACCGCCTCGTTATACCAGTGGACAAACCTTAGGCATTATTGCGGTCGATTTAGATTATCCGAAAGTTCCGGGTAATGTGGTCAACGCAACAACGTATGATTTCCCTGTGCTCTACGAGATGGTTTCGTTCGAAATCGAACAACTTTTTGCAGGTGATCCTGCTATCAAGCAGCAGGTAATTGAAGCTGCAAAAGCTTGAAGCTGAAGGAGTTCGTGCCATTATCGGTGCTTGCGGTTATTTTGCTCACTTTCAAAAAGATGTTGCTGCTGCGGTGGGAGTGCCCGTATTTATGTCGAGCTTATGCCAGCTCGCAACCATTAAAACATGGCTTCCTTGCGATAGAAAAATTGCGGTATTTGCCGCTGATGGTGCAAGTATTGATGATGAATTCCTGTCAAACGTCAACACTACTACCGACCAGATTATCGTGGTAAATGTAGGCGATATGGAAAGCTTTGCTCCTATCCGTTGGGGGAAGGGTCCTCTTGACAATGGAAAACTTGAGGACGATTTGTGCGCGCTGGCAAAATCAGTATGCGAGGGCGATCCAAAAATCGATGCGATTCTTTTGGAATGTAGCGATTTGCCGCCATACGCCGCTGCAATCCAACGCACAACAGGCTTGCCTGTTTTCGACTTTATTACCCTTGCAAAATGGGTGGAAAGCGCTGTGGTGCAACGCCCTTATTACGGGGCGCTTTAAAGTAGGAGATGCGCTGGCATCACTCAATCGCCTGAACCTCTGTCCCTTATTACGGAGCACTTTAAAGGAGGAGACGTACCTAAAACACCTATGGTGCATGGAATTCATCTTTAAGTTTTCTGAGTTTGCTTAGGATTTTATGGGTTTCGTTGTGGTATGCCAAGATCTGCCTAAGACTTGGTGGGTTTCGTTGTGGTATGCCAGGATCCGCCTCGGACTTTGTGGGATTTGTTATAGTGCGCCAGGATCCGCCTAAGACTTGGTGGGTTTTGGCAAAACATACTTGATGCCTGTTTTTTGCGACAGCCTGGTAATAGTGGAAGCCGCCTGAATAAGTTCGTCTATTTCTTCATCCGTCAAACCGTCAAGGTTAGACTGTAGTGTCATATTTAAGTCACGCATATGGTCATCTAACATGAGAACTGCGGTATCGGTAAGACGCACGATAACCATACGGCGATTTTCTTCGTTGCGTTCAGAAGCGATAAGCCTTTTTCGCGAAGACCATGAATGGCACGGGTTGCCTGTTCGGGGGCAATATATACCTTTGCGCTTAAAGTGGACATATTCATAGGGCCATCTGAATACAGAGCCATAAGTATATCCATCTGGGTTTTAGTGGCAGAAACGGGAAGCGGGGCCGACAGAACGGTCCTCTTGAATAATTCGTTGAAATAAAATGATGCTTGAATAAGAAATTGTGCATCAGTGTTGCTAATCATAGGTGCGTTCCTGTCTGCGGAGGATATCTTCGCTCGCTTTTTCTCTTGCTGCTCTTTCATTATAGAGACTGCGATCCAAAATTTACGTGCGTTCGATTCGTGTTTTGTTTTCCTTCTTTTACTTACTATTACTTGACTTTAATCAAGTGTTCCATACACTTGATAATCGTCAACTTTTAATAGGGGTACGAGCGATTGACGTATCTCATCAAAGCAATCACAAAAAAGTAAAGGTAATGAAAGCGAGAAAAATGACTCCCCTAGGCTTATCAAACGAACAAAGAAATATGGTAGTGGTGCTCCTTTGCGGTGCAGTGCTGGTAGTGTTGAATCAAACACTTCTTTCTCCAGCGCTTCCATCCATCATGCAGCATTTGCAGGTAGATGCCACGACGGTGCAGTGGTTAACTTCTGCTTATGCCTTAGTTGAAGCGGTGGTAATACCTCTTGCCGCGTGGTTTATGGGCCGCTTTAGTACACGTGTTTTATTTATGGGCGGCATGGCACTTTTTGGCGCAGGTAGTTTAGTTGCTGCGCTTGCTCCTGTTTTCGCCATTCTCTTGATTGGTCGCATTATGCAGGCAATGGCGACGGGCGTCATGATGGTAATGGTAATGTCGCTTATCCTTCTTACGTTTCCTCGTGAAAGTCGCGGAAAAGCGATGGGCTTGGTGAGCTTAGTTATTGGCTTTGCTCCTGCGATAGGACCTACACTTGGTGGACTGCTTGTTGACGTGGTTGGTTGGCGTGCGCTGTTCTGTATCGTCGTGGCGTTTTCGGTGCTTATTATTTTGTTTGCTGCTCGTGCGCTCAAGAATCGTGAAGGATTTCCTCGTACCTCAGCTGATGCACCCTCGATCATTTTTTCATCAATCGGTCTTGCGGCACTTCTTTACGGATTGTCCTCGTTTGCTTCCTCTGACCATGTTGAAGTATGCGTAGCCTTATGGTGGCGGGCTTGATATTTGTAGGACTATTTGTATGGCGGCAATTTAAGATAGATGAACCAATGCTTCGTCTTGAGGTTTTGTATAGCCGTCGCTATCGCATGGCGTTTATCGTGTGTGCTTTGCTTCAGGCAATTCTTATTGGCTTGAGCGTAATAATGCCTCTGTATATTCAGAACGTGTTGGGTTATTCGGCAACTATCAGCGGTTTGGCTACGTTACCAGGTGCTCTGCTTGGGGCGATTGCCGGTTTAGTTGGAGGCAGAATCTTTGACCAGCATGGAGTTCGTGGTGTTGCGTTAGGTGGCGTTGCGGCACTTTGCATTGGTTGTATCGGTATGTACTTCTACGCGATTGATAGTTCAATGGTATTAGTAGTTGCTGCAAATATGGTTACCTGTGGGGCGCTCCAGATTTTGTTCACTCCTATTAATACGTGGGGCGTCAATTCTTTGAATAATGAATTAGTGCAACACGCAACTGCAACAACCAACACGGTCAACCAAGTGGGCGCTTCTTTGGGTACGGCACTTATTATGTCTTTAGTGCATTGGGTACTTCAATGGCACCTCAAGGAAGTGAGCTTGAACGAATATTCTATGGCTATCATTGGTCGTTTACGTCAGTGCTGGTACTTGGAGTTATCGCACTTCTTTTAGTGGTGTTCTTCATTCGTAATATGAAGTCCGACAAAGTGGCTGCAGCAGCCAAAAGCGAACCTCAAGCAAAGGAGGAGATTGGCGTGTATCAAACAGTAGGGGAAGTTATGGATACTAATCCCGTTGTTGTTCCTCTTGATACGCCAATGAGCACGGCAGCAAAGATTTTGGCGGGCGCAGATGCTAGTGGAGCGGTTATTGTTGATAAGCAAGGAACGGCTCGTGGTTTCATTTCTAACAGTGACATTCTCCGCTTCTTTGCTGATGAGTCTCGCCTGGTAACGGGTATGGCGGGATTTGTGGTATTGCGTGAGCTTGATAATGAAGATGTACGCAAGCAAATTGTTCGCATGAAAGACATTCAGGTTGTCGATGTTGCTACCAAAAAAGTTATCGGTGTATCGCCCGATACTACGTTGGGTGAGGCATGTAAATTGCTGGCAGAAAAGCGCTTAAAAGTATTGCCTGTGCTTGATGGCGACAAACTCGTGGGTGTTGTTCATCGAAGAAATTTGGTCCGTCTTATTGCTGAGGTACTGGAGGAAGATAAATAAAGATAAGCTGTTAATCTGAGGTAAGCTATAGGGAGGCGCTAACAAAGTTCTTAGTAGAGTTGTTAGTGGAGCGCTTAGTAGAGCTTTTAATGGAAAGCTAATAAATGCACCAACAACGTAGCTAATGAGCTGTCGACCAAGACGCTAATAAGCTACTAACAAAGTCGCGCGTAGCAGAGGAAGGAAGAGCCGATGGCTCTGTATCAAGATATCGCTTCGTATCATCCTTCAATGAGCAAGAGGCGGCTGATAGACACGTCATGCTGCGCGCGCTTAAAACAAATCGCTTTTGTTTCGATAGAAAGTCACAAGCTCATTTCACGTGTTCTGCATGGGTAGTAAATCCTGAAAAGACACAAACCATCATGGTGTTTCACAACATCTATAACTCATGGAGCTGGATTGGTGGGCATGCAGATGGCTGTAGCGATTTAGCTGCAGTAGCTTTGCGTGAACTTCGAGAGGAAACAGGAGTGGAACATGCTCGTATTGTTTCTCCTTGGGAATGTGTGGGTAGGTCAAGCCGAAGGCTAAATGGCGGACAAAAGACAAAAGCAAGCGTAACCAAAATCTCAAATGAAACGGTGAGCGCAAACGCACTTCCCAACGGAACGGCGAGCGCAAACAAAATCCCCAATGAAGTAGTGAATGCAACCGCACCATCTCCTGCAAGTCCTCTTTTCTCTCTTGAGGTGTTAACGGTCGATGGGCATGAAAAGAATAATCGCTATATAAGTTCACATTTGCATCTCAATGTCACATATCTTGTGGAAGTTGATCCTTCTGAAGCGCTCAGAATAAAACCCGATGAAAACAGCGGAGTAAAATGGGTTTCTTTAGATCAGGTTCTGAATATGTCAGATGAACCTTGGATCCGTGAGCGCATTTATGCCAAATTACTTGCGAAATTGAATCTGCTTAAACAGTTGGTGTGAGAAAGACCTCATACGAGAAAAGCCTCAATATGAGGACGACCTCGATATAGGAAGGACCTCAATACGAGGACGCCTCGATATGAGAAAGTTCTCGATATGCGAAGTGTCTCAATATACGAAAGATTTCGATATGAGAAAGACGGTTTCTTTATACGAGATTTCTGACAGATTTGCCCGCTAGAGTAAAAGAAGCAAGGAATTAAATTATTAGCAAATGCTAATGAATATTGAAATAAATCTTAGCATTTACTAATATTTAAAAATGAAGGAGCCTTTATGACTAAAAGGCGAGATTTAGTGCTGCTTCTTACGAAAAATGGTTTCTGGTCGGTTGGTGGTACGAGGCACGAGAAGTTCACCAATGGGAAAGTAACCGTTTTGGTAAAACGTCATCGAGAGATCGAAGATATAGTTGCGCAGAAAATACTACGACAAGCAGGGTTACGCTAAAACGGAGGGATAGGCAATGATCTATATTCGAGAATTCGAGTTTTATCCTAGCGAAAGCGGACAAATTATCGCTGAACCATGCGATATGGAGGGCGGAACGTTTGGTTCTGATTTACGTGATGCAGTAGAGTCTGCAAGTGATTGGCTCTACGAAACTGTGCTAGACAATTTGGCTAACCATAAGGTTCCTGAAGGCGGCAAACTCAATCATTCTCCGAAGCATGGAGGACGCATTATCGCGGTTTCGGTAAAGTGCGATCTGTCTCATGCAGATGCGGTGACTGCAGCGGATGCCGCGCGAATGTTGAAGGTTAGTTCAGCTCGGGTAGCGCAAATGTGTTTAAACGGAAAATTAACTTCCTGGAAAGAGGGAACTAAGCGTATGGTCCTGAGAAGTTCTATCGAGGCACGACTTGAAGAATGCCCTAAAGCAGGAAGACCAAGAAAAGCCACAACGACAGTCTAAAATAGCGTTAGAGGTTTAACGCATCGAGCTCTATGATCGTACGCTTTTTATTAAAACTAAAAGCGCAATAATGCAGTATATAAATGCTATTCCGCAGGTGAGCACTGGAGAAATTGTTGAAGCCATATTTCCAAAAACGAAGAGATCTATAAGTTCTGGCGCTGCTCCAGTAGGAAGCATCCAGGGTGATACTTCAATCAGCGCATCCAGGGTGGCGGTGATAATGCCGCAGAATAATATAGGAGCTCCCCAAGAAGATGCACGTTGTTGGTCGCTGAGTTGCATGCCAAGCGCAACAGAAATAAACGCGACGGGAATAGTGGTAAAAAGCAAAAGAAGAGCGGTTTCGCCTGCACGCCCTAGATCTCGTGTTATTCCAAACGCACAGATGAAAGAGACCAGTTCGCAAACAATAATGCATCCAATTACTTTTCCAGCAGCGATGGTTGCGCGACTGGTGCCAGATAAAAGAAGCGTTTGTTCAGCTCCTCGTTCACGTTCTTCTGCCAAGATGCATACGGTCCCAATTCCGCCAATACTGCACACGGCAAGCTGACAGAGAAATGGCACTGAAAACCATTCGAAGAAGTGAAAAAAGTCAGTGAACAATAGTGCAAAAAAAGAAGCACGAAAATAGTAGCAGCCATAGAAGGGTTTGCTGCAAGCGAACGCACTTCATGAAGAGCGAGAGCAACTACCTTGCGAAGATTATCCATGGCTATTTCATTCCTAAGGTGGCACGCATTTCTTCAGCGCGTCCCTTTGCAAGAGGAATCGAGCTGTGTGCAACGTCCGACAAGGTTAGATTAAACGAGTTGCGAGTAAAGCGCTCCACTTTTGCGACTCGCTGTACGTTTACGATGTAAGAACGATGGCATCTAAAAAAGCCAAAACGGGTAAGTTCTTTTTCTAGTTCATCGAGAGTAGAAGGTGTTTGGTAAAGTTCGCCACGCACTGAAACGAAAATCTGGCGATTAACACTTTCAATAAAATCGATTTCTCGAGGATCAAACAAAAGCGTAGAAGATCCTGCTTTAGCCTGAACTTTACATACTTGGACTTCATCTCCTGCAAAAGCAATCGTGTCGTTGTCAGATTCTTTTAAGGAATCCTCTTCTTCGGAAGCTGCTTTAGTTTCGCCTAAGCTATCTTCTAATGTTTGCGCAGGGAAGAAGCGTCCTTCTTCTTCCCACCAAGCATCGCCTGGCATTAATAGTGCTTCACGGAGCGGTCCGCCAACGGTAATGAAAATCGTGCCTTTTTCAGTTTCGCTGGCAATCCAATTAAGAAAGAGCGATCGAGAGTCGGGAGCAAGTTCAAGTAGAGGGCGCTCGCAGAATACGACTTCAGGTTCAAAAAGAGCCATACGCGCAAAATTCATCAAGGCGCGTTCTTCAGGAGTAAGCTTTAAAACCGAAGTGTTCTTCTTTTTGTTCAGCCCAAAATGATCAATCACTTCTTTGGCGGTAATCTTGCTTCCCGCAAGGCGTGCAAAAAATTTCAAGTATGAACGTACCGTATCGCGTTCGAAGCCTTTGTCGGACTCAAGATAAAACGCGCAGCGTTTCTTTTGATAAACCGAGCGTACCGCAGCAAGGACGCTTCGACTGGTTTCGCGTCCGCATTCCAATGGATGCTTTTATTAAGTTCGCCTTGTATAAGTTCTTCAACGGAATTGTAGTCGGGCGAATTTGCTGTCATGTAGTCGTCCTCGTGTGGGTTGGTTGGCAATTCGTTTGCTTGGAAAATCTTTCGTCATGCGAAATGGTATCACAGGACGTACGGGCGAAGATGTGAGGGGCATTGTTCGAAGCGGGAAAGATGCTCCTTTCGTTATAGCCCAGTGCTCCTTTCGTAGTTTGGCGTGCTCCCGTCATACCGAAACTCTGTATCTGACTGGCGTTCATGAAAAACTTCAGGTGTCCCAAGGAAAAACTTGAGAAAACTTGAGAAACGCAAAACGAAGCACAGAAAATGCGATGGCAAAACGAAAAGGAGACAACAATGGGTTCGCAATTCCTTATGAGCATTCTTAAAGATAGTGGGATAGCAGATATTGCTATTTCGATCGTTGATTACTTTATCGGGCGCAAAGATAGCAAAAACGCTCAAAATGGCAAAGGCGGGATTAAAGATCGCAAGGGTGGTTTTACTAAGAAGGAGGGTCTGCAATGAGTGTGGTAATGGCGATGGAAGGGGTTAACCTTTCCTTTAAGATTGGATCAGGGCCTCGCGCCGCTCATAAGCAGGTACTCGACAATCTTTCTTTTGCGGTTCGTCGCGGTGAAGCATTTGGATTTTTGGGGCCTTCTGGCGCAGGAAAGACCACTACTATCAAGTTGTTAACGCGGCAGTTGAAAAAAGATGGAGGACGCATTCAGCTTTTTCATCGTCCTATTGAAAATGCGAGCGATGCCGACTATGAACGTATCGGAATTCTGTCTGACACGAGCGCTCTCTATGAACGCTTATCTATCGAAGATAATTTGAAGTTTTATGCCAAAGTTCGTGGAGTTTCTCCTAAGGGCATTCCTGTATTGCTTGAACGGATGGGGCTTCAGGATGATCGCAAGACACTTATCAAGAACTGTTCAAAGGGTATGAGGCAGCGTGCTGCTTTATTGGCGGCGCTTATCCATTCGCCTGAGTTGTTGTTTCTCGATGAGCCAACTAGTGGGCTCGATCCGGCGGCTCGCGCTGAAGTGCATCGTATGCTTGCAGAACTTAAGGCGGCAGGAACGACGGTATTTCTGACGACGCACGATATGTCGGAAGCAGATGGCGTGTGCGATAGAATAGCTATTCTTGACGAAGGCCATATTGCAGCGTGCGATTCTCCTGAAAAGCTCAAGCTTGAACACGCACGGAATAACGTCACCATTCACACTAAAACACGCGGGGTGATTTCAACTACCAAAGATGCGGCGGGTGCTGCAATAATTAGTGAGTTGCTAGAATCGGGCGAATGTTTATCCATTCATTCTGATGAACCAAATTTAGAGGAAGTCTTTTTGGATTTGACGGGGAGGGAGTTCTAATGCAAGCAACTATGAGGAAAATTGGGCTCTTTGCCAAAAAGATTTTATCGACATGTTTAAAAATCCCAGTATGTTGGTGTGCTTGATTATGCCAATCGGTTTTGCAGTGCTCTTCCGCTATATGCTCAGTGATGTAGGGGTAGCAACCGTTGGCGAGGATCCTAATGCGGCGGGAGCTGCAGTAGGCCAAATACTCGCTACGTTCGAGTTGTCATCTTCGCTTTGCATGGCAATAGGTATGGTTGTAAGCATGGCGGTGGTCTATGGGATTGCTGAAGAAAAAGAAAAGCACACCTTGCGCACACTCATGCTTGCGAATGTAAGTGCTGGACAAATTATTGTGTCGCGTGCGCTCATTTCTTTGGTGATGATGCTTATAGTGGCAGCAGCATGTTTTTTCATTGCTGATGTTTCTGAGGTAACTCTCTTGCTTCCTTATTTGGGATTGGGTGTTCTTGGGTCATTGCCTATAATTCTGCTTTCGTTGGTGCTGGGGCTTGCTTCGCGTGATCAGATGACTGCGGGACTGTATGCCGTTCCTGTAATTTTGATAGCATTGGCGCCTATGTTTGGTGCTTACAACGAAACGGTATCTGACTTTGTTTTGTACTTGCCAACTGGTGGCATGAATACTCGTGGGCTTGATGATGCAGGGTAACTTATTTACGAATGAAGCATTGGTTCCTTTAGCGGTGACCTTGGGTTGGACTGTTGGTTGTGCAATTTTGTTCGTGGCGCTCTTTAAGCGCTTGGTGCGAGATAACTAGCAATTTGCTGACGATTTCTAAGATTTTTGTTCTCGCGGCTTCTTACATTGTCTGTTAAAGGTTTTGTTCTCTCAGTTTCTCGCATTGCCTGTTTTAAGATTTTTTCAAAAATATGCAAGGATTTACGCACCCCATTCGTGTTCTAAGTGAAAGAAGAAATTCAGACACAAAGGATACGAAGGGGTGCAATTATGAGAAGTGGTACTAATAATGCGAGCCAAGAAACGAGTTGGAGCTTTCGGGGAAAAGTGCGTTTGGCTTTTGTTGGGGCGTTGGTGGTTTTGATGGCAGGGCTTTGCCTGGCAACTTTGTCCGGCTGCTCGATTTTGCCTGCTCATGCGCTAGGTGGATCCGCTGTAAAGGATTCTCAGGTTGAACAGAGTGTCCAAGCGGTAGGCGGTAATTCTTCCGATTTATCACAGGCGTATCAGGGGGTCTGTCAAAAATGCAGCGATGTCAACAATGATGGCATATGTGACAACTGTGGCACTGCTTATAAGAGCGACACCTATTGTTCTTCGAATTATGTTGATGCAAACAATAATGGCATTTGCGACCATCGCGAATATATCAGCGAAAATCATCGTGTTATGAATGGGACAGGCGCAAATGGATCAGGCACTAATGGAACAGGTGTAAATAGAGTAGGTACAAATTCTTCTTGGAATGGTCAGGCAGGATCTGCAGACAAGGGAAATTCCTGTCAAAAAGGATTTGCTCGGCATTGCGCCTAATTTGCATTGAGCTTATATGCTTAGATATCTCAAGGTATATTGAGATTGAACAAGGTTAATTGAGCAGAATTAGCTGAACAAAACTATCCGACAAAATTTGTTGCCATTAGTTGTCAATCGAAATTAGTTGCCAATTGTTGTTTTTAAACGATGCATTCGGTTTTACAAAAGATCGCAGCCAAAGACACGACATTCGTTGGAGAGGCTATAGAGAGTCTGAAATTAGTATGCGAGCTTCATCTGACATAGAGCAGACGATAAATTCCCATGGCGATGCGGTGTGGCGCGCTTGCTTGGTATATCTTATTCCCTCGGAGGCTGAAGATGCCTTTCAAAATACCTTTATGAAATATGCTTTGTGCGACAAGCTGTTTAACGATGAGGAGCATAAAAAGCTTGGCTTTTGCGAGTGGCGATAAATATCTGTAAAGACGTACTCAAGGCGGCAAGGAGAAAAGACGTTTCGCTTGATTGTCAGCTTACTCAAGCAAATCATGTAAAAGGTGCTTTTGTAGGGGAAGCTTCAGCAAGGGGTATGGAGGAAGCTTCATTGAGGGGTGCGGAGAACATTTCTACAGGCGGAGCTTCGGACGAAGTCGCTTTGAGGTTATCTGAGTCATCGGTGGAACAATCGTTGTTTGGCTTGCGAGAAATTCTCGATGCGCTTAATTCTTTAGGCGATCCACCAAAAACAGAGTTATATCTCTCACTTTATGAAGGCTATACCGCTAAAGAGATTGCAGTGATGACCGGTGAGCCCGAAGGCACGGTTTATTCCTGGATTTCGCGTGGCAAGAAACTATTACGGGAGGCACTGCGATGAGCGAATCCGATAGGCAATTGCGTGATGCTTTGAGCGGTGCTTTCGACAAGGTTCATGCGCCGAAACAATTGAAGATGCGCACCGTTGAGATGATAGAAGCTCAGCGCATGAGGCAAACTGATGGTGTTGTTGATCAGGCTGATGCGGCAGATGGGCAAGTTGACGTCGCTGATGACGCGAGCATTCCGACTAAGAAAAAGATCCGCGTGATAACTTCTCTTCGGGCAAAAATCGCCCTAGCGGCATGTGCAGTATTGATAGCTCTCGGGATTGGTGGCGGTGCTTATGTTTACCAGACTCCCGTAGCGTATGTGGGGATCGATATTAATCCTCGATAGAACTGGGCGTGAATTACTTTGATCGCGTGGTGAGCGCAGAGGGAGATAACGCTGACGGGCAAGATATTCTTTCAGAAATAAATGTTGTAGGAATGACATACGAAGAGGCGCTAGCGTCACTCAATGATTCGCTGACGAATAAAGGTTATTTAACTGCGAATGCCGCAGTTGCAGTTACGGTTATGTGCGACGACGATAGCAGATGTTCAAACCTTGAGGAAGCAAGCCAACGTTGCTTCTCATCGGCAGGGCAAGGTGTGTACTGTTCTCGTGCTACTTCTACCGAACATCACGAGGCGCACAAAGCGGGTCTTGGTATGGGGAAGTATTTAGCCTGGCGTTCTCTTGTAGACGCGGGAGTGGATATCTCAGCGGATGATGTAGCTCATATGACCATGTCGGAATTGCGTGCCTTTGCGGCCCGAGAAGGTGTAGCGATAGATCAAGGTGCGGCAAGTCAGGGTGCATCGAATCAAAGCGCAACGGACGAAAGCACGGCAGCTCAAGGCAAGACAAGTCAGAGTGCCACTAATCATGATGGCTCTAACTATCGTGGCGAACATCAGCAAAATCGGCAGGGAAGTGGACATCACGATGAGTCCTACTCTTAATGAGCCTCCATACTTGCTGTGCCGTTTGTCCGCTGATCGGTGAGTTTCACCTAGACAGGGAATATATCTTTTTTCCCTACGATAAGATCAATCTTTGGTGGGGATCGCATATCAGCTTTTTGAATTGATCCCTTGATTAATTGAAGTACTTCGTTTTATTTGGAAGGTTGCGATGGCTGAGTACAACAAGCTCACTCCAGAACTTATCGAGGAACTTAAAGGAATAGTAGGCGAGGCAAACTGCTATGTCGGCGACGATATCAGTGCTGACTATTCGCATGACGAAATGCCTATTTATGGCGAGCAAATGCCCGAAGCGGTGTGCTTGCCTGCAAGCACGGCTGAAGTTGCTGCAATTATGATGCTGTGCAATGACAACAAGATCCCTGTTACGGTACGAGGCGCTGGCACCGGTTTGGTTGGTGGCGCAACACCCCTGTTTGGTGGCGTGGTATTGTGCACCATGCGCATGGATAGAATTCTGTACTACGACATGAACAACCTGCTTGTTCATGTACAGCCTGGTGTTCGTCTGTGCGATTTAGCTGCAGATGCTCTCGAGCATGATTTGATGTATCCCCCTGATCCTGGCGAGAAGACGGGTTCTTTGGGTGGCAACGTGAGCACCAATGCCGGTGGTATGCGTGCAGTAAAGTATGGCACCACGCGTGATTACGTACTGGCAATGACGGTTGTTTTGCCAAATGGCCAGATTTTGGAACTTGGTCGTTCGGTTACTAAGACAAGCTCCGGATACAGCTTGCTCCATCTGATGATTGGTTCCGAGGGTACGTTGGGTGTAATTACTGAGCTCACCTTGAAGCTCATTCCTAATCCCAAGGAAGATATCAGCTTCATCTTGCCCTTCGCTGATATCGATGCAGCAATTTCTGCAGTGCCAAAGATTAAACTTGCTGGTCTTAGCCCTCAGTCAATTGAGTTCATGGAACGCGACATCGTGGATTCCTCGGCAAACTACACCGGCAATAAGATTATTCCTACCGTGATCGACGGCAAGGAAGCGGGCGCCTATATTCTGGTTACGCTTGATGGCAACGATCAGGATGAAATTTTCCAGCGCGCAGAACCTTGGCAGAGATTGGTGACGAATTGGTGCATACGACACCTTGGTATTGAGCCATCCTGCTGACAACGTGCGGTTTGGGAGGCACGTAGTGCATTTTTGACCGTTATCGAAGCGGAAACTGATCTTATTGACGAAATGGACGTGGTTGTTCCAGTTGATAAGATTCCAACATTCTTGGAATATGCTCATGAAATTGGCGATAAGTACGAAGTTCGCATTCGCTCATTTGGCCATGCAGGCGATGGCAATTTGCATATTTACTGCTGTGCTAATGACATGGATGAAGCAGTTTTCTTGGAGCGCAGCGCAAAGGTTATGAAGGCAGCGTACGAGAAATGTACTGAACTTCGTGGTCAGGTTTCTGGTGAGCACGGCATTGGTCATGCAAAGAAAGAATACCTGCGTGAGTCCGTTGGTGATACGGCGATTGGCTTGATGGCAGGCATTAAGCAAGTGTTTGACCCGAACATGATCTTGAATCCTGGAAAGATTTGCAACTAGTATTCATCAGGGTTAATCGTCAGGATCAACTATCGGGTTTAAGCATCAGTTTAACCATCAGGATTGATCATTAGGTTAACCATTAGGATTGCTAATTAGTGCAAACTTACATATCTGCATTGAATTGACTTACAATAAACCGCCTGCATTCAAGCAGGGCGGTTTTGTCTTATGGTTGCTATTTTCTTGACCGACTGAAGATTCTTGATCCGATGGAGATTTTTGCCCGACTGAAGGTTTTTATTTCAGCTCAGAATGTAGTTAGGGTTATGGGTCAACGGTGTTTAACTCTGTAGTTGCAGGTTCAAGATATAGTTGTGAGTAAGTCTCTTCCTGCGCATAAGTCATTTCCTGCGAGCAGGCCTGATTACAACAATAACCGCTAGTCGAAAAAATATGTTCCCTTATAAGAAGCATATGTAGCAAGATCGTGGCTTTTGTTGTGGCTGGTAACGGGTGCGATAAACTAAGGTAGACTAGATAATCACGCGTGTGTTGCAGTAAGCGTTGCGTGTGCAGCGCAGTAAGCATCACGCGTGCATTGCAGTAAGCATTACGCGCGCAGTGCAGTATGTGAAAGTTAGAACTAAAGCACCTAAGGCGTTAATTGAAGGGAGGCGCGATGATAACCACGACATGTGATGAAAATTCTACGCGTCCTCTCGTAATTGTCGTGCATGCTTCTGTTGGATCTGGCCATCGGAGCGCTGCTCAAGCTGTTTCTCAGGCTCTCGAAGATCTTTGTGGAAAACATCCTAATCTTCCTGCCGATACTGAAATTGCGGTATTGGATATTTTGGACTACGGGTATGTGAAGTTCGATGGCGACAAAACCGCCAATGTAACGGTGGTCTTCAATTCGCTTTATGACTTCACCTGGCATCATGTATTTACAGGCCGCCTTCTCTGGGCAGGCGGATGGGGCTGGTCGCCGTGCATGTTCAAGCCTTTCACCAAACTGGTAGAAAAGCGCAGGCCAATTGCGATTATTGCAACCCATATCGTAGCTGCGAATGCTGCCGTAGCGGCTCGCATGATAACTCGACAAGCGTTCCCCATGGTGTGTGTGCCGACCGACTACGGCGCGGAAGGTTTATGGCCTCATCTCGATTGCGATCTCTTTTGTTGCGCAGATGACGAATGGTAAAAGAGCTCAAGCCAAGAAAAGTGCCTGATAGTCATATAAAAGTGACGGGCATTCCGGTTCGTAAGGGCTTTTCAGAACCATGCGATAGAGATGCTGTCTTAGATAAATTCGGTTTACCCCATGACAAAATTAACGTCATTGTCATGGCGGGTGCTCGTTTATCTCAACCGTATATTCCTTTTCGAGAAATCGTAAATAGAATCCTGCCTTGCCTGTCTGATTTTCCAAATGCACTTTGCGATTCTTGCAGGAGCGGATAAGGAATACGCCGATAAGTTGCGAGAATTTTTCACTGAACGAAACATCACTAACGCTACGGTGTTTAACTATGTGGAAGATATCCCAGGGCTTATGGAGCAAGCGATATGATCATTGCTAAGTCGGGTGGCTTAGCAACTACAGAATGTCTATGTGCTCGCTTGCCACTTATTTTGGTGGGTAAATCTTATGGGCAAGAGCGCGCTAATACGCTTACCGTAACTGCGGCTGGTGCTGCGGTAAAGGCGGAGACTTCCGAAGAGCTCCTCACCGAACTTGATCAAATTCACTCGAATCCCGAGCGGCTTGAAACTATGCTTTCTGGTGGCGAATCTTTGCGACGTCCCCATGCGGCACGCGATATTGCTACGACTACGCTTGATATGGTGGGAAAAATTCAGCTGCCAAAGCGCCATTTTGCGAAAGTGTATTGGGGCAAGAAGCCTTATCGCGTTCGCTGATGTTTCTCTAAAGGCGCATGCTAAGTCATACATATCAAATTATTAAGTTATAGGGGTAAAAATAGATAAAAATATCTAAATACTCCAATAACTACCAAATTTCCTATTCCCACTTGTTATTCATGGAGGCTTTTCTGCACTCCACAACTAAATCAATCATGGCCTGAGCTTGCAAAATTCTTCTCTGTTATTCACAGACACTTTTCTGCAATCCGCAAATACTGGTATTGGTGCGCAAATCATGCCATAAAGTGAGCGAGGAATTGCTTGTATCAAATACTTGTACTAACGTTGTAGTCTTTTCATATGAGGCAGATTTTCCAAATTGAGAAGAAGCTTTTGCGGATTGCTGTGTCGCCGATGGTGTTGCAGTGGACGCCATCGCCGCCGACGGCGTTGCGACCGATGCCATTCCCGCCGATGGCGTTACGGTCGATGGCAGTACTTCTGCTGTGATATCGATAAAACGTTCAACAAAATGAGGGTTGTAGTACACGTGTGAACGATCTTCTAGCAAGGCTCCGTAGTAGATATCTGCCTCTACCAGGTCTTGGAACAAATGGCTGCCATAGGAAAGCTCGGGCGAATAACCAGCTTCCGAAGAAGCAACTTCGCATATGCCCATAAGATTACTTACGTCGGCGAAGGCGACAGGCACGCCAAGCTCAGGAGAGGAAGTGCCAATACGCCCCGGTACCAGCAGCAAACAATTTTTGCCCGTATTGCGAAAATGCTCGTTAACCATTCCAATGAGACGTGCTGCCGTAGGCTTTTCGATGTGGGGACACTGATAATAATGAAAGGGATCAACTACTACTACGACATCGATGGGGGTAACACGCGATTTTCCCATCGCGCACTGCTTAATGCTGAAATACGTATCTTCTTGGAGCAGCTTTGGTAAATCAATACGCTTTCCAGATTGCAACAGGTGAAGCGGTCGGCATTGCAGAAGATTAACAACAAACTCGTTGTCCTTGCCAACATTTACGGTGTATTCAATATCGACGGGATGTTCGTAACAGCGCTCCAAGGTCGAAAGCATATTCGCCATTAGCGTCGTAAATTCGCGGTTTTCAGCCAGCCCCTGACACGAAGCGAATAAAACGGGACGAAACTGACCTCGTTCGCGCAGTCTCCCCTCCGCTTCGCGATCGTGTTCGAACACGGCTTGTTGGGCAAAGCGGGGAAACAAATCAGCCAAATCGAGCACGTTGCATTCGGTTATGGTGCGTTTTTCTAGATCGAGAACATCGGCATTATGCTGAGAATAACGATGTTTATCTGCCCAAGTTTGATTTGTTTGTGCCAAAGGCTTATCAAGGCTAATAATGCGTGGGTAGTCTGACTGAGTTCGATCGACGGCTTTTGTACCGAGCCCCGCAACAAGACGAAGCATCCCTGCGCTCGGGTCAAGCGAATCAGACCAGCGATAGGTGCTATGGGAATAGCCAACACCTGCAGCTGTTGGCATAAACAACCGATGTCCGTAATGCGATCCGCTTACGCGCATAACAAGAAGCGCCATCTGCTCTTCTTTACGATCAAGCCCATTACGACGACGGTATTCAAGAGCGGAAGGATTCATAGTGGACGCGTAGACAAGGCGTACTGCCGATTCGAATGCGTCAAGTCGCTCTTCGAGCATCCCATGTTGGCGCAAAAAACCGAATCGTATTTTCCGGCAAAGGCGTTACCGAAACCGTCCTCTAAGAAGCTACTGGAGCGCACAATGATGGGAGCCTGTCCGTAATAATCCAAAATGCGCATAAAGCGTTCGCGTATGTCCTCAGGAAAGGACCCATTAAGCAAACCCTCTTTCAGAGCAGGAGCTTCATCGATAAATCCCTCTTCACTTCGTTGTTTTATGCGAATAGTCCACAGATCGTTTGCAACCAAATAGGAATAAAACACATCCGAACCAAGATAGAACGAATCGTGCGGTTCGAGGTGCTTATACACCTCTGGCTGTTGCAGTTGAATCATTTTGCGCGCGAGAAGCATGCCGCAAGCTTTGCCGCCAATGATTCCGGTTCCTACCATATGATTGCGGACTTCGAAATAATCGGTTGGCTCAAAATAACGCTTAACCATTTCGCGCATTTTGGGATCTTTGGTAATCATCATGTTGCACATTTTGGTGCAGGTGTTAGCGGTTAAAATTCCTTGCCTGAAGTCCGACTGAGCAGACGCAAAAAATCGATCCCAACTGTCGGTGTTGCGATCAGGCGCCGCTTGAGCTTCCTCGCCTGCAAGGGCATAAAATTTGCTTGCTTCCATGCCATCGGTCAAAGTAAAAACTTCTTTGGTTTGCGGAGAATAGCGGTGGGCTAAAAACATGGTTTCGCTATAGCGGTTCCACATCTTGAGCGGGTGAACATACAGATCGTTTTCGGGCGAAGAATACACGTCAATTAAAACTTGAGTAGTATCGCGAATTTTTGCGATGGTTTGAAACGAATGACCGCCGCGAATAATAGGAAAGTAAGCAACCGTATCAAGTTCAAATAAGTAGGGACACGTTACTCTAAAAAAGTTGCCCATCATAAGATCAGCAGACCAGGCAGCTTGCAATTCGCTTAAGCAATCAAATACATAGCAGGCTTCGCGGCCTTCTTTGGTGATAAGTTCTCGAACTTCAATCGTGAATGCCTCAAATCCTTTATGAGGATTGAGTTCATAAATAGTAACGCCTGGCTGCGGTTTTACCAGAGGCTCATGGGAGGCAAAACGCATATAAATAATGGGACGTTTGTCTGCGAGGCACTGTGCTACAAACGGTTCGACGAATGTTGGAAAATCTTCAAGTGATGATAGCTGCCAAACCACGTTGTCGCCTAAACGGATGTTGTCGAAAACAGTATCAAGCTGAGGAATGCCACACGAAATACGATCGAATGCTGCCATAAGGGTCCTATCACTGGATTGATTGCTAGATCGGATTGGCTAGTGTTTGCAGCTTGGAGGATCTTAAGAGGTAGACAAAATCCAAGCATGTACCTGATCATAGGCTTGATGTGTTTCGTGATTGTGAACGAGAGTACTTTGGGTACTCCTCATTGCGCAGCTCAGGCAATGTTAATTGATTACCATGCGCTGAACGTAAACGTCGTTTCGCAAATCGCGAGCGTGTTCAGGTGATAGTTCTCCGGCGCGCTGGGCAAGCTTAATAAATTCAAGTTCAGAGATAAAGCAGCATCCTGGATATCGTCAATTGCCTCATTAACGCGTTGAGCTGCATCATACGCGCTTGGAGTCCTTCGACATCGATATCGTCATCTTCGTAAATGTTGCTAAGCTCTTCAGCAAAGGCATTAGCCTGGTCATAGAGTTCGTCGCATCGTTTAACCAGAGCGCGCGCTTGCGCTGCAACTTCGTCGCTGGCAAGAGGAATAAGCTCGCGAATGCGGTCGGCATAGCGCTTCATTACTACTGCGGTGGCGGGTTCATCGACGCTTTCGGGAAGATTGTCGGCAGGCACTTCAGCGGTTTCTTCATTCTCGGGTAGGTCGCCCGTAGACGTTTTGACGGTTTCTTCGCGTCGGTTGATTGCTTCTCCTGAAAGGTTTTCTGACAAACTTTCCAAAAGAGTGGCAGCGGCATCTTTGAGTGGCACTTCTGCAGGAGTGGTGAGACGTTTTGTGAGATTTTCGGCTACGTGTTCTAAAGAAGTGTTGGCTAAAGAGGTGTTGACGGCGGCCGATGAAGACGAGTTCTGGTCGTTTGGATTATCGAGGGCCTCCAGTGCTTGTTCCCCTGTGACTGACCCAGTGAGATGGGCATCTGCCTGAATAGCATCAATAACGCGGGTTAGTACGGCGATCTCCGCATCTGCATAGCCTTTGGTGCGTTTTTCGAGAGGCTTTAGGGGCACTAGTTTGCGTACTGCGAAGTTAGCAAGAATCATAGTGCATACGATAACGCCGGCGGTTAAAAACAAAAGTTCGGTACGCATAGGAAACGCATCACCTGAAGCTACGGTTAGCGGGATAGTGAGAATAAGTGCTAAGGTAACGCCTCCTTTGGGGCCGGCAAAAGCCATTCCTAAGGTGCCCTTCAGATTTCTTTTTGAAAAGCAAATACGCAGAGGCCTGCTGCTGCGACGCGTGTGAACCAGATCCATACCCAGGATCCAGAAAAAGCGAACAGCTTCCAATACGAACGTAAGGGCAAAAACGGCAAGGATGAGCAGGGCTGCATCGACAGAGCCGCTTTGTATTGCTGGAATGAATGTGCTGGGGAGCTGAATGCCAAGCACTACAAAAATAACGCCATTCAATACGAACTCGAGAGTTTTCCATACGCTTGAAGCCTGGAGGCGTTGGCGAGAGGAAGCGATGGTTCGTTTATGGGGCAGAAGCGAAATAGTCATGCCTGCCATAACAACCGCAATAACGCCACCTACATGAATTTGCTCGCAGATGAGATAAATGATGAAGGGGGTTAATAATTCAAGGACTACGTGCACGGTGGGGTTGTCGAGTCCATAGCGGCGCATCATGCTGGTGAGCCCCCAGAAAGCAAATCCCAGTAAAGCACCGACGAATAGTCCGCCAAAAAGTTCAAGTGCGAATTCTTCTCCTGCGTGAGTAAGTGAAAACGCTCCAGAGACAACGACGGCAATAGCGCATTGAAAACCAATGGTACCTGTGACGTCATTGAAGAGTGCTTCGCCGTTGAGGAGCGCTTCATGACGACGACCGAAGCGCATTTCTTTGGCGAGTGCGGTAACGGCAGCGGCATCGGTTGATCCCATTGCTGCGCCAAAGGCAAGGGCAGCTGCAAGAGGAATAGCGGGATTAGGGCATTTAAGGTTGCGCCCATTGCAATCATGGTTAGTAGAACCAGGCCCGTTACGAGGGAGGCTATGCCAAAGCGGTTCTGATAGAGTTCTCCCGAATCTACTCGTCGCGATTCATTGAAGTGAAGGGGGGCAATGAAGAGGATTAAGAGAAGCTCGGCATCTAAATTAATGGAGGAGGGCAACGGGATAACAAGGGCGACTATTACACCCAAAATGATTTGAACTAAAGGAAGAGAAACGCCGTGTAAAACCTGATCAAGAAGACTCGATGCCACTACGGCTACAAGTAAAAACAAGATTAGTTCAAGAAGTTCCATGCCACACCTTTATGTTGCACTTTGAGAGTTTGCTACGTGTTTTGGTAAAAGATAGGGGGAAATACTAACAATTGCAACGAGTGCTCGTGTCGAACTAGGAGAAGTCAACGATATTTCCAGATGAAGGGTTTGCTGTTTGGAGCTCTCGTACGAAGTCTTCTTGGGTAAGGAAGTGCTGTGCGTCTTCAAAAGTACCCATTGCGTGAAGTGGCTAACTTGTATATAATTTTCAGGCGCTTTAGCGATAGAATTACTGGATACAAGTTGTCTATTTGAATTATAGAATTCTTTGTTTCATTTTTATCCTAAGGACAGCATTCAATGCCAACGTGGCTCAGTTGGTAGAGCAACGCATTCGTAATGCGTAGGTCGCCGGTTCGAGTCCGGCCGTGGCTCCACGAATTCGCAGGTCAGTCGCTTGTCGGCTGGCCTTTTTTGCGTATTGGGGAGTGTTTTGGGAGTGTGGAGCGGTTTGTTTGACCTGTAAGTCTTAGTGCTGGTCTATAAACTGGATTTTGACACATTTCAGGCTCGTTGTGTATGTTTGTGTTTTGACCGTTTTTGGAATAATATTCCACAAATGTGAAGTATCTTATTTATAACTAAACACTAACGTAGAAAATGTTGTATAAATTCATGGAGTTCGAAGCG
>ENA-OQAS01000216-OQAS01000216.1-human-gut-metagenome-genome-assembly--contig:-NODE-216-length-30708-cov-3.044701_pt1 | contig 30708 bp, 33 predicted proteins | sample MGYA00242733_ERZ504523 | MGnify/ENA primary metagenome ERZ504523 (study PRJEB26092, sample SAMD00036239) | human gut metagenome | host: Homo sapiens | study: EMG produced TPA metagenomics assembly of...
CGAAATTGTACACAGAGAAAGACGATTCAGATAAGGCAGCTGAGAGAAAACGTTTAATGGATCTAAGATTGGCAACACTTGACAAAGATAATACTGATAGTTTACCAAAACTAATGTCATCTGATGCACATACTATTGCAAAACTTGGTAAAAATATTGATGACGAGGCAAAACTTACTAGGTTAAAAATGGACGACCTAACATTTGATTCATTCCGAATAGCTTTGTTAAGTGGTAGCTCAAGGGTAAGAATAGAAAGCGATTTGCCTGAAGTTGTTCCCTGTTTTGAAACACTTACTATAGAAGGTGGTTTATTGGATAAACAAATCATCAATTTTAGCAAAAACCTTACTTGTATTATAGGAGGGAGAGGAACAGGCAAATCTACTCTTCTGGAATGCGTAAGGGCTGGTGCAAATGCCCATACTGAAGCCTCTGTAATTAATACAGAAGTTTGGCCAGATGTACTCACTTTATCATATATTGATGAACAAGGAACTAAGCATTCTTTCCGGCGTGAAAAGAATATGGAAACCGTGAATTTAGTTCCAGACGATATCGATCGTTGTCCTTTGGAATGGTATGGGCAAGGGAAACTGCGATGACTATTAAGAAAAGCGAAGAAAGCCCTGTTCATTTGCTGAACTTCCTGAATAACTTTGTAGATTTGTCTGCTTTAAATATGCGAGATGAAGAACTTCGAGAGCAATTAAGAGAAAACCAATCCGAATTGACCCGCCTAAGACTAGATATTAAGCAGAAAGAAGAGGTAAAAAAGATAAAAAGTAACTTTGATGCACAGTTAAATCATCTTCAACAAGATAAGGTTAAGGATTTAGTTAATTTTAATCTTTCCTTAGCAAAGGAAAGAGAAATTCGTAAAAGCGTTATTAATGAACTTAACGAACTGGTGAAAAAATATGGAGCCATCTTATCGGATAAGAGTTTCTTTGAATGGTTCACCAGTTTAGACACGAAGGATATAATTATAGGAACTGAATACATTGAACAAGTAAAAGGCATTGTAGATCAATTTGCGAAAATTGTTGCAACTAAACATACCGAATTGATAGATGAGCTTAGATTGAAAATAAATGATCTTAAGTTATCTATTGCTAACTGGAAAGCAAAAGATGCAGAATATCAGCAAAAAATTGATGCGAAGAGAGAAGAATTAGAAGCAAAAGGTATTCCTTTTGATCTTGGCAAAATAAATAAAATTATAAATGATAGTATGACTTATGCCAAAAAACTCAAGGAAATAGAGGATAAAGAAAAAATACTGAAGGAGAAACTGAAAGAAAGACGAGAATTGGTTAAAGAACGAATATCGATATCGTCTAAGCGTAAAATAACTCATGATGTATTTGCCACAAATACTAGTAACAGCCTTAAAAACAATGTTGATGAATTTTTTATAACACTAAGGTATGCAGAAGGCAAGTATACGACAACATTTAGAGATTTATTATCAGGGATTACTCAATGGAGAAAAACGAAATTGGATGCTATTCTTAAAAATGTAACACCGCTCGAACTCGCTGAATTTGCGTTTAAAAAGGATTTCTCTTTTATGGACAATTTGAAAGATGAAAATGGTAATAGCGTATTTAGTCAAGAAGACAAGAATGCTTTTTTGGCCAAATGCCTTGAAAACTATCGGTATGAAGAGTTTGAAAGTGAATTCTTTGATGACCTTCCGACAATTACTGTTGCCAAGAAAATTACAGATAACACAGGTGCCGAACGGTATATTACACGTTCCTTGTATCAACTATCAATGGGACAACAACAATCTATCCTTTTAGCAATATTATTACAATCAGATAGTAAAAAGCCATTATTGATAGATCAACCAGAAGACAACCTAGATAGTGAGTTTATTTACAAGTCGATTGTACGTAATCTACGTAGAATAAAAGAGTATAGGCAAGTTATTATAGTTACTCATAATGCAAATATTGCTGTTTTAGGAGATGCAGAGTTGATAATCCCATTAAAAAGTACACACTCCAATTCTATGATAATGGATCGTGGATCAATAGATAATGAAAAGACAAAGGTTCTTTGTTGTGAGATTTTAGAAGGTGGAAAACGTGCTTTTAAGAAAAGGCAAGCAATTTATAATATTTAAGTAGCATATTTTTAACGAGGGCAAGAGTATGATGTTTGCCCTCGTTATTTTACATCGGTTTAATCTTTGATTCGATGAAGGTAATTTCATCTTCTGAAAGTCCGTATTTTGCATAGAGTTGATTATCTATTTCGGAGATACTCTTACTCCAATCAATGTCGGAATTGGAAGTAAAGTCTTGCAATGGAACAAAACTATAAACATTCTGATATAAATTTTGAGACACCTTCAGAATGCCAACGCAAAATCTCAGAAACTTTGTTGACATATATTTTTGTAAATTTTGAGCTTCCGTAATAATTTTGAATTTGCCAAATGGAATAAGAGAATCAGTACATGCCATATTAGGTAAACCGATATAAGATTTCCCAATTATATTAACAGGCTTGCCATCCGTAAGAAGTCCTGCTCCTCCATTGCCTTTTGATGTGAACACTTTATAACTTTTTAAGAAATCAGTTCCCTTTGAAATAGAATCACGAGCAACAAAACGCACTTGTTCATAAGCACATTGTACTGCTACCGCATTTTCAAAAGACTCTGCTGTAGAGCGAGATTCAAAATTTTTACCTACTATACCAAATGCATCACGTCCAGATGTTATTGTATTAAGAGGTGTAAAGTTTGTACCTTTAATTTTCTGAATAATGGATACGATATTATTCTGGGGAATGATAATATCGATTCCATTTTCAAATAAGGGTCGTTTAAGTGTATTCGTCTGATTATCGGTATTTTCTACAAAATAGGCATCACCAGTATAATCCTTATCCCATAAAAAATAATCTACCAAACTTAATTCTGTGTTAGGAAATAATTTTTTTCCATCATGAGTGAATAAGAACGAAAAATGATTGTTCTTGCGTAAGAAATCCCGCAATTTGGGAAATGAATTATCTTGTGCATCCGCAGTAAACCATCTTGCTGGAGTGATTAAAGATAAGTATTTAGGATTTAATTTGATCCCAATCTCAATAAAGGAGGGAAACAGTTGTTTAGCCAAACTTCTGCCGCTATCTAATGTTTCTTGATACGGCGGATTACCCACTATCGCATTGAATTTCATATTGTCGTCATCATTAGCTTTCCAGAACGAGCGCCCCTTCGCCATCTTCTCAATGAAGTTCTGGGGTTTGTTCTTGATTTGGTTGATTAAATCCTCAAAATAACGAGTGTTTACTTTAGACTTGCGGAATCCCACAAGCGTCCGTTTGGTAATGCTTTTTGCCATCGGTGTCTTGCAGACCACGAAAATATTTTCGGCAACAGCCTTGTCCCATACTGCCTGCTGTTCCTCCAACGTGTCGGCAGAAATGGTGCTGTCCTTCAGCCGGGAGCGGTAAATACTGTAAGCCATGTAAAGCGGATACAAACCCGACTTGAATTGATTTCAAGGATATGGCTGTCAGGGGTGAACACTTCTTCCGTCACCTTGCCGTGGTCGATGAAACGCGGCTCGTCTATGGTATGCTCATATTCCTTGTCAAAGAAACAGTATCCTCCCAAACAATCACCGAGGTGCATGTTCACCACGCGCCACGGGGTAAGCACCGTTTCCTTGTCGGGATTGCGGAACGTGCTGAAGATGTCCGTGATGCGCCCGATGCGTTCCTCCACACTTAGTTTGTCCGCCGCTTTCGCCATCGCACGGATGCGCTTGCCAGCGGCACGGAAGATATCCGGGTCGTAGTATTTCTTGAAAGCGTTGAATTTCTGCTTGCTCACCCCTTTGGGCATGAACTCCTCCCACGAGCGCGGGTCTATCTTCTCGGCGAAATTATCGATGGTGATTTCCTCGTCCTCGTTGTCCAGTTCCGCACCGTATATGAGCAGGGGCATACGGATGGATATGCCACGGAGAATGGAGATAGCCGCCTCGCGGTTCTCGTCTTCTTTTTCAGTTCCTCCAGTCTGCGCTTCTCCTCCTCGGTCAGTTCCTTCTTGGGCTTTTTCTCCAGTTTCTCTTTTTCCTCGTATTCTTCTCCCGTCAACCCTTGGTTGTTGATGTCCACCTGATTGGTCTTGGGCATAGCTTGGTCTGACCGATGATTTTCTTCAGGTCGTCGAACTCCTTCAATTCCAAGTCATCCAGTTTCAATAACTCATCATTGTACAGGCTGTTGTCCTCGAATCCGTTGCGCACCACACGCTCCACATAGACCTTCTTCAACTGCTCCAGCATACGCGGCACGTCAAACTTGTCCATGCGCGAGCCTTCAATGGAAATGACCGGGCAGAAGTTGAGGAAGTCGCCCATCGTCTTGCGGTCGTCCTGCGAGGTCTTGCCTGCCTTGGCGGAAATCTTCGCGGTCTCGGCAAGCACTTTCAGCGTGCGGTCGGGTGCAAAATCGAACACGTAGCATTGTTCCTTCACCCGCCCGTTGATGGTGGCTGGTGTCTGCACGCGAAAGATGGTCTGCATGTAACTGGATGCCGCCGTATTGTACGAACCGGAAAGCATGAACACGGCAGTCCATGCCGGAACGCTCACGCCCGTGGTCAGACGTCCGCAGGATAGAGTGATGGTGCGCGTCTGGTCCGGGTCTTTTCCGATAGCCTCATTTACCATCTCAAGCGCACCACGGTTTTCTTCGTCCTCGTCGCCGTCACCCGACACGTTTACGATGTGGAAATGCTGGAACACGGGATGCCGCTGCAACAATGCACTCAACGCCTTTGCCTCCTTCACGCCCGGCACCATCCACAGCGTATGGCGGAAAACATTGCGGTATTCCTCGCTGGCGAAAGGATAACAACTTTCCTTGTCCTCCTTGGTCAGCAGGTTGAGGAAAGCGGAAACATCACGCTCATGGACAAAACCGCCGTCCTTGTCCACACGGAAGAACTCGCGGAAATTGAAAGCCACGTCCTCATCGACAAACTCCTTGAGCAAACGTCCAAGGTCATAGGTATAGATGTTCATGGCTGGCAGTGCCGCATACGGGTTGGGGTCGCCGAAGTGGGTCTTGTCCCATTCCAGTTTGGCACGCTGCTCCATCACGTAGTCCCACGTGTAGATTTCATTCTCCTTGAAATCGTCTAAGAGATTGAACGGCGTACCAGACAACCGTAAAACTTTTGTATCCTCCTTGACCAGTTCCGCCATCACCGCCTTGCCGAGTTCCGTCTGCGTTCCCTCGTGCGCTTCGTCCACGATAACCAAATCCCAAGGTGTGGCGAACACCTCATTGTTCTTGTCGAAGTTGCCGCCGACAAGTTCAGAGCCGCGCAAGTCCTGCATGGAAGCGAAATAGACATAATGCAGTCCGTCAGTCTTTGCCCTTCGTTCAAGGCTTTCATGGCTTTCCCCGTTGTTCTTGGAGCCGTATGCAAAGTCGTTGCGGTCATAGAATATCTTACCGAAGTCCTCGAACCATCCGCTGTCCACCACGGGGCGATGGGTCAGGATGAGCGTTCGCCTGAAATCCATGTCCTTGACCACTTGTAGGGCGGAAAGGGTCTTACCGAAACGCATCTTGGCGTTCCAAAGCATCTGGTTGCCTTTTCTGAACTGCCTTTCCGTCTTCTCAATAGCTTCCCTCTGTTCGGGGCGGAATACAATGGGGCTGCGCCCGTTTGTTACCTCTCCCGGCAAAAGGGATTCCTTGCCCTCCTTGACGGCTGCAATGGCACGCTTTACGACATCAAGCGTGGTGATGAACCACTCGTTAGCCTTGTTCTCCTTGTCGAACACCTTCCTCTTCACGCCGGAACGTTCCAGCACGGCATGCACCTCCTTGTCGTTGAACGAGCGCAAGCCGTTACGGTTGTATAACTCAGTTCGGTGTGCAACAAATCGTAGCGTATGCCTGCGGTCTGCGTGTACTGGTTAATGCGCTTTCTTGCCGCCTCGTTCAGCGGCTTGCTGTTCGGTGCCAGCCCGATGACGCTCTCATCGTCACAGGTAGCCTCGCCTATCTTCAGGCAACCTTCGTGTGTAGCATCGTTGATGCGGACACGTATTATCAGCTTCAGTTTAAGGGAAGAAAAGTATTTCATAGGCATTCATTTTAGGAGGTCGATAAAACGGATGCGCTTGCCTTTACGTCCGGTCTGCGGGTCTTTGGAGCGCCAGTCCTTTATGAGGCAGTAAGTGCCATTATGCCTGAAAATATTGTCCGTGCGGCATCCCTCGCAAACGGTCACAGTCCGTGTGGTTTCTCCGAAAAGGTCAGTGGACGTTTCCACCTTTCATGGCAACTGTCCGGCACAACACCTTTCAGTCCGTCCATCTGCCATACGTTCCACGAAATGATGTAGGCGATGTAGTTGACAGACTTCGCCAACGGATCTTTGCCGAACTTGGCACGGTAGTATTCCACGAAAGATGCAAGCATGGATTCACGGGCGATAAGCAGGCTGTCGCCCTGCCATTCATACGCATAAATGCTCTTGTAGGCTTCCTGCGCGGCTTCCAGCCATTCGCCGGAAGTCCCAGTATTTTCGCTGACAACGCGCAGTTTGCGGTCGAGCAGTCCGATACGGTCGGCAAGCGGAATGACCGCACCAGTGGTGGTGTCATAGCGGCTGACTATATAGGGTGCCTCGCCGCAGGTGATTTCAAGACGTGTGTCACGGACATAATCCTTCCATGTCTTTCCTTCGGGGAAAGAGATTCTTTCGGGATTCGCTTTCCAGCCGTGCGTGCCGCCCTCTGACGTGTATTCCGTATTGAACACGTCTTTCCTGCCGAACCACGCCTCGTCAATGAGGTTGCTCTGCGCGTTGCATACCCATGCAGGGGTGAATACCTCCGCCATGTCACGGACACGCGCAGACTGGGTGTCCTTGTGTTTCAGGACACGGGGCATGATGACCTGACCGTTGTCACCCGTAATGAGTTCGGGCAATATCGGGTCATGGTAGCCATACCCTTTGCCAAGGTGTTCATAGTCGGAAGTCGCCCAGAATATGTTGCACACGGCATCGCCCCTGCTCGTCGTATGGTCTTTGAGCAGGGTGGACAGCAATCCGGGGGAATCCTGCAAGATGCTGTTCTCCAATATGTCGGCTGTTTCAGGCATGTTGATACACTCATGTTAAAGTGTATCTCCTGACGGGAGAGCATAATGCCTGATAATCAAACCGTTTATTTCTCATTTGTAAAACAACAGCCGTTTCAATGCTGCTTTAATGCTTGTTTGACGCATTTTTATGGAGTGCAAATTGCCCGTTTTTCACAAAAATGTGTAATTTTGCATCCGATAGTGTATCTCCCGTCAGAAGCACCCCCATTATTCCCAAACAATTTCCGATTACAAGTCTTTCAGAATAAGCAAGTTCGCTTTGTCTATCACCGAACCGTCCAATGACGCGAGGTATATGCGCGTGGTTTCCTCCGAATCGTGTCCCATGCCCTCGCTGATGACTGAAATCGGTATGTTCTTGCTCTTGGCGATGCTTGCCCAAGAGTGCCTGCTCACGTACATGGTAAGCGGCGCGGCAATGCCGCATAGTCGGGCAATCTCTTTCAGGTACTTGTTGATGCGGAACAGCGTACTCTTGTATTGGCTGCGCAGTTTCTTGGAAGGCAGTTTCAGGATAGGGAGCAGGTAATCACCGGAACATCCTGCGGCATATTTCGCCACGGTTTCCTCCATGCAGCTTTCCCACCTGATGTGGAGTTGCTGTCCGGTCTTGTGCCTCCGGTAACTCAATATGCCGTTTTTCAAGTCCGACTTCTTCAAATAAGCCATGTCAATAAACGACATTCCACGGGTGTAAAACGAAAAGAGGAACATATCCCTTGCCAGTTCCCAATGCGGCTTTCCCGTCAGGTCAAGTTCCTTGATGCGCCGGATGTCCTTCAGGGATATGGCGCGTTTCACGGTCTTGTCCATTCCTGTATAGACATGCCTGAAGGGATGTTTCTGTGCGGTCAGCGCCTTTTCCACTGCACGGTTGTAGGCGGCGCGCAGGATGCGCATATAGAAAGATATGGTGTTCAGGGATGCGCCATTTATTTTCAGCCATGCCTCGTATTCCATTATCAAGTCCTCATCCATGTCGTCTAGCTGTATATCCTTGTTCCGCCTGAAACGCATGAAGCTGGACAAAGCGGACGCATAGGTTTCCGATGTGCGTTCCCTGTTCAGGCGTTTCAGTTGCCCAATGACGGAATCCATGAAATTAAAGAACGATTGCAAGCTTGTCCGTTTTCGATAACCGTCCACAATGGCATCTGCCGAACAGACACCTTTGAGCGTCAGGTCGCGGATAATGTTCTCCAACCGCAATACGTCACGGCTGATGTATTTTTGGATAATATGAAGATGGTGCTTCCTGTCCGCATCAGCTTGGGAGGGAGCCGTTACGGATGATGTTCGGCGTTCCACTCGCTTTCATGCACATACAAGTCTGCCGTAATCTGGCGGACCGCGCGGTTGTGTATCACCTGATAATAGATGCTGCCCTCCTTGCCGTTTACGGAAGAAGGACGGAATTTCACTTTTACCGATGCCATTCACGTTACTTTTGGTTATTGTTATTTTTCGTTTGTTTCACTTTCAGCTTCTCCTGCATCAGACTGTCGGACAAAGTCTTTAATCCCTTGTCGTAACCGTCAGCCTCCTGCCGTATCCATTCGATGGCTTCCTCGTTGCGGTGGATGTCGAACACGTCATTCAGCCAAAGGATGTTGTTTGCATTGCAACCTCCCCATGAGCGGATGACACGGAACTTCAACGCATCGTCCGCATACTGCCGCTTGGATTTCCAAAGCTCGATGTTACTCCAGATGGAAAGACTACAAGCGATACTCATGCCGCCCAAAAGAGAAAACACCTTGCTTGACCGGATGTCAAAATTGTATCGGTGGATATGCTTCTGCGGTTCGTCTTTCCGTTCTTCTGAACTTTTGACAAACGATTCCTTTAAATTCCGCAACAGACCTAAAATCCTGTTCGATGCGTAAACCTCCGCCTCCCCGAACTTGGTCAGCATGGCTTTGGTCTGTGCCTGATGTTCCTTGGCGGAACTCTCGAACAGCTCCTTTATGGGTTTCAAGTCCACCGCCGGAGGCTGTCCACCAGATTGATTGTTGGTTATTTTGGGAGCGTTTTCCAATTTCCCGTTGATACCCTTGAGGTCATTTTTGATGTCCTCAAAGAGCGCATATACTTCGTTATTATCCATATTCAGAATCTTATTTTACGTTGTTTCTTTTTCTTGTTCCTGCGTTTTAATTCTTCCTCGAAGCGGTTTTCCTCAGCCTGTCCGTCCGCGTTGTCCGGCATGAAAAGACCAATCGAACCGCTGTACAAATCATCATTTCCCTTTGGCTCGGTTGGGAACATGGATTGTTCTTCATGATACGATGATGATATGATTCTCTGCCGTTCATTATGTCTGTTCCGTTCCAAAACTGCGTCAATCTTGGAGAAGCTGAACCTCCTGTCAATCTTGGAACCGCTGAACGAATAGCCGTTCATGGTGAAAACTACACCCTGTACCTCGTCCGCCTTGCCCTTGTACTTGAACCGCATATCCACGCCTTGTTTCTCCAGATTAGCGGCAAGAATATTCCAGTTTCCACACCTTGAAACCTCCGATTTAAGGATGGAATAAAGTCCGTACTTGGTCTTGTCCGGCTCTTTCAGGCGGTGCTGCTTCACCCGTTCCTTGCCGTTGGCAAAGTACAGGTTATATTTCTTCGTCAGTTCCTTGCAGATGCGTGCGCTGCGTATCCGCTCGTTGCGGTCACTGATTGTCCTGCCATTATTGGCGATACGGTTGAACGCTATATGCACGTGCGGATGCTCCTTGTCGAAGTGACGCACGATGAGCACCTGCGTGTCGGTTATCCCCATTTCCTTCAGGTATCCCAACGCTATTCCGGCCATTGTGCGGTCTGTCAGGCGGTGTTCGTCCTCCTTGTGAAAAGCCAACGAGATGTGTCCGACGGGCTTCGTGACCTTTGGATTCATCTTTGATTGCGCCTCGAAGCTCATGGCTATCGTGTCCTTGTTCTCGGCAAACAGACCGTCACAGACAAGGATTTTAGCGTCCTTTTCCTTGTCAAGTATGTAGTTTACCACACCCTTGAAACTGCTTCCCTTTACGATTTTAGCTATCATATCTGACTGTCATAAGAGGATTAAATTCAGCACTTCTTCAATCCGTGCCACGAGTATGCGACACTCCATCCTCACCGTAACGAAACCCGCGGCGTTCGCCTTGTGCGCAAGCTGGTTCAGATTGTTCGCCATGCCGCAGAGCTGGCGGACATAGCCCGTATGTTCCGGCGTGAGCCGTTCCTTCACCTGCCCGTTCCTCATGCAACGGCGCAAGAATTCCCCGGTGGATATGCCCGCGTTCCGCACCTTGCCTTTCAGCGTGTAGTAGTCCGATGTCGCCATCTTCACAGTGAGGCGGTATTTCAGCTTGTCTGCCGCTCCTTTCTTGGGGCGGCCTCCCTTGTTTCTTCTGTCAAAATTCCGTTTCTGTTCCATTTATTTTTAATTGATTTCTACTGATTAGAATGTGATTACTGGTTAGACCAACGGGATATGGCTCTCCACGGAGTCTATGAGTGGGAGTAGGCGGTTTCGGTATGCCCGAAACACAAACTTGCTCCCCTCAAAACTCCGTTGGATAGGTTCAGGGTAACTCTGAATTGTCCCCCGTCAATCCACTTCTTAATTCTCAGAGTTTACGCCATGCCTCGATGTCCTCCCCGTAGGTGGCAAGGTGCTGCCGTGCGATGTTCTCCACCAGTCCCGACACGCTCATCCTGCGCTCGCCGAACATGCGGACGATGCGGTCAAGGGCGTCGCGCGTGCGGCGGCTGAGGAACACGGGCTTGCGGTCTTCGATGACCGGAACGGGAGGAATGTTTCCTTGTAATCCTCCAACGATGCCCTGCGTTGCTTGCCGCTGATGCGGCGTACCACATGCGGAGTTTCATCTACTTGTTCCGGCACGGTTTCACTTGCCTGTTCCTGTACAACCTCGCTTGCCTTTTCCGGCTGTTCCTGCGTGTCAGCAGGCTGGGATTCCGGCTTAGGGATTCCATACTCGGCTTGCTGCCTAAAAAATCCTGTAATGCTGCATCCATGTTTTGGCTGCTTAAATTTTTCTTCATACTTGTTTGAATTAAATGTTTAACAATGTTGGTCGTTGTGCGCACATTTGACCGATTATCGATTGCAAAGGAAACGCCTGTATTGCAGGCTGTCAAACGAATGGGCGGACTGTGGCAACAATGTTTGGTTTTGCACTTTACGCATTGTCGGAACGGTGCGTGCTGCATCGTTTTGCCATTGTGCGAGAAATGGCATTAGGATTTTTAAGGGCTTAATTGGAATGGTTGGAACAGATTTAAGGGCATGGCTTGGCGTGAAACAGATGAAGCTCCTTTCAAGAAGTATAGGAATCCGAAGAACGCCACAGGCTACCACACCGACGCCAAATGCTGCCACGCAGGTGCAAAGCGGTTGGATTATGCCGGACTTCGCTTTTCTTTGCACCACGACGCTTGAAACAGCCGTCACGGGTTCGACGGATAACGCCACTCCCGACCACTTGCTGCCACAAGCTGCCACCTCATTGCAAATCCATTGTTTCAAGCGGACAACGGCTTTACTTTGCAGGCAAAAAGAAGAACAATTAGTAAATATAATGAGTATGGAAGTAGTAATCATTTCAAAAAGCAAGTATGAAGAAATGGTCGGCAAGCTCAACCGCCTGTCCGACCGGGTGAATGAAATCCTTTGCAAAAGGGAGGGGAAACGGCTCAGCCGCTGGATGGACAACCAAGAAGTCTGCCAACAGTTGCGCATCAGTCCGCGTACCTTGCAGACGCTCCGCGATAACGGAACACTGGCTTACTCGCAAATCGGACATAAGATTTTCTACAAGCCGGAGGATGTGCAGCGCATCGTCCGGCTCGTGGAGGACAGGCGTAAGGATGCAGCCTATCGTGGCTGTAGCATCTAATCAGACAATAATATGTATAACCACTAAATCCACTGTAAATTATGAACGACTTGATTCTTCCGACCGTGAACTGGAGGTCGGCTTCATCGGACAACTGGATGCCCTGCTTGAAGGCATCGAAAGAATGGATGCGAGCCATAAGGCTTCGCCAAGTAACGAACAGTTCCTGACGGACAAGGAAGTAGTCGGCATGCTCAAGGTGAGCGACGCACCTTGCAGGACTACCGTAACAACGGGATGGTGTCCTACTACCAATTAGGTGGAAAAATTCTGTACAAGGAATCGGATATCGAAAGGATGGTAATGAGCGGCTATCGGAACGCATACCGCTTGGAAACGTAAATTTGAATGTGCAAAAACAAAGACAGCCGATGGGCGGACAATTTACTTGTCGCCATCGGCTTTCTTTGTGTAATGTTATATCCTTTACAGCTAACGCATACACCGTGGGCTGGCTACGGACAGCGAAAAGAACAAATGGACAGGCTTTTCACGGCTTGCTGTGCATAGCCTTCATGATGAACTTTCGGAAAGCCATTGCCTCGCGGCTTCGCAACTTGAACGCCACGACAATCACCATTTCAAGACTGTACACGTCATAGCAAATCCTGCCGTCCTGCCTGACGTGCCGCACCGTTTCCTCTTCCGACAATTCATTGTTTTTGTAAATGGCAGCAATAGCCTTACAAATATAGCAGCCGAACACGTTGAACGTATCGCACATTTCTTGCTGCGTCATCCAAACGGGAGCGGTCGGCATCGTGACCGCCCCGTTTTCAGTAATTGTGATTATTCCCCTGTCCATAATGTATGTTTTTGATGTTTTCTTTATCCTTGTTCCATTCCGGCATACGGAACTTGTTGCCTATGCGCTGTGTCAGTTTCTTCATGTCCTCGTCCACTTTCTGATGGGTCAGTCGGGCGTAGATTTGTGTGGTGCTCATGCTCTTGTGTCCCATCATTTGGCATACGGTTTCCAGCGGAACTCCCTGAGAGAGAGTAATCAGGGTTCCGAAATTATGTCTTGCCATATGGTAGGTAAGCCGATGTTCTATACCGCAGAGTTTTGCAAGTTTAGTCATGTTGTTGGTCAGGGCTGAACGGCAGGGCATATTGAAAAGTCTGTCACTTTTCCGTTCGCACTCGTATTTTTCCATGATATTCCGTGGAACATCAAGAAGAAGTATGCTGCACTCGCTTTTTGTCTTTTGTCGTTTGAATTTTATCCAAAGATTTCCTTGACCATCCCTACTTAGGTTAGAAACATCCAGATTGCACATATCCGCATATGCGATGCCAGTGAACGTGCTAAAGACAAACAGGTCGCGGACAAAACACAGGAACTTTTCCCGGATAGGCGTGTTCATCAGCCTCTGTAGTTCGTCCGTTGTCAGATGGCGGTGCTTCCTCAACGCCTTTTCAGGCGAGAACGAAGCAAACGGATTGTATTGGATTGTACCTTGTGCTATTGCCGTCCTTGTCATTGTTTTCAACATGATGATGTGGTTTTCTATGGTCATGCCTGAAAATCCTTTTTCCACACGCAAGTAATTGTCATACTTTTCGATGAACGCATAATCCAATTGTTTGAGAGGGATGTCCTCAATGCCATAATGTTCACGGATAAAATTCTGAAGATTGCAATAAGATGTCTTATGACTTCTTAGAGTGCTTGGCGCACGGTTGATACCCACACGTTTGGCAAAGTCTTCCATATACTCACGATACAGCTCCAACAACTTCCGCTTGTGTTGCCCGATGCGTTCACGGCGTTCTTGACAAGTTCTGCTGTGATATACCCTGTTCGTCAAGAATTTCTTTGTAATAACGGCGTATGTCCTCTTCAATCTTGTCTATCTTGGCATTGGTTTCTTTGGCGGTGCGGCTTTTGCCTGTCAGACGGTATGCCTTGGCATCCCACAAATCAGGTCGTACATCCATTTTCGTTGAAAATTGTGCGACCTCGGTGTTGATGGAAATCCTGCCCATGAGTGGACACAAGCCGTTTTTCTTCACCTTTTGTCGGTTGATATAAAACAATACGGCGAAAGTATTGTAAGTGGTCTTTCTCTCCTGTCTCATGGTTTCATTCTTTTGGTACGTTTGATTTGGGGTGTTGAAATAACAACTTCCGCCCTTTTATTGTCTGTCAACTCGAACTTGTTACCGATACGTTCTTGCAACCTGCCCATATCCTCGCTTACCTTGTCATTGGTAAGATGCGCATAAATTTGTGTAGCCCTCCAGTCGCGATGTCCCATCAATTCGCGTACCGTATCAAGCGGAACTCCTTGGGAAAGAGTGATTACCGAGGCATAGGTATGTCTTGCCTGATGAAAGGTCACCCGGCGTTCGATTCCGCATATTGACGCTATCTTTTTCAGGTTGATGTTCGTCTTGCTGCAACTGAGCATCGGGAAAAGTCTGCCATTAGGAGCTATGCCACGGTACTTGTCAATAAGTTCCAATGGCAAATCCAGCAATGGAATATGGAAAGGCGTTCCTGTCTTTCTACGCGCGCTATGAATCCACCAAACACCGTCCTCCGCTTTCAAAAGGTTCTTTCGGGTAAGATTACGTATGTCGCTGAAAGCAATGCCGGTGAACGCGGAAAAGAGAAATACGTCACGCACAAGATTGAGGTTCGGTTTCGGCAATGGGGTATTCATCATCTGTTCCAGTTCCTTTTCAGAAAGGAACTTTGGAACAATCTTCGGATAATCAAACGTATAACCGTTAAAAGGGTCTTTACGCAAAAGTCCGTCATTGAGTGCCGACTTGATGACGCTGCGCAAGCGTCCGATGATGTTGTTCACTGTCCCCAGTGCCATTTTCAGGTCTGCACGGAGATAGAGGTCAAAAGAGGAAACGAAAGACGGGGTAAGAGCTTGGAACGGCATATCCTTTACATGATATTTCTGCCTGAGAAAATCTTTCAAGTGGTTCAATGCCACACAATACCGCTTATAAGTTTCCACTTCCGGTTTGTGCCGACTTCTCGTAAAACCGTTCATTACATTTTCCATAAAACGAAACAAGGGTTTCCTGCTCGGATGAGACACCCTGAAAGGCATTTTTCACTTCCAACGCTGATACGGTTTCCTTTTTCGCCAGCAAGTCCTTGTAAGCGGAATGGATGTCCAGCGTAATCCTGTCAAGCTCCTTGTTGGTGGCTGCGGCTGACTTGCTTTTGCCCACAGCCCTTCCTGACTTGATATTCCACAGGGCGGGAATGACATACACCTTGGTGCTGAACTGCACCATTGACTTGCCGATACGGATTCGTCCCAAGACAGGCACCGTCCCATCGGCTCTTTCCTCGTTCTTTTTGAGATAAAACGTTACTTTTAATTCTTCCATAAACAGCTCTATTTTTTGTTCGCAAAATTACAGCCAATAGAGCTAATCATCCGTTTGCAGAATGGTGCGGACGAGTGCAAGAAGATCCATTGAGAAACTATTTTAACCCATTATGGAAAGGAAAGCCTCACAAGCAGGCTAAACCGTTGTCCTACAGCCCTGCTGAAAGGATTTTGGAGAGGCTTCTTTCGCCATAAACAGGTAATGCATTCGTAACGGAAAGCTTGCATATATCCGCTGCATCTTGCTTTTTTGCCACTTGGCAGCGATAAGAAGAAAATGGAAGTTTACACGTGTGATTCAGAGAGTTACGTTATTTGTCACAATCTTGCTTTTTTGATGCTCGATTTGGAAACGTAACTCCAGTCCAAATATGCTTTTTCTTGCTTCCTTTTCCGGCCTCGCTAAAAAAAGATGTTTTATAACCACTTGATTTTTAGCATGGTTACATTATCTTTGCGCATCGTATTGAAATATTGTGTTTCACCATATAAAACTATTTGTTCCACCATATAAAATTAATTGTACCAAACAGTGGAACACACTGTAATACACGGGAAACAAAGAGATTCTCGTTACTATATTCTGATTCATTATAGGCCACAGGACAATGCAGTGCAGGACAATAACACTGTGACAGACTTTTATCTGTCACACTCTCCGTCACGCTATCTGTCACATCTTAACAACCTGTTTTTCAGCAAAATAATTAGTACTGTGACAGTGTGACAGATAATTCTCACTTTTAAACTCTATGAAAGCAAACTTGAAAATCATCCATATTCCTTCACCCTGAAGGATTTTTTTTGGCTGAAGCTTTCCGGGTACAAATCCGTCATTATAATCAGCTAAGAACTAACATCTTACATAAGGATGAAGGATTTGAAAGAAAAAACGCATGAATTCTAAATTGGTATAAGCAGACAGTCCAGCTCATAAAACACTTAGAACCTTTTTAAAAAAGGCCCTGTTCTTTTTAAAAAGATCCGGTTCTTTTCGGAAAACGAACTTATGTTTTTCCAACCATACACTACAATAAATTATCCGCCATTATAGGATAACACGGTGATTTCTTTTCAAAACTTCCTCTATTCCAATTCAAGGGGAAATTTCACTATCTGCTCGTCAGCATTGACATCCAAACCGAATAACATACCGGCAGCCTCATCTACATAAATACCGGCAATAGGACGATCCAATACATAGGTTTTCACCACATCGCCCTCGTGGGTGGATATACGTAATATTTTACCACCCTGCTGATAGGCATCGGCCAACTTCATAATATCCTTAAATTTACGACCGTCATAAATGGTATAAATGTATTGGTCAGTCACCTGCACATCATAATAACAGATTCTCCCCGCCGGAAGTCCATACCCTTCAGGACTCACTTTAAATTGGGGTTCACCATCCCCACCCAATTCTCCTATATGCTTTTGTGAAGCCATGCTATAAATATCGAGCCTATCTCCAAACTGAGTGACAGAAACCAATATCTTCTTATCAGGACTGAATGATACAAAACTGTTCCAGCCTTGAGCCACAGCAGGCGCACTTTCTCTCAACAGTTCCGGATCGGACACTGGTATCTGCTCGGATTTACGAAGCAATTCGCCGGAAGAGAGTGAAGCCCAACTGAAACGGTTCTCACCGGAATAATCGGGGATAACAACAGTAGAGGCATCCTTCAAATCAAAATCAAGGGAACGGAACAAGCGCTTATCCAACAAAATATCCTTTTCCTGTTTGGGAGTTTTCCCCCCGGCTATACCGCTATATTGATACATCCTGCCCTTGCCGTCATCAAGCACCCACACCGTGTCCTGCCCTGCAAAACGGATATTCGCCGCATAAATGGACTCACCCGGACCTTCCCCACGCTTTCCAAAAGAAGACTGATATTGAAAATCGGGATAAGTAAATACATGATAATAGTAATCGGCATTGTGCAAATCCAATATCACCGCCTTGTCACCCTGTACACGCATACGATAGGCATACCGGAACAGAGCCGTATCAATGGGAACAATCTCCCCTTTCAGAACTTCTCCCTTCCGCACCGCTTCTTCTATGATTGACTCACTGGATACCTGCTGTTGGTGGCGTTGCCCGGTACACGCCACCAACAAAGGGAATAAAACGCATAATAGTTGTTTGTTTTTCATTTGATTTCTATATTTACTTATCTGGCACAAAGTAAACAAACTATTCATAAAAACAAGAAGAAACGACCTTAGATTTACCTTAAATCTTCATTTTAGATTCGTCATAGACATCTCTTTTTCACGAGTAGATTTTCATTTCTTCCCATTTCATCGAAGTTCAGATACTTTGCCATTTACTAAGTGCAAACATTTCAAAACAGCTCGGACAGACATACCCATAGAACAAGAAATACATCACAATAAATTCCATTTTCCACAAAATAGGTTTATATGATGAAAATCACTATCTTTGTTCTATGAATAGATTGGTTATAGTAGGATGTGGACGACTTGCTGAAATTATAACAAACGCAGTTGTCAAAGGAATGTTGCCCGACTATGAGTTAGTAGGCGTATATTCGCGTACAGCATCAAAGGCCGAACACATTGCGAATAAAATGAGGCAACACGGAAAAATGTGTGCAGCCTGTCACACTTTAAAAGAACTGTTGGAGTTAAAACCTGATTATCTGGTGGAATCAGCCTCGCCTGCCGCAATGAAAGAACTGGCCTTACCCACCTTGGAAAACGGAACTTCCATTATCACCTATCCATAGGAGCTTTGGCAGACACCTCTTTTTATGAGAAAGTCAAAGAAACGGCCAAGGCAAACGATACACGGGTTTACTTGGTATCCGGGGCCACCGGAGGATTTGATGTATTAAGAACCACCTCTTTGATGGGAAATGCTACAGCTCGTTTTTTCAATGAAAAAGGACCTGATGCTTTGAAAGGCACATCGGTTTACAAGGAAGAGCTGCAACAGGAAAAACGCATTGTCTTTTCCGGCAATGCAACAGAGGCAATAAATGTTTTTCCAACCAAAGTAAATGTATCTGTCGCAGCCTCATTGGCTTCCGTAGGACCGGACAATATGCAGGTATCCATACAGTCCACCCCTGGATTTACAGGTGATACTCAAAAAGTGGAAATCAAAAATGAACAAGTACACGCAGTAGTAGAAGTGTACAGCGCCACATCAGAGATTGCAGGATGGTCTGTAGTGAACACCCTGCTCAATATCACTTCACCCATTGTATTCTGACAAATTGGCCAGCACCTTCTCGCTCAGGCGGTCAAACGCCTGGCGGGTACGGCCGGTTGATACTTGCATACAACGCACATGCGGATGGGTAAGCAATGCCGTACTCCCCAATGCTCCTAATGTATCACAAAAACAAAGATTATCTTCCTCCAACCATCGGGTAAACGAAGATTCATCCCACGCAGGTGACAATCCTGTGTTAAATAGTATCTTCCTATTTCCAAGTGCCTTGAACTCCGCCTCATGCAACAAAACCGTATTCTTATTCAAGCAACAGCATACCACTTCACTCCATGTCAAAAGTTCATTCAAAGGCATAAAACGATAACCTTTCGCACCGGCTTCTTTTTTTTCACTACGGGCATAATAAGCTATATCCGCACCAAAAAACTTCATTGCATCCGCTATCATACCACCAGATTTTCCTAAGCCTACAATACCCACTTTCAAGCCGGTAATCTCCCGGGGAATCCCTTCCCACGGCTTCTGACCGAATCCATGAAGACAACGCACCAGTTCGCTGACTACATATTCTATTACCCCTTCATCACCATAGTCACGAATACCTGTCACCGTAATACCGCGTTCATTAGCATAACGGATATCCACATTCGCACTTTCGGGAGAGTATAGTGAACAACACATACCGATATACCGGACATTCGGACATCTCTCTAAAATATACCGGTTTATTTGTGATGTATAACTTAACAATACAGCATCCGCATCTCCGATCCGAGCAATAATCTCATTATCCCCCGCCGGAATATCAGAGTACATAACAACCTCATCTGCAAAAGAATATAACGCTTTTTCTGCTGACAGAACCAGACTGACAGGTTCTATTGCTACAAGTTTCTGAAACATAGTATTTTTAATTTGACTGGTAAAGATAGTAAAAAATGCGGCAAAGAGACTTTTTTCATCCAAGATTGTTTATTTTGCATCCAAAACGAAAAAATTAAAAGAATAATGGGAGCAGGAAAATGGATTGGTGGTATTCTGGGATTCATGACTATGGGACCACTGGGAGCTTTGGCCGGATTTGCCTTAGGCTCATTGCTGGATGGAAACAACGGACTTTTTGGCAATACATACGAAAAAGGACAGGCGGAAGCCGGAAACTATGACGAAGGCCAGCGGAATAGCTTTTTATTCTCCATGTTGGTTATGGCGTCTTACATCATCCGTGCAGACGGACGCATCATGCACAGCGAAATGGAATATGTACGCCAATTCTTAAGAATGAATTTCGGCGAAGAGGCAGTCATCCAAGGAGAACAGATTTTGCTGAATCTTTTTGAACAGCGCAAACAGATGGAGCGTCAAAACCCGATGGCATTTAAAAATACCATCCATGAATGTGGTGCACAGATTGCCGCGAACCTGCCTTACGAACAACGGCTGCAATTGTTGGACTTTCTGGTAAACATAGCCAAAAGTGACGGAAGCGTATGCTCTGAGGAAATAGCAGCATTAAAAGAAGTGGCACAATGCATGGAACTGTCGCCCAAAGAAGTGGAATCCATGCTGAACTTAAGCGGAAACTCATTGGAAGAAGCTTACAAAGTACTTGAAATTGACCCGTCCGCCACCAATGAGGAAGTACGTACAGCCTATCGCCGTCTGGCATTAAAACATCACCCTGACCGTGTTGCTACATTGGGTGAAGATGTGAAAAAAGCGGCAGAAGAGAAGTTCCAACAAATTAATAACGCTAAAGAACGAATTTATAAAGCCAGAGGAATAAAGTAAAAAAGAATATTTCGTGAAAACAAGAAGGAGGTGTGTCCATCCCTTAGGGATTTTTGACCACCTCCAACAACAAATTAAAACTCACTGGTAAAATGGAACTTAATATGCTTGAAGTCCATTTGTGCCATTTGAAGTACATAATTGCTATCAGCCAAGAATACATCCCTTCCTTCACGATCCTTGGCCATATACTGATATTTACGTTTTTGAAAGCTTCCAGTTCTTCCGGGTCATCACTTTCCACCCAACATGCCTTGTATAGCTGATAGGCTCCCATCGGCATTTTGCATTATATTCATTTTCCAGACGATACTGGATCACTTCAAACTGCAACTGCCCTACCGTACCGATAATCTTACGTCCATTAAACTGATTGATAAATAACTGTGCCACACCCTCATCCATCAACTGGTCAATACCTTTAGCCAATTGTTTCTGTTTCATAGGGTCAGCATTCTCAATGTATTTAAACATCTCGGGCGAAAAACTGGGAATTCCACGGAAATGAAGTTTCTCACCTTCAGTCAGCGTATCACCGATCTTGAACGTTCCGTTATCCGGCAAACCGATGATATCTCCCGCCCAAGCCTCGTCTACTGTTGTTTTACGCTGTGCCATAAACTGAGTGGGAGAAGAGAAACGCATCGTCTTGTCATGACGTACATGATAATAAGGAGTATTACGGGAAAATTTGCCCGAACAAATTTTACAAAATGCAATACATGAACGATGATTAGGATCGATATTAGCTGTGATCTTAAAGACAAATCCGGTAAATTTCGGTTCATCGGGTTCCACCTCACGTTCTTCTGTCTTGGTAGGACGGGGGCTCGGAGCAATTTCCACAAATGTATCCAGCAGTTCCTGTACACCGAAGTTATTCAATGCCGACCCGAAAAATACAGGAGCCATCTCGCCTTTCAGGTACTCCTCCACATTGAATTCAGGATAAACACCGTCAACCAGTTCCAGTTCTCCGCGCAATTTTTCAGCCAAAGGAGCACCGATCTGGTTGTCTAGTTCTTCCGTATTGATATCAACCTCCACTTTTTCTGTTACCACCTGTTTGGAAGGTTGGAAAAGATTCAGTTTATGTTCATAAAGGTTATACACACCTTTGAAACGGGGACCGCTTTCAATAGGCCACGTCAGAGGACGTACATTGATAATGAGTTCCTCCTCCAGTTCATCCAACAAATCAAACGGATCTTTCGCCTCACGGTCCATCTTGTTGACAAATATGATTACCGGGGTATTACGCATACGGCATACTTCCATCAGCTTACGTGTCTGCGTTTCCACACCTTTCGCACCATCCACCACAATAATGACACTATCTACGGCTGTCAAAGTACGATAAGTATCCTCGGCAAAGTCTGATGGCCCGGAGTATCCAGAATATTGATTTTATAATCATTGTAATCAAACTCCATCACAGAAGTGGTCACAGAAATACCACGCTGCTTTCAATGTCCATCCAGTCGGATGTGGCGGTCTTCTTTATCTTATTACTCTTTACGGCTCCGGCCACCTGTATCTGTCCTCCAAAAAGTAACAATTTTTCAGTTAGAGAGGTCTTACCGGCATCCGGATGCGCTATAATCGCAAACGTCCGTCTTCTTTCTATTTCACTATTCATATTTTATTATGCATTTAATTCTTTGATACATGCTTCCAGACTCTCTTCCCAATGAGGAATCTCAATGTTATAAGTAGTTTTAATCTTGGTCTTGTCCAATACGGAATAATGGGGACGGGGAGCCTTTGCCGGATATTCATTTGTATGCAGGGGACTGACCTTACAGTCGTGATACCGGCAATACGATGGATAGCCTTGGTAAAATCATACCAGGAACATACTCCTTCATCACTGAAATGATAAACTCCCGGAACCACTCCCTTATAAATGGCTGTAAAGATAGCACGTGCCAGATCACGGGCATATGTCGGTGTACCAATCTGATCAAAGACCACACCCAAAGTTTCCTTTTCCTTTCCCAGACGGAGCATCGTTTTTACAAAATTATTCCCAAAAGTGGAATAAAGCCATGCGGTACGGATAATCATTGTTTTTTTGCAATACTCCAATGCATTCGTTTCACCGGCCAGCTTGGTCTTGCCGTAAACAGAATTGGGACAAGGAACATCCCCCTCATTATAAGGAAGATGTTTCGTGCCATCGAACACATAATCCGTTGATATCTGAATAAACTCACCCAGTTGCTCTGCGCCTTCGCCAGATAGCTCACTGCGTTCTTATTCAGCTTGGTGCATAACTCTATATCATCCTCTGCCTTATCTACCGCCGTATAGGCGCACAGTTCACTATGACATGAATATTATTCTCTTTTACGAAAGTCATCACCGCCTGCTCATCACAAATGTCCAATTCGGCTACATCCGTAAAAAAACAAGTGTATTCCTTGTATTCAGCCGATAGCACACGCATTTCATTTCCTAATTGACCGTTGGCACCAGTCACCAATATATTCTTCATTTCTATTTCATTTATTAGAATTCCAATTCTCCTTTTTTATCCTCTATATAGTAGTTTGACAACATAGCCAGCAATGTCGAGATTGCTTCTTGTGCCTTTCTTGTTTCCTCACTGATTTCTTTCTTTTGCAATTTCAACAATAAGATACCATAAAGCGCCTCAAAACAAGTTTCCAGTTCAGGCTCCTCTTTATCCGCACCTTTAGCGCGTAACTCTACAATATAAGGCAATACTTTATAATAAGCAGAATTATAATAAGGAAACTTAGGGGAACGCAATAACTGCAAATGAAGGTCGGTAAGCCAAGTTATAATGTTTTTATTAATCTGCAAATGGCCTTTTTCCATAATCCCTTCATGACGCATCATCTCAATCAAATCCATATACCACTGGGTGAGTTCCGCTTTCTGCTCTTCCGTTAACGGATAAGGAGCTATGATGGTGCTTTTTATCTTTTCCATATCACAGCCGTTGGCACGGATTAAATCCTCTATCTGCCACATATATATAAGATACTCGGCTATATTCTTTTCTTTTAACTGCCTGGAAACGAACATACTTTTTAAATTAAATTGATAATTAAAAAATTAAAAACCAACGTATGATACACAAGATATGTTTCTTTGTCAGTACATCGTTTTTCCTAAAATAGTATAAATGAAACCTGCGACTGAAATCAGCATCACTACAATACCAATCACACGGTTCAAAATCCAAATGCCGCGTAAATTAAAACGGGTGCGTACTTTATTGACAAAATACGTAATTCCGAACCACCAGAGAAGAGCCCCCAATACAATAGCCAAATACCCTACCAGTTGAAAGCCTATGGGACTGCCCGGCATCACAAAAGAAAAACGGGCAAACAAACCTATAAACAGGAATATAATGAGGGGGTTGGAGAGAGTCACAAAAAAAGCAGTAACAAAATTATGAAGATAACTGCCCGGGGTAGAAGATACAGGACGGATAGACTGGACAGGATTACTACGGAAAGTATAAATACCGAAAAAGAACAGCATGATACTGCCGATAATTTGTAACAAAACTTGGTTCTTTGCCAAGAAATCATCCATAAAACTCATGCCATAACCTGTAATCAAGGCATAGCCTATATCACTAAGGGCAGCTCCCAGACCGGTAACAAATCCATACCATCGTCCCTTGTTCAGTGTGCGCTGTATACAAAGTACCCCAACAGGACCTAACGGCGCAGAAACCACTACACCGACGATAAGCCCTTTCACCAATAAATCGAGTATGGTTACTTGTTCTATCCAATTCATGCTGCAAAGATGCTACTTTTTTACGAAAGTACCTATATTTACGCTCAAAATTCTTTCATACCCCGTCTCTTTTATATAACTTTGCACCTTATTAATAGACCCTTGATATTAGAACTAGTTTTCAATTAACAAAACAACTATAAAAGTGCTATGATTCTATTTTTCAGAACACCCACTAAAAGTGTAATAGCAACAGAAGTCAGCCAGGAACTGGCTTCTGAGGATATTCAGAAATTAAGCTGGCTTTATGGTGAAGCCACTGTAGAGAACGAAGAGAACCTGAAAGGTTGCTTCATCGGACCGCGTCGGAAATGATTACTCCCTGGAGTACAAATGCTGTAGAAATCACTCAGAACATGGGTCTTACAGGTGTCTTACGCATTGAGGAATATTTCCCTGTAAAAGACGAAAACGCCGAGTACGATCCTATGCTGCAACGTATGTATAAGGGATTGAACCAGGAGATTTTCACAGTCAACATCAAACCCCAGCCGATTGTTCACATCGAGAACCTCGAAGAATACAATGAAAAAGAAGGTCTGGCACTTTCCCGTGAGGAAATGGACTATTTGCTGAAGGTTGAAAAAGATTTGGGACGTAAATTAACCGATTCCGAAGTATTCGGCTTCGCACAGATCAATTCCGAGCATTGCCGCCATAAGATATTCGGCGGAACATTCATTATTGATGGTCAGGAAATGGAGTCTTCCTTGTTCCAGATGATCAAGAAAAACGACTGCTGAAAATCCCAACAAGATTATTTCCGCTTATAAAGATAATGTAGCATTTGCCGAAGGCCGATAGTAGAGCAATTCTCTCCGGCCGATCATTCCACTTCCGATTATTTCATTATCAAAGATATCAAGACTGTTATCTCACTGAAAGCCGAAACACATAACTTCCCGACAACCGTAGAACCATTCAACGGTGCATCTACCGGTACCGGTGGTGAGATCCGTGACCGTATGGGCGGTGGCAAGGGCTCATGGCCCATTGCTGGTACTGCCGTTTATATGACCTCTTATCCCCGTACTGATGAGGGACGCGAATGGGAAGACATCCTTCCTGTCCGCCAATGGTTATACCAGACTCCGGAACAGATCTTAATCAAGGCTTCCAACGGTGCTTCCGATTTCGGTAACAAATTCGGTCAACCGCTGATTTGTGGTTCTGTACTGACATTCGAGCACCAGGAAAACGGCGAGAAGTATGCATACGACAAAGTGATTATGCTGGCAGGAGGAGTAGGTTACGGTACTCAGCGCGACTGTCTGAAAGGACATCCCGAAAAAGGAAATAAAGTCGTTGTAATGGGTGGTGATAACTATCGCATCGGCTTGGGTGGAGGTTCGGTCTCTTCTGTTGAGACAGGCCGGTACTCATCGGGAATCGAACTAAACGCCGTCCAACGTGCCAATGCGGAAATGCAAAAACGTGCCTATAATGTAGTCCGTGCATTGTGTGAAGAAGATAACAACCCGATTGTTTCCATTCACGACCACGGTTCGGCCGGCCACGTGAATTGTTTATCCGACTGGTAGAAGAAAACGGTGGATTAATTCATATGGACAAACTACCTATCGGTGACCAGACTTTGTCTGCCAAAGAAATTATCGCCAACGAATCTCAGGAACGTATGGGATTGCTGATTGACGAGTCGGCTATTGAACATGTACAAAAAATTGCTGATCGCGAACGTGCGCCGATGTATACCGTAGGTGAAACAACCGGAGACGCCCGCTTTGCCTTTGAACAGACCGATGGGGTACGTCCGTTCGATCTGGCAGTAGATCAGATGTTCGGTTCTTCTCCGAAAACCTACATGGTTGACAAGACCGTAGAGCGCCATTATGAAAATGTTTCATACGAAACTTCCAAATTAAATGAATATATCCGCCGCGTACTTCAGCTGGAAGCTGTTGCTTGCAAAGATTGGTTAACCAATAAAGTAGACCGTTCCGTAACCGGTAAAATCGCTCGCCAACAATGTCAAGGTGAAATTCAGTTGCCTCTGAGCGATTGTGGTGTAGTAGCTCTCGACTATCGTGGCGAAAAAGGTATAGCAACTTCTCTAGGCCATGCTCCCCAAGCCGCCTTAGCCAATCCGGCCGCAGGCTCTGTTTTGTCGGTAGCCGAAGCACTGACTAATATCGTATGGGCTCCGATGGCGGAAGGATTGGACAGCATTTCCTTGTCTGCCAACTGGATGTGGCCATGCCGCGCACAGGAAGGTGAAGACGCCCGCCTGTACACTGCCGTAAAAGCCCTTTCCGATTTCTGCTGCTCATTGCAAATCAATGTACCGACCGGAAAAGATTCTTTGTCTATGACTCAGAAATATCCTAACGGTGAAAAGATCATCAGTCCGGGAACTGTCATCGTTTCTGCCGGCGGTGAAGTTTCGGATGTGAAGAAAGTGGTTTCTCCTGTATTGGTAAATGATGAAAAGAGCACTATCTACCATATTGATTTCAGTTTTGACAAGTTACGTCTGGGAGGTTCTGCTTTTGCACAATCACTGAACAAAGTAGGTGACGATGTACCGACTGTACAAAATCCTGAATATTTCCGCGACGCATTCCTGGCTGTACAAGAATTAGTAAATAAAGGTCTGATTATGGCCGGTCACGATATTTCTGCCGGTGGTCTTATTACTACACTGCTTGAAATGTGCTTCTCGAATATGGAAGGTGGTATGGAAATCAGCCTGAACAAGATTAAGGAAGATGACATTATCAAGATATTGTTCGCCGAAAATCCGGGTATTGTTATCCAGGTAAAAGATAAGCACAAAGAAGAAGTGAAAAAGATCTTGGAAGACGCAGGCATAGGCTACGTAAAATTAGGTAAACCGACTGAAGAACGGCATATCCTGGTAGAAAAGGGAGATGCGACTTACCAGTTCGGCATAGACTATCTGCGCGATGTATGGTATTCTACCTCTTACTTGCTAGACCGCAAGCAGAGCATGAACGGCTGCGCCAAAAAACGTTTCGAGAACTACAAGAAACAACCTTTGGAATTTGTATTCGACAAATCATTCACCGGCAAACTTTCACAATTCGACCTTAACCCCGACCGTCGTACTCCGACAGGTATCAAAGCGGCTATTATCCGTGAAAAAGGAACCAATGGCGAACGCGAAATGGCTACATGCTCTATTTGGCAGGATTTGATGTGAAGGATGTAACAATGACCGATCTGGTCAGCGGACGTGAGACATTAGAGGACATCAATTTCATCGTATTCTGCGGTGGGTTCTCTAATTCGGACGTTTTAGGTTCTGCCAAAGGATGGGCCGGAGCTTTCTTGTTCAATCCCAAAGCCAAAGCTGCATTGGATAACTTCTATGCACGCAAAGATACATTGTCATTGGGCGTATGTAACGGCTGCCAGCTGATGATAGAATTAAACCTGATTAACCCAGACTTCACCAAGAAAGCGAAAATGCTGCACAATGATTCACATAAATTCGAATCCAAGTTTGTAGGTGTTACTGTTCCTATGAATAGAAGCGTCATGTTCGGTTCGTTAAGCGGAAGCAAGCTTGGCATCTGGGTAGCCCATGGAGAAGGTAAATTCTCATTGCCATATCATGAAGATAAATACAATGTTGTATTGAAATACTCATACGATGAGTATCCCGGCAATCCGAACGGTTCAGATTACAGCGTAGCCGGTCTGGCCAGTCCTGACGGTCGCCATTTGGCCATGATGCCTCATCTGGAACGCTCTTGTTTCCCATGGCAAAATGCTTATTATCCGGCTGATAGAATAAAGAACGATCAGATTACTCCATGGATGGAAGCATTTGTCAATGCTAGAAAATGGATTGAGATGAACAAAAAATAAAAACGATTTGTTATATTTACTAAAAAAGCGGTGAGTCATACTGATTACCGCTTTTTGTATATAACAGATTTTGATATGTTAAGGGAAATTACGAACTTTGTAAGGATTTTGCCTCCTAATAATATGAGAAGAATTCTTTTACTTATATGCCTTTTTGTTATTTTGGTAACACCTGCCGTTGCTCAACTATACCAGTATCTGGATACTCAGAATGGTTTGAGCAGCCGTAGAGTTTTATCTATACGAAAAGATAAAAAGGGCTATATGTGGTTTCTCACTCACGAAGGAATAGACAGGTACAACGGAAAACAATACACACACTATAGCTTAACAGCCAACGGAAAACTATTGAACTTTTTCCTAACTTGAACACTTTGCAAACAGATACGGCAGGAGTGGTTTGGGAGATAGGAAACCGGTCATCTATTCAGGTACAATTCCTTACAAGATAAATTTGAACTAGTTTGCGATTTTGCCAGTAAGGACAAAAGCAACAGCGGACTGCCGCTCACCGCTTCATTTCTTGACTCCAAAGACAACAATATATTGCTTTGCACTAAAAACAAACAATATCTTTTCGACATAGATACCCATGAACTTATTCAACTGGAAAGTCCTATCAAGGAAGAAATCACATATATTGCAAAATCTACGAACAACCAATATTTTCTGGCATCCAGCCACAAGATTTACTGTGCAAAACTGAATCATGGCCGATTAGAAACAATCAAGCATCCGGAACTGGATAATTTTCATATAGTGAACTACATCTATTTTCATCCGGAAACCCAAATGCTAGTAATAGGTACCTTGCTGGATGGTATTTATCTATACAATATCCATAGCCGCCAACTGATTGATGTACACAACGGACTACAAGACATTAATGTCAACTCTATCATAGCAAGTAAAGAAAATGAAAACGAGGTGCTAATAGCAACTAATGGCGCAGGCGTATATAAATTAAACTTGGGCACTTACGAATTGACAAATTTTCTAAATGCCGACCACAACCATTCCAATAAAATGAACGGTAATATCATTAATGATATCTATATTGATGATGATCAAAATTATGGATGGCAGTCTATCCTATAGGAATTACTGTATATTCCGAGAAATATCCCGGATATAAATGGATACAGCACTCTTACGACAATCCCAACTCACTGATAGATAACCAAGTGAACTATATATTGGAAGATTCTGAAGGAGATATTTGGTATGCGACCAATAATGGCGTATGTTGCTACCGTCCTTCCACCAAACAATGGACGAATTTATTATCAACTTATCAGCATGACACACCTAATCAAAATCATGTATTTATCTCTATATGTGAATCCCGGCCAGGAATTATTTTAGTAGGAGGATATATGTCGGGAATGTACAAAATAGATAAGAAAAACATGACCACACAATATTTTATTCCCCAGACATTAAATGATGACACCATAAAACCGGATAAATATATTCGTTGTATTTATAAGGATTGGGATAATCTGATTTGGGCCGGAGGATATTACAATTTAAAAAGTTATGATATGGATACAAAGGAAATGCATTGTTATAAAATGGATTTCCCTATCACCTATATCACCAATAAGGACGCCCACAATTTATGGATAGGAACTATCAATGGATTGTATCAGTTCAATAAGGTCAATCAAGAGCTCAAAGCGGTGAATCTAGACTCCGAACTAGGCTGCATAAATACTATTTATCAAAGTAAAAAGAACATCACTTTCATTGGTACACATGGTTCCGGTATATGGATTTACAACAATTATACAGAAAAAGTAACTAATTACCATGTCAATAATTCAGCTCTGATATCTAATAATATTCATTGCATACTGTCTACTTTGGAAGACGATTTGATCATTAGTACAGAAAAAGGGTTGACCCGTTTCAAAACAAAAGAAAAAATATTCTCTAACTGGACAAAAGAACAAGGGTTGATGTCTACCAGCTTTAATCAAGCTGCCGGAGTACATACACGCGATAAAAAATTTATTTTCGGATGTGGAGACGGAGCCATTGAACTGGCAGATACCGTCACGCTGCCTCATCAATTCAAATCCAAAATGGTATTTGATAATTTCCGACTGCTCTATCAGAAAGTAATGCCCGGTGAAAAAGGTTCCCCTTTAAAAAAAGAAATTGATGATACCCGGCATATCATACTGAATTACGACCAGAATATTTTTTCATTGGATGTGTCTTCCATCAATTATGATAATCCCTCCAACATCGTCTATTCCTGGAAACTGGAAGGGTTTTATGATGAATGGACTTCACTCACGAACAATAACCGCATACGTTACACTAATATCGGTCCCGGTAAGTATAAATTAAGAGTGAGAGCCATCCTGATGGATGATCACCATTTGTTAGAAGAACGTTCACTTTTCATAACCGTAACCCCACCTTGGTGGGCTACTTTTTGGGCAGGCATTCTTTATCTGATCATTTTTATACTGGTCGGAGTAATTGTCTTACGTTATTTGTGGCTTAGGAAAGACAGAAACAATTCAAAAGAAAAAATCCGGTTCTTTATCAACACGGCGCATGATATACGTACACCGCTGACTTTGATAAAGCTCCTTGGGAGAGATTCTTAAAACGAAAACTGT
>ENA-OQAS01000217-OQAS01000217.1-human-gut-metagenome-genome-assembly--contig:-NODE-217-length-30687-cov-2.583246_pt1 | contig 30687 bp, 41 predicted proteins | sample MGYA00242733_ERZ504523 | MGnify/ENA primary metagenome ERZ504523 (study PRJEB26092, sample SAMD00036239) | human gut metagenome | host: Homo sapiens | study: EMG produced TPA metagenomics assembly of...
ATTAGTAACTTTTGTATTGAGTATATCTGGAAAACATGATATTATTGTCACTAGATAGAAACAATCGTATTAGAGAGGAATATAGCATTATGGATATCATAGATCAGCTTTACAACTCACATGTAAGTGCAGCCACACTGGACACCCTGGACAAGTACCGTATACATAAGGATCAGGCTTTACATGGTTATCATGTTCTTAAAGAACAACTCACAGAAGATCAGGCTTCCGCTCTGGATCAGGTCATGAATGAGAACCTTAATCTTCTGACAGACGAGTTGGAGCAGAATTTCAGAAACGGCTTCTGTCTTGGAGTGAAGATGATGTGTGAGGTGTTTGGGAAAGATGTGTAAGTATGCTATAATATATAAAAAGCTGACCTGTCAAATCGACGGTGCAGGTCAATAAGTAAATTTGGTGGCAGGGTACGCAAATTATATAAAACCTTATACCTAATTCAGGTATCTGGTTTTTGTACCCCTTCTTCCACTTCCCAGTGCGAAATCTTTAATCATCCAGAATTCGGAAATCTGCGCTGCATTGAGAAAGATGGAGAACCTTGGTTCGTGGGAAAAGATGTGGCAATGGCGTTGGGATATAGTAATACAAGAGATGCATTAAGTCGTCATGTGGATGTCGAAGATAAGGGCGTCGTGAATCACGACACCCCCTCTGGAATCCAGAAAATGACCATTATCAATGAATCCGGTCTCTATTCTCTCATCCTCAGCAGTAAACTTGAATCTGCAAAACGTTTCAAACGCTGGGTAACATCTGAGGTATTGCCGTGTATCCGGAAACATGGTGGATACTTAGAAAATTATTTTTACCTTGTTCTCCTTCATCATTTGCAGTATTCTTATGATATCAAGAATCATTGAAGGAGGAAACATCTATGAAAAAGAAGCTCAAAAAATCACTTATCATTCTTTTGTCTGTTATCATGATCTTCTCACTCCCGATCTCAGCATCAGCAGCCACCAGAAAAGACGTAACAAAAACATACCGCAAATCGGTTACTAAGATGTTAGAAGGATTTGACAGTTATTTTGCTTACTGTTGTGGTAGAAGGCAATATTTCAAATTCGATGATTACGCCAGAACAACCATGGTAACTATGAAAAATTACAATTGTGGGAGAAAAATATTTCTTACGTAAAGAAAAAAATTCAGCCACAACTGAAGCTTTACTTCAATACTTCTACCGTAAAATTTACGAAATTTACAAAATATGGTATCCCTAGAAATCCTTCTTACTTGCTTTGTAATAAGAATGGTAAGATTGTTTATACTGGCGGTAACTGGGGCGAAGATTCTCCAAATGGTGTCGTAAAAAAGATCATGAAAACAGGTTCCAAGACATACGAAGTAACATATAATCTTTACTTTTATAATTGGATGACCAAGAAAAACTATGGGTATATGGGAACATACAAAATATATTTAAAAAAAGCCAATAACAAAAACGGCTTCATTATTACCAATATCAAACAAACTGTAAATAAAAAGAAACTCTCTTTAGTCTTTTCATAGAGGGCAGATTCCTAAATCGGGGATCTGCTCTTTTTTCGGCCTTGTAATTCGTCCTATAATCCGTTTTTATTTTTCAAGCGAACAAATCCTCGTCTTAACGCTTTCAATCCCTTTACAGATCAAATACGTACTCACAGGGCAGCTATATATGCAAGTCCCGGTGAAGATGTGAATACTGGATAAATAACAGATAAACGATATGAAAATTGGCATAAAAGTTCAGAATAAAAAAGTAAAAAAAGGCTCATGACTTGTCCGCAAACTGTACCTCTACAGTCTCGACTTATCATGAGCCTTGAAATTCGTCTCTCATATACTACGACAGATGGGTTATTTGCTGAAAAGGTTCCATCGTATATGTAGGATTTTCTCTACGCCATTTTTTCTTGTTCTTTACGCCATTTTTACCCCATTTTTGTAAAACTTACGTGAAATTACGGTAACTTACGTGAAGTTATTCGCCCTCGGACTTTTTTGTGTCAAATCCCGGGAAATGGCTCAACCATGCGGGTTTCATATTCCTTAAATTTCCCTGAAATCCGGTGTCCCGTACAGGTCATACGGAGTACTCTGGTATACGTAATAATTCAACCAGTTCGTATACAGGTTGTTGGCATGGGCCTCCAGGTGAGGAGTGGTTTGTTGTTTGGATCGTCATCTTTGTAATAGTTCTTCGGGATTTCAATAGGCAGACCCTTGGCAAGGTCTCTTTTATATTCGCCATCCAAAGTCACGCGGTCGTATTCCGGATGTCCCATAACAAAGATTTTACGTCCTCCCTCTGCCATTGCAAGGAACAGACCAGCCTCTTCGCTTTCCGCCAGGACCGTAAGGTCTTTGCATGCATGGATATCTGCAATAGGAACTTCTGTGTGTCTGGAATGCGGCGCAAGAAATACATCATCAAAGCCCCGGACCAGCGGGATCTTACGGTTCAGTACCCTGTGCTGGAAAAGTCCGAACATTTTCTTATCCAGAGGTTTTTTCTCCAGGCCATAAAAATGATAAAGACTGGCCTGCGCTGCCCAACAGAGAAAGATCGTGGAAGTCACATGCTTCTCAGTCCAATCCATAATCTCAGTCAGCTCATTCCAGTAATCCACTTCCTCAAAAGGCATCTGCTCCACCGGTGCTCCTGTGATGATCATTCCATCAAATTTACTTTTCTTTATATCGGTGAACGTTTCATAAAACTTGTTCAGATGGCTGAGAGATGTATTCTTGGCTTCATGCTCTCCACAGCCATAAATGTCACATCCACCTGCAGCGGTGTATTGGAAAGAGAACGCAGAAGCTGCAGCTCTGTTTCTTCTTTCAGCGGCATCAGATTCAGGATCAGAATATGGATCGGACGGATATCCTGGTGCATGGCACGTTTTTCGTCCATTACAAATATATTTTCTCTCTCCAGGATCTCCTTTACCGGAAGATCCCCCTGTGTTTTGATCGGCATTGTTTGCCCTCCTTATATATGAAGCGTCTCTTATAAAGGAGCCGCTCGGCTTTTTTCTTCAGATAAAAAGTATCTCCAGTCTGTACGGCCTTTACTGCACTCCGGCAAGTTTCCGAAAATCTTCTTCTGAAAGGATCGGAATCCCCAGTTCTCTTGCCTTTTTGTTTTTGGATGAATTGGACTGGATGTCGTTATTGATCAGATAATTGGTCTTTTTGGTAACTGAACCGGTAACCTTGCCTCCCAGGGATTCGATCAGCTCTTTGGCCTCACTTCGATTTCCAAAGTGCACCAGACTTCCTGTGATCACAAAATTCATTCCTTCAAAGATCTGTTCCTGTTTGGGACTGTCCTCCTGAATATGAAGAAAGCTCATCAGATGATCCAGGCGGCGATCATTATCCTCATCCCTAAAATAAGCTACCAGATTTCCGGCAATGACCGGCCCGATGGTATCAATATCACTGACCTCTTCCAGACTGGCATGACGTATCCTGTCCAGATCATTGTCAAAATGGCGGCAGATCACTTTTGCATTAGCCAGACCGATATTTGCGATCCCAAGACTGTAGATCACTCTTGGAAGTGTAGTCTCTTTCGCCCGTTCCAGACTTTCCATAAGATTATCATAGGATTTCTGCCCAAAGCCTTCCATTTCCACGATCTCATCTTTATACCGGCTGATCTCAAAAATATCGCCAAAGTCATGGATAAATCCCCTGGCAATAAATTTCTCCAGTGTTGCCTCGGAAAGTCCGTCGATATTCATGGCATCCCTGCTTGTAAAAAGCCCAAAGGATTTGATTTTCTTGGCCGGGCACTCCGGATTGACGCAGAAAAGACATTCCACATCGTTTTCTTTCTTCACTACCGTTTCCTGTCCGCAGGCCGGGCAGGTATGCGGGATCGGTGCATTACCGCTTCCGGTCAGATTTTCCGCGATCTGAGGAATGATCATATTTGCTTTGTATACACGAATGGTATCTCCAATCCCCAGCTTCAGTTCCTTCATGATACTGATGTTATGCACACTGGCCCTGCTCACTGTGGTTCCTTCCAGTTCCACCGGCTCAAAAATTGCTACCGGATTGATCAGTCCGGTCCTGGACGGGCTCCACTCAATCTCCAGAAGTCTCGTATCACGCATCTCATCGGCATTAAATGCCATGGCGTTCCTTGGAAACTTGGCCGTAGTTCCCAGAGATTCTCCGTAAGCAATATCATCATACAATGCCACAAGCCCATCTGACGGAAAATCATTGGTCGTAACTGCTTCCGCAAAGTAATCCATCGCTTCATCCAGAGTTTCCGCTGTGACTTTTCGATATTCCACAACCTCAAAGCCCTGTTCATTCAGCCACCGGAACTGCACCTCCCTGGAATTCCGGAAATCTACGCCTTCCGCACTCACTAAAGAAAAAGCATAAAACCGAACGTTTCTCTTCGCTGTAATTTCGTTATTCAGCTGGCGGACAGAACCACTGCAGAGATTTCTGGGATTTTTGTATTTGGCATCTGCATCTCCGATAGTTTCGTTGATCTCTTCAAAATCCGAATAGGTAATGATGGCTTCTCCGCGAAGTACCAGTCTCCCTTTAAAAGAAATTTTCAGAGGTATGTTCTTAAATACTCTGGCATTATTGGTAATAACCTCTCCCACAATACCATTTCCTCTGGTAACTGCCTTTATAAGCTCTCCGTTTTCATAGGTAAGCACGATCGTTAAGCCATCCAGCTTCCAGGATAAAAGTGTAGGATGTTCCCCGATAAACTCTCTCAAAGCTTCTCTCTCTTTGGTCTTATCCAGAGACAGCATCGGTCTCTCATGTTCCTCCTTGGGGAGCTGCTCCACTGCCTCATATCCTACATTAACGGTTGGACTGTCTGCCAGAACGATCCCTGTTTCTTTCTCCAGTGCGCTCAGAGTGTCGTACAGGGCGTCGTACTCCACGTTGGACATGATCTCCCTGTCTTCCTGATAATAGGCCCTGGACGCTTCCCGGAGCTTTTCTCCCAGCTCCTTCATTTTTTTATGGATGATTCGTTCATGGCTTCCTCCCGTCCTTTTTTCTGATTTTTCGGAGGAAAGCATCTCCTCCAGTTCTTTTCGTTCTTCCGGCCGGATCTCACGATATTTCCCCTCTTCCAGGCCATTAATATACAGATTCATGATCCGAACACGTTTCAGTGTTACGACTTTATATCCGAAATATTCACACATACGACGGATCTGGCGGTTCAGACCCTGGGTAAGGATGATACGAAAACTGTTTTTCCCTGTTTTTGTAACCTTGCAGGGACGTGTGACCGTATCAAGGATCGGCACTCCGCCGCCCATACCACGGATAAATTCTTCTGTCACCGGTTTATTCACGGTCACCTGATATTCCTTTTCATGGTAGTTCCCCGCCTTCATGATACGGTTCACCAGATCTCCTTCATTGGTAAGGAGAAGCAGTCCTTCGGAATCTTTATCCAGCCGTCCTATGGGATAGATCCGCACCGGATAATCCAGATATTCTGTTACTGTTACCTCTTTCCGCTGCTGCTTGGTACTGCAGACAATCCCTTTTGGTTTATGAAAAAGAAGCAGGATCTTTTTTTCCTGTTTTTTACAGGCTTTCCGTTCAATACAGATCTCCGCATCCGGAAGGATCTTCATTCCTGTGTAAACCAGTTCTCCATTAGCAGTAACTCTCCCCGCTTCTGTCAGTCGGTCTGCCTCTCTTCTTGAGCAGACTCCTATATCGCTTAAATATTTATTGATTCTGATTTTTTCGTTCATTGTTCTATTATATATTTTTTCCCACGTGTTCGCAACCGGTTATTTTTCTTGTATTTTCTTTCTCATTATTGTATGATAAACAGAAATATACTTAAATATCAGGAGGAAAAACATGTCAGAGCATACTCCACGTATGAACCGGCTGCTGATCTTTGTCGCTGTTTTCCTGTGTCTGATCTGCGGTATTCTCTTTACCCAGTCATCGGCCGGTCCTTTTGAAAGCAGCAGTACTTCCGTAGTTTCCATAAATACCAGCGATATTTCGACCATTGAACCAAGTTCAGATCGCGATCACCATACAGATGCATCGATATCTTCCGGCGCTCCCTCACCTTCCGCCACACCGTCTCCTGTTCCCACAGAGATTCCCGAAACAGAAAAGGTTTCGCCGGAGGCAGAAAACGGAGTCTGGACACCGGATGGCACCAACTGGAAATTTATGGTTGACGGAACCGCCTATACCGGATGGCTTACCGACACAGATGGTCATCGATATTATTTCAATAAGGACGGAATCATGCAGACCGGCTGGATCACCCTAGGCAAAAAACGTTATTATCTGGACGAAGACGGAATCATGCAGATCGGAACCATCACCGTAAATGGAAAAAAATACTCATTGGCAGCAGACGGTTCACTCAAAAAATGATCTTTCGTTATATCAGAGCAACAAAAATGCAGGTTCTTCCGGAACCTGCATTTTATTAACCCTTATTATTCTAACAGACCACTATAGACATAACCGGTCTGTCCATCATAATCAACCTGTATCCAGTCGCCTTCCTGCCCTTTCTTTTCAACTTCCGTTCCTGCAGAAAAACCACCGATAACCTCACCCTCTGAATCTGCGGAAGCACGAACATTACAATCCTCTGTAACTGTAAGCATTGTTCCTGCATCTGCGGAAGCACTGGCATCTTCACCAAGCCCTGAAGGAATTCTGCCAGAGAGGGATCACTCTCCTGCGCAGCTTCATAGTCCGTCTTTACCTTTGTGATAAGCTCCTGCACATCCTTCTCAGATTCCAGTTTTTTCACATAGGCACTGATATCTGCATCGTCATCAGCACCACCTTTGATCTTCAGATTGCCGTCACTGCCCGTCTCCACATAAAACTGGCTCAGTGCCGGAACCGGAGTCTCAATTCCAGTACAGATATAATTAAAGACTACATAAACGACATACGAATCGTCCGTCAGTCCCTTCTTAGCGTAAACATTCTGTACCTCATACCCATCAATATAATCCCTTGAATTAATCTGCGACTCGTCAGCCGGCGTAAATCCGTCCTCAATCGTCTTAAGTGTTGCAATGTCTTTTTCCCCAAAAGCTTTATAATAGCTCTGAATCAGCTCGGTTACTTCCGTGCTGGCTTTTTCCATGGTTGTCTCCGCATCCGTATCTGCCGCGGAACTGGCGTCTTTCTTCTCGTCTGTCTCCCCATCATTTGCCGGAGAAGAAGGATCATTTTCCTGGTTACTTTGGGCTGTTGTCTGATCTTTATTGGAATTCCCCTTCTTACCTCCAACACAGCGCGGACGCCAAAGATCAGAACAAGCACGATCACCAGAATGGCTCCGCCTAACATAAAATAGCGAAGGTTATCTGATAACCATTCTCTGAAATCATCCAAGTTCTTGTCCTCCTTATCATAACAACACGCCGGAACAATTCCCACTGTTCCGGGTAACACACCTGAAGGGAATCGAACCCCCGCACATGGTACCGGAAACCACTGCTCTATCCACTGAGCTACAGGTGCATAATGAAAACATAACTTCTAAATTCAGGTATGAAATTATCAAAGTAGGTTTACACTGTTTATGATTTTAACACAAATCCATGAAATTGTAAAGATTTTTTTAAACAGTACATATTCATCACACATTTTATGGTTGCTGTTCACTCCGTTCTCCGTATCATTTTACGCACTTTAGTCATTTTTCCAGGCCAGAAGGGCGAACACATTCACCCTTCAAACCTATATACCACATATTTTTCTGTCTGTGCAATAGGGGTACATCCTGCCTGACGGATATAGTCATGATTTGTAAGATCTACCGGAAGAACGAGATAATCGGTTTCCGTTCTTTTCAATACCTGCCGGAACTTATCGATCCCTACATCCATCTGATAACTGATCACATCCATGATCACTTTCTGGATCTGGTAGGCCTTGCTGTTTTCGTAGTTTCCTACCACAGTACTTCCTGCACGATACAGGATAAAATTACGATCCAGAACAAGGATCAGTGACGGATCATACTGTCTAGCCACCAGATTCAGCTCATTGTCAAAAACAACCTTAGGTTGTTCTTTATCGCAGTCCTGATGGATCACATCGCATACTGAGCGCAGCTCATTCGGGACTTTATAGATGTTTTCCGCCATCACATAATCTTTTGCAATGCCGGGAACAGGTGTCCCCGTAGTGACGATCACTGCCGCAAGGATCAGCGCTGTTACAGCCTTCAGCCATCGAAACCTTACCGCTTCCACGATCCGTACAGCATAATAGGCAGCACCCGGGATCACCGGAAGGATCCAGATAAAACGATAATATTCACTTTCAAAATGTACCTTTGGTATCACATATTTTACAAGAACCGGATTATATACCGTAAGTGCCAGAAAGACTAGATAATACAGGAACACTCTGGATTCTTTTCTCCTGCGGTAAAAAATATCCCAGAGTATACCTGCCAGAAAAATACAGGCAGCAGACAGCACTCCAGTAATTTTCCATACAGATCTGCACAAAAACGCAGTCCCAGTTCTTCGATCGTTACTCCCGCCATTTTCTTCTCCTATCCATAGTATCTTCCCAGTTTCCTATGATGCCGGAAATGCGATCCATCCAGCTCTGCCGAAAAATAAACCAGGGCATACAAAAATCCCGGCAGCATACAAAAGCGCATAGGGAATCGCGTAGGAAAGCTTTTTCTTCAGCACCATCACCGGAAGGATCGCCGTACTGACTACTGCAGGATAAATAAGGGAGGATCCTGAAAACGTCAACGCACTGACTGCAGCAATGAAAAGCAGCACCCAGCTCTCTTTATTTCTGCCATCTTTGTTGAGCCAGAGCCGTATACTTACCAGAAGCGCTGCCGGAATGGAAATATTTGCCAGCAGGGCCTTCCCTTCATAAACCCGCATAAACGCAAAGGTTCCTGTTGTATAGATAGAAAAAGAAAACAATTGCATCAGACACACAAAAAGAACCATCAGGTCTGCTTTTTTTCATCTCCACGAAAAAGCTTTTCCGATCTGGTAGATCAGAAGATTGATCATCAGCATGTTGATCACAGACATCACGACCTTGGACTGAACGATCGGGTGGATGCCCAGAAGGACACACCACACCGCATTGTTCATCGGATATGCAGAAAGATCATAGCGGAGATTAAAATTTCTCTGGATAACACCGGTAAGCGGACTGTATCGGGCAAGAGTGTCTGTATACACGGAAGTGCTTACTGCACCAATGTAATGTGTTGCATCTGCAGTAACGTCCTGATATGCAGCCACCAGAAAACACTGCAGGATCACTGCCGCAGCGGTCAAAAGCAGCAGCAGTGAATGCTTCCGAAATGTTTCTCCTATCCGTCCAGCTGTCCCTTCCAAAGTTTATGCGCAAACAGACATGCTGCCAGTACACAAGCTGCCATGATCACCATCCACAGATACGAAAAGGTACTCAGTTTTACCCATTTCAGTGTCATAGGAACTGCAAGTATCTCAAAAGCCGCAAAATACAGAAGATATCCCAAGACCAGTTCCATGGTTACTTCCGCCTTCATTTTCAGTATCCGTGTCAGCAGACTTCCTGCACAGAAAAATACCAGCAGCTCCAGGATCAGTCCGGCAATTGCCAGTATCAGCTCCTGCATTTCACACCTTCTCTCCGGCTTCTCTGGCAAGGATTCCCATTGCAACCTTCTCCGGAGTGATCGGGAGCTCTCTGACACGTACACCTGTTGCATTATAAACCGCATTGGCAATAGCCGGACAAGGTGTATCGATCACAAGTTCACCAATGGATTTTGCACCAAAAGGACCTGTCTTCTCGTAGCTGCTCTCAAACTCGATCCGCACCTTCGGAATATCCATACGATTGGGGATCTTATACTGCATAAAAGAATTGTTACGGATTTTTCCCTTATCTGTATACTGCACATCCTCATACAGAACCATTCCGATTCCCTGACCGATACCGCCTTCTGCCTGCACTCTGGCAAGATTTGGATTGATCGGAGTTCCACAGTCGATCACGCCCACATAATCAATGACATCGATCTGTCCGGTCTCTTTATCGACCTCCACTTCAGCGGCACCTACCATAAACGGTGGCGGAGAGATCGGAGAAGAATATTCTTTTACAACCTGAAGCTCACTGCAGACTCCACAGGTCGCTTTTCCTGCGATCTGCTGCAGCGTTACCTCTTTTCCGTCTTCTGTGCGGACTTTTTCTCCGTCAAAATCAGAATCCTCTGCAGATACTCCAAGCATCTGTGCGCCAAAAGCGTGGATTCTCTTTCTGAGTTCTCCGCAGGCCTGGATCACGGCATTCCGGTTGCATAGGTTGTGGAAGATGCATAAGAACCGGAATCATAGGGAGAAATATCTGTATCCACACTGAATACCACGATATTTTTCATATCTGTATCCAGACAGTCTGCTGCCATCTGAGCAAGAATGGTATCACAGCCGGTTCCCATATCAGAACATCCAAGTGCCAGGGTATAGGAACCATCCTCATTTAATTTAATGTCTGCTCCGCCGACATCGATCCCTGCAATAGATGAGCCTGCATAGCCATAGCGATACCGACACCCCGTACTTTGCCGTTACCCATATCACGGAACGGATATTTCTCATCCCATCCGATCATTTCCTTTGCACGGGCGAGGCATTTATCCATGGTACAGCTGCCGTTGATCGGTACATCCGGATATCCCGGAAGTGCCTCTCCCTCCATAGGCATGTTCAGCTCACGGAATTTTACCGGATCCATCCCCATCTTATGAGCCAGCTCATCTGCTGCGGACTCCACAGCAAAAATACCCTGTGTGGCACCATAGCACGATAAGCGCCAGCTGCCTGCATATTGGTGTAAACAACATCATAAGCAAAACGGTAGGCTTCCGTATGACGATACAGCGCAATGGATTTATGGCCTGAAAGTCCTACGGTTGTAGGCCCATGCTCTCCATAGGCACCGGTGTTGGAAAGAGTATAAAGATCGATTGCCTTTACAATACCGTTTTCGTCTGCACCCATACGGATATGGACTTCCATCTCATGACGCGGAGAAGACGCGATCATGGATCCTTTCTGGAAAAAACGATCTTGGACGGACGCCCGGTAACCCATGTTACCAGTGCCGGGAAAACCTCACTGACAGAAGACTGTTTTGCACCAAAGCCCCCGCCGATACGAGGCTTGATCACACGAACTTTGGAAGACGGAATGTTCAGCGCATTTCCTACGATCCTTCGGATATGAAACGGGATCTGGGTGGAAGAAACCACCGTCAGTCTCTGAAAATGGTCCATATAACAGTAGGTACGGAAGGTCTCCATCATGGTCTGCTGATTTGCCTTTGTGTGGTAAACCTGATCTACTGTATACGCACATTTTTCCAGCATGGCATCCACATCACCCACTTCTTCTACATTGGAGGAACAGAGATTACGCTTATTATCTCCGCCGGCCGGGATCGGCATATACCAGTCATCCTCCGGGTGCACCAGAATGGGATTATCCTTGGCTGTGTGGATATCCAGAACCGCTTCCTCCACACGATATTTTACCTTAATGCGTTTCAGGGCTTTATCTACTGCCTCTTCTGTCTCACCGGCTACGATGGCAACCGGATCCCCTACAAAACGCACATGCTTATCTATGATATAACGATCCCATGGACTGATCTCCGGCGCTGTCTGCCCGGCCAGAGTAAATCTTTTGTGGGAAACATCCTCATAGGTCAGAACACAGGCAATCCCCTCGATCTTCTTTGCAGCCTCTGTCTTGATCTCTTCCACCCAGGCATTGGCATGAGGACTTCTTAAGATCTTGACGATCAGGCAGTCAGAAGGTGCAAGATCATCGGTATAGACCGGTTTTCCGGTTACCAGCGACATTGCATCTGTTTTTGGCACCGGCTTGTTTACGTATTTCATTTTCCTTCCTCCTGTCCTTTTTATAGTCGAGAAATTTCAGGATACTTCTGGTCTGTCCCACAAATCCCGAGCAACGGCACAGATTTCCGGAAAGATACTCCAGGATATCCTCTTCTGTGGGATCTTCCAGTTCCTTTAACATGGCAAATACATTCATGATAAATCCCGGATTGCAGAAGCCACACTGCTCTGCTCCCTCATTTGCCATAAAAGCGCCGAATTCCTTTGCTTCCTCCTGCATTCCCTCCAGAGTCACGATCCGTTTCCCGTCTGCGCGGGCAGCCAGCATGGAGCAGGACAGTACCGGACGTTCATCCATCAGCACAGTACAGAGACCACAGTTTGCAGTCTCACAGCCACGTTTTACGCTGTAACAGCTGTTTTTCCGCAGGAAATCCAGAAGCAGTTCATCCGGACGTACCTCTGCCTGCCGTTTTACACCATTCAGCCAGAAAGTGATATTCATTCTGCTCTCCCTCCGATCTCTTCCCAGGCTCTTCTTGTAAGGACTTTCACAAGAAGACTTCTGTATTCTTTTGAAGCACGCATGTTCTTGTCTGTAGGAACATGTTCCGCCGCATATGCGGCAAAAGATGCTGCTGCATCCTTTTTCTGCTGTGCATTCATCTGTACAAAATCTTTTAAGATTTCCTCTTCATCTTCCACGATCATTGCTTTTCCGGGTCTGGCCCCAATGACAGTTCTTGCTTTTCCGTCAATAAGAGCGGCCGCACAGGTGAGCACGGGAAATCTGTGGAATTGTTCCGCTGACTTAAGTACACACTGTTCAGCGGCTGTTTTTTACAATGATATTTACCAGGATATCGTTATCCTTTCCATGGATGCAAACTGTGCCAGCGGAATGGTTCCGCCATTGTACAGCTCCACCCAGGTATCCAGTGCCAGAAACATGGTCAGTACATCGGAAAATCCGAATCTTCCGAAAATACTTCCGCCCACTGTGGCACAGTTTCGAAACTGCACACCCACAATGTGCCGTACACTTTCACGGATAGCACTGTTTGTATAGGCATTCAGCTCTTTGTGGGTTTCCAGCGCATGAAGTGGTGTCATGCAGCCGATCACAAATGCTTCTTCTGTTTCTGTAATAGTATCCAGCCCAAGACCTGACAGGTCAATGGCTGTCATGATGTTCCTGTTTCCCATTTTCAGCCAGACCATACCGCCCAGCACACAGGCTGTTCTTTTCTGGTTCAGTTCATATGCCTGTTCAAGGCTTTCTGCCTTTATGTAATTCTTTATCTTCAGCATACTTTATTCCCTTCTGAATTCTCATTCTCTTTCTTTACGGCTGTTTTTTCAGCCGAGCATTTATTTTAACAGACTGTCAGCTAAATAGCTATTGTTTTTTCTCTGCTGTTCTGATGCCGCATCAGTCAGCGGTCTCCAGAACGATAACTGATACGGTTTCAAAATGATTTCTTTTTTCTGTGATCTCCACAGCTTTCTGATTATTCAGAAGCACCTCTTTTACTTCTCCCGGCAAAGATACCTTCTGTGACTGTGCTGCATATTTCCCAGGATCAGAAGATTTTTCTCACCGTTTCTTGTATATGCGATCAGATTCTTCTGTTCTTCCTGATATGGAGCGAATGTTCCGTATACAAGCGTTTCTTTATATTCCGGAGCTTTTCTCAATGCAGTCAGCTTTTTGTAGAAAGAAAGGAGGGAGTTACTATCCGTTAATTGAGACTCTATATTGATCTCCTTATAATTGGGATTAACCCCAAGCCACGGCTCTCCTTCTGAAAATCCCGCATTTTTCTCTGCGCTCCACTGTACCGGAGTTCTGGCATTGTCTCTGGAAAATGCGGAAGCAGCATCAAGCGCTTCTTTTTCACTGCATCCGGCACGGAGCGCTACCTGGTATTCATCGATGGTACTGATGTCATCGATCTGATCCATAGAAGTAAACTCCATATTTTCCATACCGATCTCCTGCCCCTGATAAATAAACGGAATTCCCTTCAGCAGGAAATAAACACCTGCCAGGAGCTTCTTTGAATCCGGACAGCGGTCTTCCGGAGAAATATAGTGACAGACACCTCTTGGCTCATCATGATTCTCAATAATGTTGGAGATCATGCCGGTATCCCCAATCTTTTTCTGCGTATGGAAAATACACTTCTTGTACTCTTCCGGAGTCAGGTACGGTTTGGATGCATACCAGCCATCCTCGCTCTTTCCGTAACAGGTTTCTTCAAAATCAAACATGGATGAAAAATATCCGTTTTCTCCGATAAAATCTTTGATCTCATCTTCCTTTTCATTGAAGACCTCTCCTACAGTAAAAGCATCATAGGGATGAAAGCACTTCTCAGCCATCTCTCCCAGAAATTCTCCAATCCCTTCTGCCTCCTCCAGCATCCTCTCGACGCTGCAGAGCCCATCTGCACGATCGGCAGGATAATCGGAAAACGGAAGCTTCTTCTTGATATTGATAATGGCATCAATACGGAATCCGCCAAGCCCTTTTTCCATCCACCAGCGGATGTTTTTATAGACTTCCTCTCTTACTTCAGGATTCTCCCAGTTGAGATCCGGCTGCTTCTTGTGGAATACATGGAGATACTGTTTATCCGGATGTCCCGGAAGCTCTTCCCATACCGGACCACCGAAATAGCTTCTCCAGTTGCAGGGAGCTTTGCCATCCTTTTTGTCCCGGATATAAAAGAAATTTCCATACTTTCCGTCCGGATCCTTAATGGCCTGCTGAAACCACTCATGCTCATCGGAGCAGTGATTTACCACCAGATCCATAAGGATGTACATTTCTCTTTTTTTCGCTTCTGCGATCAGACGATCCATATCCTCCATGGTCCCAAACCTCGGATCAATCGCATAATAATCTGCAATATCATATCCCTGGTCTGCAAGGGAGATTTATAGATTGGGGAAAGCCAGAGGATATCTGCTCCCAGTTCCTTAAGATAATCAAGCTTGCTGATGATTCCCGGGATGTCTCCGATCCCGTCTCCGTTGGAATCATAAAAGCTCTTGGGGTATATCTGATATACCACTTTGTCATGCCACCATTTTCGTTTCATCGTAATTCCTCCTATGCCTGTTTGATCATGCAGTACTGCTTCAGATCAAATCCTTTTTTCTGTACAATGCCGTATAATTTAAATCCGAATTTCTCATACATGGAAACATTTGCCGGATTATGGGTTTCCAGAGAGATCATCAGCTTATGCCTGTCCGCATAATCGATCACCTCATCCATCAGCTTTTCAGCAAGACCGTGATGCTGCATCTTCGGCGCCACTGCCAGATAGATCACATGAAGCCTTTCTGCTGTATGAAGCTGGGAAGTCCAGCTGGAATTCAGATAGTCTTTTCCCTGGATGAATTTCCGCAGGGTCGCAAGACTTGGATCCTCTTTGATCAGATAGCCATCTGTTTTCAGAAGGCAAAAAATCCACCATCAGATTATGTAAGGCTGCTTCATGCTCCGTTCCGTCGGATACTACCAGGATACTGTTCAGCTCACTGCTGTCTGCATAGATCTCGCAGGTCTCAAAAAACTCCGTAAGATCACAGGTAAAAAGCTCCGGCATCAGCCGTTCTCTGGTATCCTGTCCGGGATCAGTGCATGATACAGAGGATCCTCCGAAAAACATACGGTCAATATCCGGATCAGCTTATCCAGATCTTCTTCTTTCACTCGGTATAAATTATGGCTTTCCATTCTTTCCTCCAGGTATGGTTTTATTCTGTTCCTTTTTCAAACATATCACTGACCTCGCAGATCAGATTCCTGAGCTTTTCCGCTGCACGGATCAGATATTCAATATCATCCGCATAATAACGCTTCTGTCTTTCCCAGGCTTCCTTGAGGCTCTGCTTTTCCGCCTCCAGACTGTCACCCGGCTTCTTTTCCTTCAGCCTTTCCACAAGATCATAAAGGTTCTCATGATGGATGATCCTGCCCTTTCCCCACATCAGGCGATCCGGGGACTGCTTCAAGATATATTCCGTAAAATGATAAAAGACTTCCCGCTCAAACTGAAAGGCATAACAGTTGTTGTCAATACTGTAAAAAGCCTCCAGCGCAAGGGCGATCTCTCCTTTTTCCAGATATCCCATCGCTTTCTTCAGTGCATAAAGATTGTTCTGCACTGCCTGCTGCGGAAAGATCACATTGTCATCCCAGTCCAGACGTACCAGATAATCCTGGGATTTCCGGAATACACCGAGAAGCTTTTCGGTAATGGCATCGGCTTTTTTCCAGTCACGTTTTTCTTCCGGAAGGCTGTTGAAGTGCCGTACCTGCTCTGCAAGGATGGCAGCCGCTTTTTTTGCCTCTTCTGTTTTTTTCAGAAGGAGTGTACTGTCGGCGCCGGTCTGCATACACAGATCCGTATCCAGGGTCTTAATACTTTGGTCCAGTACCCGCCCGAAATCCATTGGCGGCAGAGCAAGGCTGTCAATAGCCAGAAGAAGTTTCAGATAAAATTCATGATGGAATCTGTATACCTCTTCCTCATAAACATCCTGGTTATCGTATTGGGAATGATAATAATTTTCCATAAACGGGCCACCGCTGAAATCATTGACCATGGACGGGATCCCGGAAATAGCCATGGTAAAATCATCAGACCAGGTTTCAATGGGATACAACGTGGTCATGCCCTCCGGATAAATCCCCTCCGGCATCTGCACAGCATCCACGAAGCTGCGCACAAATCCGCATACTCATAGGTACATCGTACTGCATCTCTGGTACTGTGTGCATGAGCCGGAAGCTCAAATTCAGATCTGCGATCACGTGCCCCTGCCACTCCGGTCTCGCCTCAAATACCTGGCGGTAAGCACCTGTGGACCAGTCATATTTTGTGTCGGAAATCCCCCATTCTTCTGCTGCAAGAGCACATACCACAATAGTATGGCGAGGTTTATAGCCACCACGGAGCAGCGCCTGGCAATTCCAATGATCATGGCCACTGCCGCATTATCGTCCTGAAATCCCTCAAAATAGGAATCATAGTGAGCACTTAACAGGATCATGGAATCCGAATCGGTTCCCGGGATTTTGCCAACGATATTGTAGGTATACTGGTCTTTGATCACCTCTGTGTCCGCATCAAATTCCACGGAAAGCTCCGGAACACGATTCCCATTCTCATTTTTCTCCTCCATCAGCTGACGGATCATAAGAAAATCTGCCCGTGACATGGAAAATGCAGGCGCACAGGAAGGTCCTGCGATATCCTGTGCATTCAAAGCCGTATCATCGATCTGTGCGTATCCTCTGCTCTGTACGGCGATCAAAGCTGCTGCACCTTTAGGTGTGCCTGATACACCGGGTAGTTGATCCACCATTCTTCTCTCTGATTGATCTCGATAAGAACCAGCTTCCTTTCACATCGATATCCTTATATTCGTCAGCTGTACCCTTTCCAAGATATACAAGATCAAACCTCTGAAAGCCATTGGTCTTAAAATCTGTCTGATATGCGCCAAGCTGGATCTCCCGGCAGGTTCCCTCTCTGTCATGGCAGCGCATCACCGCTTTTTTAAATTCCCATGCATCCACACGGATCTTATCTTTTTCTACCTGTGTGAGACCGGCTTTTTTCATTTCTTCCAAAAGCATATCTCCGGTTTTTCGCTCTGCCAGGGAGCCTGCTGTACGGTATCCCAGAACCGGATTTGTTTTTTCCTGTTCCATGCGCCTGGCAGATCATAAGATTCTTTTATATTCAGGCATGAAACACATTTCTCCACGATGTTCAAATTTACTGTCATCCCTTTCTCGGCAGTTCCCTGCCGGCAGTTCCGTCCTCCCGGCAGAGATATTCCTCTAACTGTTATAGATTATACCTTATCAATGTGCGGATTTCCAGATAAAAAAAACGCGATTTGTTCTGATCATCAGAGACATGGTGTTGGTGACACCAGACATGGCTTCCATGATCTCTGACTGATTCACAATGGAAAAAGCGTCTTCGTCCTGCTCAAAGCGTTCCATCAGGAGCTCTGTAAACGCATTTTCTGCCGGCTCCAGGCTATCCTCATCTGCTCCGGATGCGTAAAACATGGTCACATCCAGTACATTATCCGCAAGCCTGGTCATAGTAGAAAACGGGATGATCACCATAAGCCTTTTACGCCGTCGTTTCATTTTCCTTAACCTCCAAATATGCTGTGTATGTTCTCTCTGTTTTAAAAATATTTTTAAAAAAAATGTGTAAAGTCTTTGTGTGATCTGTGAAAACCCGGTGAAAAAGGCATCCTATTTTTCATATACAAATACAAATAATTAATTATATTTTCTGTCTGCTACCATTATTTTTTGTATATATTAAATATTATTTTAAAAATTATATATTATTTCTGGTATTTTTTACCGAAATATGTTATAAAAGAAGTAAGAAAAACTACCGGAAATCAGATATTCCTGCTTCCGGTCCGAGATAAAGGAGGTATCTTTATGGCAAAACGTATTATAACCATCAATCGTATGTTTGGAAGCAACGGACGCCTTATCGGCAAGACTCTGGCTGAAAACCTAGACATCGGTTTTTATGATAAAGAACTGATCGACATGGCTGCCCAAAAAAACAATATCCCCTTCGACACCCTGGCAAAGGTAGACGAGAAAAAAGCCAGTCAGTGGGTATTTCCCGTTGACAGTGAGCTACAGTTTACAGATAATTTCTCTTTTGTACCAATGAACGATGTGCTCTATGATCTCCAGAGAAAGATCATCCTGTCCCTTCCGCAGAGAGAGGACTGCGTAATTGTCGGCCGCTGTGCGACCAAATATCCTGAAGGATAAATCACTTAAACTTTTTATCCATGCACCTTTTGAGGAAAGAGTTCAGAATGTGATACGCCGTACCGGCAGAGAAGAAGCCAGCGCACGGAAGCTGGTCAAAAAAATGGATAAAGAGAGAAAAGCTTACTATGAATACTTTACAGACAGCAAATGGCTGGATATGACACAGTATGATCTCTGTATTGACAGCAGCCGGTTTTCTATGGAGCAGATTATTGAGATTGTAAAGAGATGTCTTTAGGATTCTTTTTTTCTGAAAATTCTTTTCTGAATGTTTTTACGCTTTGGAAGCGTAAGTGAAACCGCAGGGGAGGGGAAGCACTCGTAGTTGCGAAAGGCCGTTTCCCCTCCCCTGCACCCCTTCCCTCAGGCCCCACTAGAAATCGTACGTTTTGGGCTAGAAATCGTACGTTTTGGTCATGTTACGTTACTGACAGGGCGATGGATTCTGCGTTTGTTTAAAACGCCAGGCTGTGCCGATCTCATCGGCATAACACCTTTCAACAAGAAGACGTATCCTTCCCACCATTCCAACACATTGAACAACACCAAAATATTTATTGACCAGACGCTATCCTTCCCACACCTCCAACTGCGGACGCTCAACTCATCAAAACGTAAGGACAGGACACCACGCGTCCGCTTCCACCTCTCCGGCTAAAACGCCAGCCGGGGAAGTGACAGTCCTCCGGGCTGCTACGGAGGAGGGTGATGATGGTTAGGTTGCGGGAGACGGCGTTATTGCGGAAGGTCCCAGCTGTTTGAGCCGAAGGCGAGTTCTGGGCCCTTCCGCAATGGTTTTAGCCGGCTCACGGAACCTTAGCAGCATCCCCCGACGGAGTCCGGCCCGGAGGACTGTCACTTCCCCGGCGTCCGTTCACCAATATACCTCTTCAAAAACTCATATATATCCCCCTCCAACGGCGGACACCCCTCCACATAATTCTGAAACTTACAGGTACAGTGTCCCACACCAAGCACTCCCGTCTTACCACGATACCCCTGTCCGATGCAGATCTTCTCATCCAGCTTCTCAAAAAGCCCCTCTTCCTTCAGCATCTCCAATGCCGGGATCAGATACCCGTAGCAGGCACTGCAGGATTCCACTTCCTCCACGGCATCCGCAAGCTCCACAACCTTTCTGGATACCGGCATCCTCTGATCCGCACCATCCTCCAGAAATCTGACATCTGCTTTGGAAATATCTGAACAGCCCACGCCAAGATCACCTGCCAGCTTCACATAAGGAACCTCAGCTACCTCATAATGCATCATCTGACACACATATGCATCCACAAGAACCGGATCACAGGCAGCCATCACCCGGTTCATCACGACAGGATTTCCGCCATCCTCAAAATCCAGATCCCCGCAGATATTATCCACAACAATAAAGTCCTGCTGTATCCCCATATTCAGATGAGCAATGGGTTTATGAAGCCCCAGAGAATGAAACCGTCTCTTTTCCTTATTTGGGATCAACCCCTTCATATTCTTAAGGCACAGGTGATCTTTGTCTGACAATGGCCTTTCAGAACCGGCACATTGATCAGAAAATCAAGCTCCTTTACCCGCTCACAGACATTCAGCTCCATTCCGCCGCAGTCCACAGAAATACCCTTATCCTTCTGCATATCCCAGAACGGCACCTGATACTCTTCCTCAAGCCTGTCAAAGCCACAGGTCTCAAAAGCCTCCCTTGTCTTATCTCCTACCCAGGATCCCTCCAGCATCACCATATCCCGGAAGCCATGCTCCTTCAGATACTCGATAATTCCTGCAACCACTTCCGATGAGTCGTTGCACCCCAGGAAGCCTCTGAAGGAGAAACCAGATTCGGCTTGATCCCGATCTTTTTCTTTCTGTCCCCGATATGAGACTGAAGATCCGCTTTTTCCAGAAGCTCCTTTGTCATTCTTTTATATTCCGCACCACTGGTAATAAAAATCTGATTTTTATCCATAATTATCAAAATTCCTTTCTTTCTGCAATGTGAATGTTGATCCAGATCCACACCAAAGCCCTGCAAAGCTTTTATCATCAGATGAGCCAGACAAAACAGCCGACAAATACAGCAGTCATCACATGCATCACAATCATAAAAATACCCTCTCTACCGGTTTCCCGGTAAAAAGGATATTTTATCCGACACAGCAGTCTCGTATTATCTTTCGATCTTTGCCCCGTTCCACCATGGGAATTCTCGGTTCAGCCATTTTCCTGCAAGCTCACTCCATGGTTCACAGGCTCTTGCGATCCTCTGCCGTTTTCGTTGGCAGTCAGCTCATTTGCCAGGCCGATCCCATGGGGTCCCTGCGGAAAAACATGATACTCCACTGGAATGCCCTTTTTATAGAGTGCCTGAACAAAGAGAAGTGTATTATCCAGCAGCACCGTCTGATCCTCAAAGGTATGCCAGATAAAGGTTCTGGGTGTATCTTCCGTAACCTGAAATTCCAGAGACATCCGATCTTTCAGCTCCTCATAACGATCTCCCAGAAGATTTCGAAAGCTTTCTTCATGACCAGCTTCCCCTGAAGTGATCACCGGATAATTCAGGATCATGCCATTGGGACGGATCCTCTCGTTTTCCATTCCCGTGATCCCGGCAAGCTCCTCCGTATTCCAGAATACTCCCAAAGAAGCTGCCAGATGGCCACCTGCCGAAAAACCGGACACAATAATCTTATTCTTTTCAATATGCCACTTATCGCTGTTCTCTCTGAGAAGAGCTACTGTTTTTGCCAGCTGACGGAGAGCCACCGGATATCTGGCAGGTGCCACACTATAACGAAGTACACTGTGTGATAGCCCATTCCCATAAACCGGACAGCAATGGCTTCTGCCTCTCTGTCAGAAGTCATGCCATAAGCTCCGCCCGGACAGATCACTATGACCGGACGCTTCTGTCCCGGATAGAGTTCTTCCGACTCCTGCCAGAAATAGGTCTCTATCCATGCCTCATTATAGTCCTTTGTTTTTTCTTCGATCACAATTCTTTCGTTGATCATTCCGACTTTCCCTTCTTCATTTCATTGCTTCTCTGATCGCTGCAAGAAGTTCATCGTACTCTTCGTAAGCCGGAATTTCCGGATGATCTGCACGGATCTGCTCTGTACTGCGGAAAAGGAAGCCTGCTTTGCTTGCCTGGATCATTCCGAGATCATTGTAGGATCTCCGCTTGCGATAGTCTCAAATCCCATGGACTGCAGTGCCTTCACAGTTGTCAGCTTGGATTTTCACAGCGCATCTTAAAGCCTGTGATCTCTCCGTTCTCTGCTACTTCCAGGGAATTACAGAAAAGTGTCGGCCGTCCAAGCTTCTCCATCAGTGGAGTTGCAAACTGTGTAAAGGTATCACTGATCAGTATCACCTGGGAAAAGGATCTCAGCTCATCCAGAAATTCCTTCGCTCCCGGAAGGGGATCGATCTTTGCAATAGTCTCCTGGATCTCTTTCAGTCTCAGACCATGCTCTTTCAGAATTCCAAGTCTCCAGTTCATCAGCTTATCATAATCCGGCTCATCACGGGTTGTTCTCTTGAGCTCCGGGATTCCGCTTGCCTCTGCAAATGCGATCCAGATTTCCGGTACCAGTACACCTTCTACGTCTAGACATGTAATATACATCTTTCATATCCTCCTCTTGATCCAACTTACCGTTGATATTTCACAGAGTCTGACTCCTTCCGGCTGTCAGAACTCTTTAATCTTTTAGCGCTTTACCCTGATATTACCATATGCTCTCAAGGTCTGTAAACAGTTTTATTTTTTCTTCTTTTCCGATTCATAGATTTTCAGCTCTTTCAGTGCTTTTTCCCCAAGAGGATACAGCATGAAAATATTAAAGATCGTCATCAGGCCGATTCCTACATCTCCCAGATCCCATACAAATGTGTAAGCCGCGATCCCACCGATAAACAGCATCACCAGTGCCAGCACCTTATATCCTGTCTGTGAACCCCAGTTATCACCGAAAAGATAGGCCACATTGCCTCTTGCATAAAACAGGATTCCCAGGAATGTGGAAAAGCTGAACATAAACAGTGTTGCAGCAATAAAGATCACTCCAAACTGCCCCATATGATAATGCATGGCAGTCTGAAGAAGTTCCATTCCGGAAAGCCCCTGTACCAGATCTTCCGGGGCCAGAAGCATGATCATAGCTGTACAGCTGCAGATCACGATCGTATCCACAAATACACCCAGGGCCTGGACAAATCCGGCTTTTACCGGACTGTCACATTCTGCCGCCGCTGCTGCACAGGGAGCGGAGCCGCTTCCCGCCTCATTGGAAAAAAGGCCTCTTTTTACTCCGTTCATCAGCACGACGCCAAATCCGCCGGCAACAGCCTGACGAAATCCGAAAGCTTCTTCAAAAATCCGTTTAAATACTCCCGGCATACTTCCAAGATTTGTAAATATAATAAACAGCGTGATCACAAAATAAAGCACTGCCATCACCGGCACCAGAAGATCCAGAACTTAACCGTTGCATTCTTCCGAAGCACGATACAGCTGCGATCACTACCAGCACGATGGTAGTATACAGCGGTGGAATATCAAAAGCATTTTTGAAAGACGCCGTGACGGAATTGCTGATAACCTGACTGATCCCACACCAGCAGATCAGGCCGGAAATGGCAAACAGAACGGAAAGCAGAACCTTTTTTCGTTTTCTGCCCTGTTTTTCTTCCCAGTAACGGTGGATATAGTAGGCAGGACCGCCCCTGTAGCCACCGTAAAGAGGATCCTTTTCTTTATAGAGCTGTGCCAGGGTTGCTTCGATAAAAGCAGTAGAGGAACCGATCAGCGCCGTAATCCACATCCAGAATACCGCTCCTGCACCTCCTGCCGAGATCGCAGCTACCACCCCGACCAGGTTTCCCATTCCCACACGGGTAGCTGTAGATACGATCAGCGTCTGAAATGCTGAAAGATTATTTTTGTCACTTTTCTTTTCTGACAGGGCTCGTACCATATCCGGAAAAAGACGGATCGGCAGAAGCTTTGTCCTGATGGTAAAATAGATACCGGTCGGAATCAGAAGCAGGATCAGAAGTGAGATTCCCAGCGTACTTCCTCCCGGAAGCGGGATCCTTATCAGATCTCCCCACAGAAATGTATAGACCTTTTCGATCATTGTTACTATCATGTTACTGTTTCCTTTCCCCAATCACCCCATGTGATCGTTTTGTTCTCTTTTTTCTGCCCGTTGTTTGTATTTATTTCTGCAACGTTTTAAACGGGCAAAGCGTGTCTTTCATTATAATAGCTTTCTGTTTGTATGTAAAGAAAATCCCGAATCTTTCGATCCGGAATTTTTTTGTATTGGTAACTTTTCTGTTATTCGACAGATTTCTGATATCTGTCTATTTTTATGAGCATAGCTGCATTTTACTCTCAGCCAGCCAGGTGGAACATCTCGATCAGGAATATCCAGCTCATTCCATAGTATGTTATCACGGCTACAAGGTCATTCATCGTAGTGATCAGAGGACCTGAGGCTACTGCCGGGCCCACACCAACCTTTTTGAAAAACAGCGGTATGCAGGTTCCCACTGCACTGGATACCAGCATGGCCACCAGCAGGGATAATCCGATACAGCCGGATACCGCATAGGCAAATACGAGTGTTTTCCTTTGAATAAGAAAATATACAATCCGATCAGTACAAAAGACAGAATACCGAGCAGACCACCGTTGCAAAGACCGATCCGCATTTCCTTCAGCACAAGCTCTGCTTTCTGTCTGCCCGTCAGCGTTTCATCCATCAGTACACGGATGGTTACAGCCAGGGACTGGGTTCCAACATTTCCTGCCATATCCAGGATCAGAGACTGAAAGCACATGATGATCGGCAGACAGGTAACTACTTTTCAAACATTCCCACAACAGAAGATACCACCATACCAAGGCCCAGAAGAACGATCAGCCAGGGCATTCTTTTTTTCATGCTTTCAAAAAGAGGTTCTTTCAGATCTTCCTCTGCAGTCAGACCGGCCAGCTTTGCATAATCCTCTCCCATCTCATCGTCTACCAGATCGATGATCCCTGCGGATGTGATCACTCCAAGGAAACGATTGTCATCGTCCAATACAGGAATGGAATCTTCAGAATAATCCTTCAGCCGTTCCATACAGTCGTCGATCTGCTCAGTACCATACACATATGGATAGGAAGTTACGATCAGCTCTTCCATAGGGTGGTCCTGTCTTGCTGTGATCAGATCCTTCAGATCCAGGGCTCCATAAAACTCCCCTCTATCCGTCACTGCAAAGATCGTAGAAATATTATCATTATCTGCCGCCTGGGAAACCAGCTCACTCATGGCCTGCTTTACGGTCAGGTTTTCACGGATCACAATGCAGTTCGTTGTCATTCTGCTTCCGATCTCATCCTCATCAAAGGAACGGATCATTTCGATATCTTTCCGCACCTGTTCATCCAGAAGCTGAATCAGAAGCTTGCGTTTTTCTTTATCGATCTGCTTTAAAACATCTGCCAGGCATCGGTTTCCATTTTGGAAAGAATGGCTGCCGCTTTTTTTACATCCATCTCTTCCAGATATTGTACAGTTTCTTCTTCCTCCAGATATTCAAAAACATCTGCCAGCATACTGCTTTCCAGGATACGGTATAGTCTGCTGCGCTCCGCAGTGCTTAATTCTCTTAATACTTCCGCCAGATCGTTTTCGTGGAAATCCTGCAGCCTTTCACTTAAAACTGCCGGAGAAACACTGCTTCGGATCAGACTCAGAATATCTTTTGAAAAATCCTGATTTCTTTTTGTCATTTTCTCATCCTCCTCACATAGTTTCGCACAAAACACGCACACCAAAAACAGACATGTTAAAGCATGTCTATGTGCTGTTTGATTTTCGATTGTGTTTCCTTGGGATTTGAGTATAAAGCGAAATGAATTTATACATGATCGCCTTACTGTAAGATTCTCAGAATGAGAAGAATGAAAAAGATATCTATTATAATCCTGCTACAATTATAATGTAATAATATCGTACAGATTCTGATGGCACCGATACATCCTGTCAAATATATCCTTCTGATATACAGACATAATATTCTCACAGATATTCTGTACACTTAAAACAGAATGGAACAGCCTCATCCCTCTCTGTTTTTCCATCTTTCACTCCGAGAGCTACAACTTCGCCCATGAGAATCACAACTGTCCATTCTGTTCACCTGCCTTTTTTCTTAAAATATCTTATCAACCCGGCCATTATAACGTTCCCGGCCGGGTTTTGTCAACCGGATTTATGGTTAAATTTATTGTAAATCCGGGTAAATTTTTATGCTTCACAGAGGAGGATGTTTATGCAGCAGCATTTGCGTTGATCGTATCAATGACTTTTTTTATTCCAAGCCAAACACCCATATCTGTAAAGATTTCCGAAATGCTCCCACGATCCGTAAACGGAGATTCCAGCAAAACAGAAAGATCCTTCATCATTCCATTATGAACAATATACTCAATGATCTGATTTACAAAATAAATCTGCCTGCTGTCCAGATTTACATCCTCAAGATACTTTGAAAAAGCTTCCTTTGCTGCATTCATATCAAGACCTACCATTTCTCTGACAAATTCTCCCAACGGCTTTCTGCCAAATTCTGCTTCATAATCCTCTTTTGTACCAAGCTCTCTCCAGAGAATTTTTCCAGTTCATCTACATCTTTTTCTGTAAGTGGCTGATTCTTTTCAGCTTTGATATCACATAATTATCCTGATGCTGTCGGACATAATATTCTACTCGTACCTTATAATTTTCCAGATCATTGTTTTCCAATTCTGCTTCTTTCCATTCCGTTGAAAGAATTTCGTCTGTAAAATTGGTCATATATTTATTCCTGCTCTTATCCGGAATATACTTCATAAGATCTCTCAGATTTTTCCTGATATTTTCAAATTCATCAATTCCTGCATTTTCCACATAATCTGTATGCAAAATCTGATTGATCAGCTCTGTCTGTGCCTGAATCTCCGGTATATTTGCCACTCCGGCAATTCCGGAAACCTTTTTTAAAAGATCTTTTCGCGCACTTGTATATTTCTTTCCAACCAGAGATGCAAGTTCTATTCCATACATAAGTGCATCAAAACGTACTGCTGTTACTTCATCACTTTCAGGCAAAATCAAGGGTGCAACCTCTTCCCGCACAAGTAAAGTATCTTCATAAGTAAGCATCTGATAGTTCGACTTTTCTGAATATAATTCTACATATTTCAAATGTTGGCGAACTGTAAAACTATCTCTTGGGAGCTCTTTTACTTTTTCAGTCATGTGCTTTACAAGTGCAGTTCTGTACGCAGTTAATTTATCTGTCTGATATTTAATATCCTGAAGCTTGTACGAAATCTCAAACTGAAGATTAAAAACTGCACTTTGCAACGCCATCAGATTTGCGCTTGCTTTTCCTTTATTCATTCGGAAAAACTCAAAATTTCCACAAAAATCAAAAATGTAAAACTTTTTCTTATCTTCCCCATCCAACAATCCCGGGCATAGTCTTGTTCCTCGTCCGATCATCTGCCAGAATTTTGCTTTACTCATAACTTTCTTAAAGAATACAAGATTAAGAACTTCAGGTACATCAATTCCGGTATCTAACATATCTACAGAAATTGCGATCTGCGGTAGTTTTTTCGGATCTGAAACTCATCAATTGCACTCTGTGCATATTTCATTCTGTTATCGATCACCATAGCATAATTCTTTAAATGCGGATATTCCTTATTAAAAATCTCAAGAATTTTTTCCGCATGATCATGATTTTTCGCAAAAATAATTGTTTTTCCAATCTTCTGTCCGTATTCAATTTTAATTCCATCTCTCATCAGGACATGAAGAATTTTTTTAATGGTATCTTCGTTAAAAATCCAGGTATTCAATGCAGCCGAATTTATCGCTTCCGGAAGCTTTCCATTTTCGTCTTCAAAAGTATTTTCATAGATTTCTTTATCTGCTTCTGAAAGTTCATCATATACAATTCCCTGATCAATAAATTTCACCCTGGATTCTACCGAAAGATAATCAACCAGATATCCATCCTTAACCGCCTGCGCCAGATCATATCCATAAGTGGGATCTCCGTTTGCCAGTTCAAATACTTCATATGTATTTTTGTCAATCTCATCTTTCGGTGTTGCGGTAAGTCCTACAAGCAGTGCATCAAAATATGTAAAAATATCTTTATACTTATTATAAATAGATCTGTGCGCTTCATCACAAATGATCAGATCAAAATGACCACAGGTAAAAACTTTTCCTTCTTTATCATTTATCGTATCAATACAGTTTATCATGGTCTGATATGTGGAGAAAACACATCGCGACATATAATTATTCTTTTCTTCAACCAGATTTGTACAGGAAAAATTCTGCATCCAGTTTACAAAACTTCTTTTCGCCTGTGTTACCAGTGAATTTCTGTCCGCCAGAAAAAGTATATTCTTCACCCAGCCCGCATCAACCAGTACCTTGCACAAAGCCATTACTGTTCTGGTTTTTCCGGAACCTGTGGTCATAACAAGTAGGGCTTTTCTCCGATTCTTTTCATCAAAGCTCTGGCATACTGCTTTTATCGCGGCTTCCTGATAATAGCGGTCTGCTATCTTTTTATCTACAGAAATATTTTGCAGGCTTGTACGCATACTCAAAAGGTTAAACCATTTCTCCAGATCCCGTTTGGAATAAATAACTGAACATTTTCTTTCCGGATATTGTCCGTCTATGATCCGGGTTTCAAAACCATTGGTAAGGAAAATTACCGGACGTCGTTCATATTTCTTTTCCAGCAGATCTGCGTAAAGTTTCGCCTGCTGCCTACCCTCAGCAATATCCTTACAGGTACGTTTTGCTTCTATAATTGCCAGAGGTTTATTCATATCATCATAGAGAACATAATCAATACGTCCAATCCCTGATTTATTCGGCATTCCTGTCACAGTCATCTCATTTAACCAGTCTTTTCCCTGTGTCCATCCTGCATCAATGAGCATGGAATCTATGTAAAGTTTTCTGGTTTCATATTCAGACAGATCCAGAGGTTTCGGAACATATGTCTGCTGCTGTTTCTCGTGGCGTGCGGACAGTTCTTCCCTGAGAAAAGTATTTTCTGCCATCAGTTTTTGTAGATCCAGTTCCTGCTGGGCAGTTTTTTCCTGTTCTTTCAGAAGTGTTTCCTTTGTTTTTCTGGCTGTTTCCCTGGATGCCTTTGCCTTCTCAATTCTGCCATCAATAATCGATTTGTCAAATGGATGTTCCTGATACTGTTCTCCATAACAATATGCAACGTAATCTAAAAAATCGACAGATTTTCAAGACAGAGCATCGCTGCATCTCTGCCAGGTTTTTTATTGCTATGTGCCACACTGTTTCCACATCTGCGGATATAATCCATCCGTTTCCAAAGATCCGGTCCCACTAACTGTCTGAATTCCTCTGTATTCATCAAAGTATGAAGATTATCCTGGTACGGAATCTGCAAACTGTTTTCCACAGAATACAACCATTTCACAGCAAATTCCATAGCCCGGCGACTGTTAAGAATACTCGCATCCGGATCTGCTAATATAATTTTCTCTGCAGAGATGGCAACATTCGCAAATGCAGAGAATTTTGATTCATTTTTTAAGTAATCAAAGTTTGTTACCATTGTGAAACCTCCCTCTTTTACTTTCACTTTACATTGCCAATAAATTCATTACCAAATTAACCATAATATCTTTTTCTTTTGGATCTGACTCTGCAATCATCAATGTAATTGCTACTAATGCACCATCACTTATCCTTTTCTGTCCATCTTTGTAAAGTATATCATTGCGAGCTAAAAATTCCAAAAATAACGATGCAGCAATTCTCTTACATCCATCAGCATAAGGATGATCTTTTATCATAAAATACAAAAGATTAGCAGCTTTCTCTTCTAAAGAAGGATAAACCTCTCCTCCGAAAACATTTTGGTAAATTGCTGCAAGAATACCTTCAACTTTTCCCGTTTCTTTTTCAACACCAAAGACATCCGAATGAAATGAATCTTCCATTGCATTCACCATATTTCTACAATCCTCGTATGTAATTCTGTATATAGCTTTATTTCCTGCAGGCTTTTTAATCGACTGATGATCATACTGGTCTAATAACATCAAGGCATTTGTATATAAATCAACAGCTTTTAGCACCTCTGATTCATCTATTTCCAAAGTACATGCAAGCATTTTGGTTTGAATATTTACTGTTCTCTGTAAGGCTTCTAATCTTTTTTCATTGATTGCATAGCCTTGTAAGATATACTGTTTCAGGACATTATTTGCCCATTTTCTAAATTCCACACCTCGGTTAGATTTGACTCTATAGCCTATAGAAATAATCATATCTAAATTATAATGTTCTACTTGGTACACCTTTCCATCTGAAGCAGTTGTCGCAAAATTTGCGACAACTGAATTATCCAGTTCTTCTTTTAATGCATTATTAATATGTTTACCAATTGTCTTTACGTCTCTTCCAAATAATTTAGCTAACTGATTCCCATTAAGCCATACGGTATTATTTTGACAGACACAGTTAATTTTATTTCCTTATCAGCAGTTTCAAATAAGATTATTTCATTTTGCATATTTACCCCCCCCTTCTGAAAATATACCATTGTAAATTTCATTCCCCTCGCAGTAAGCAATTTCTCTCATGTGTCTTCATAAAACATTTCTTTTGCTTTATTTCACTTTCTCGATTGTATCGTGACATATATAATTCCATTTTCTATAAAAGCTGATTGATAAATTCTTTAGGTTAGAATCGATGATGGGGTAAACGAAAAAGCAGTTTTGGCATTCCAGTGAACTGCCCCTTCGTTTACACCATTTTCGATTTGACCTAATTGAACAAAGTGAGCGTCCGGGTAG
>ENA-OQAS01000218-OQAS01000218.1-human-gut-metagenome-genome-assembly--contig:-NODE-218-length-30356-cov-7.280856_pt1 | contig 30356 bp, 39 predicted proteins | sample MGYA00242733_ERZ504523 | MGnify/ENA primary metagenome ERZ504523 (study PRJEB26092, sample SAMD00036239) | human gut metagenome | host: Homo sapiens | study: EMG produced TPA metagenomics assembly of...
CTTAGAGATAAGAGAAGAACCACCGGAATATGAAACAAAAACAGGAAGAAGAAAAAAAGAAATAGTGTGATAGCGTTTTGCACGGAAATAAAAATACATTGACAGGGATTATAGATGTTGCAATGGTTGGTTCAATGTACAGCAGAGGAAAATTTAATGAACGGATTAATTCTTACGGAATGGTAATTATGGATGAATGTCATCACGCAGCTTCTAACACATCTATGGAATTATTGCAGAAAATAAATGCAAAATACGTATATGGTGTTTCTGCTACACCTAAACGTGGTGACAGTCTTGATCGGATCATCTATATGCTGTTAGGACCTTTGAGACATAGATTTACTGCATTGGAGAGGGCTAAGGAACAGGGGATTGGACATTATTTTGTCCCAAGATACACAAGAGTAGTTGATACTGCAGAAAGCAAGGATAATATTAATAAAGCATATAATTTGATTAGTACCAGTAAGGTGCGCAATGAAATGATCATAGATGATGTTATAACTTGTGTTGCAAGAAAACAAACTCCTGTAATTTTGACAAGATTTAAGGAACATGCAAAATTTTTACATGATGCCTTAAAGAAAAAAGCAGATCATGTATTCCTTCTGTATGGGGATAATTCGGATAAGGAAAATGCTGAAATAAGAGTAAAATTAAAGCAGATACCTGAAAATGAATCGCTTATTTTGGTGGCAACTGGTCAGAAAATAGGAGAAGGGTTTGATTTCCCAAGACTGGATGTATTAATGCTTGCAGCACCTGTATCTTTTGAAGGACGCCTGGAACAGTATGTAGGTAGATTAAACAGAGATTATGTCGGAAAAGAAGCCGTTTATGTGTATGATTATATCGATTCGCATGTGCGTTATTTTGATAAAATGTATGCAAAAAGATTGAGAACATATAGGAAAATGGGATTTTCAATCTGGACGCAAGAGTTGCAACCTAAACAAATAATAAATGCAATATTTGATTCTGTAAATTATACCGAAAAATTCGAGCAAGATATTGTAGAGTCAGAAAAAATGGTGGTAATTTCCAGTCCGGATATCAGACAGGATAAAATTGACAGATTTTTATTACTAGTCAAGAAGAGACAGGAAGTAGGGGTAAAGGTCACAGTTATTACAACAGATCCGGAAGATATTACTTACGGAAAGTCAGATGTATGTTATGAATTAATCAGAGCAATGCAATTGGTAGGAATAAATGTGATAACAAGAACAGAAGTAGAAGAATATTTTGCCGTTATTGATGATGAAATAGTATGGCATGGTGGGATGAATCTACTTGGAAAAGCTGATGTCTGGGATAACTTAATGCGTATCAGAAATTCACAAGTTGCAACGGAATTGTTGGAAATTGCTTTGGGATGTTCTGAGGAGAGGAGGAAAAGTGAATAAAAAGATAAAATGTGATATCTATACCAGAGTATCCACAACCATGCAGGTAGATGGCTACAGTCTGGATGCTCAGAAAGAAAAACTCGAGAGATATGCGGAATTTCAGAACATGGAAATCGTAAATGAGTATTCCGATGAAGGTAAGTCTGGAAAAAGCGTAGAGGGCAGACCGGAATTTCAGAGAATGTTGGATAATATTGAGAATGGAACAGATGAGGTGCAGTTTGTACTGGTGTTCAAGCTTTCCAGATTTGGTCGTAATGCGGCAGATGTTTTAAATTCTTTGCAGAGGATGCAGGATTTTGGAGTGAATCTGATCTGTGTAGAAGATGGAATTGACAGCTCAAAAGATAGTGGAAAGCTGATGATTTCTGTTCTGTCTGCGGTGGCAGAGATCGAACGAGAGAATATCCTTGTTCAGACAATGGAAGGACGTAAGCAGAAAGCCAGGGAAGGAAAATGGAATGGTGGATTTGCTCCGTATGGTTATGAATTAGTAAATGGAGAATTGCAGATTGCAGAGGACGAAGCAGAGATTATTCGTCTGATCTATGACAAATTTATTCATACCAATATGGGAATCTCTGCGATTGCTGCATGGCTGAACCAGCATGGATACAAAAAGAAAAAACGACAGAATAATACACTGGACGCATTTGCCGCTTCATTTATAAAGGGCGTTCTGGATAATCCGGTATACTGTGGAAAGCTGGCTTATGGACGAAGGAAAAACGAGAAAGTTTCTGGTACAAGAAATGAATACCGCATTGTAAAGCAGGAAAATTATATGCTGCACGATGGTATCCATGAAGGGATTGTTTCAGAAACAGACTGGGAGCTGGCACATCAAAAACGGGAAAAACAGGTGTGAAATATGAAAAGACACATAGTTTCGATCATGAGCATATTTTATCCGGAATATTGAGATGCCCATTATGTGGAAGTGGTATGTATGGAAACGTGAACCGAAAGAAAAAGAAGACGGAACCTTATATAAGGATTATTTCTATTATGCCTGCAAACATCGTCGCCTGGTAGATGGTCATAAATGTGGATATCGTAAACAATGGAGCGAGGAGAAGATTAACAATGCAGTGGAAGAAGTTATTCGGAAGCTGGTGAAGAATCCGAAATTTGAAGAAGCAATTCTGAATAAAATCGGTTCAAGAATAGATACAGAAGAAATAGAAAAAGAGATTGAAAGACTGGAAAAACAGCACAGGCAACTGACCGGAGCAAAAGCAAGACTTGGACAGCAGATGGATAGTCTGGATATCATGGATAAATTTTATGAAAAGAAATATCAGGATATGGAGACACGCTTATATCGTCTATATGATGAAATTGAAGGCGTGGAGAATAGTATAGAAGAAGTTAAGAATCGCCTGCTGAATATCCGGCAACAGAAAATATCAGAAGAAAACGTCTATCAATTTCTTTTATATTTTGATAAACTATATGATAAGTTCACCGACCTGGAGAAAAAAGAATTTCTTAATAGCTTTGTAGAACAGGTGGACATTTACGAGCAGGAGCAGCCAGATGGCAGATTCCTGAAGCACATAAAGTTCCGTTTTCCGGTGTATTTTGGAGACAGGGAAATACAGGAACTTTGTTGGGACAACGAAAGTACCGTTGAGACTGTGTGCCTTTTGGGCAAACGAAAACCAGATGCCAAGGTAAAAATAGGCATTGATATGGATGATTATTACCGTATCAGGGAGAATGCTGAAAGCAAATAAACCTTTGCAAAACCGAATAATACACTGAAACAAAGCAAGACAGAAGCTGTTGATGCGTTAGAAGATAACGTGTCAGCGGCTTTTTCTTTTTATATAATAGGAAAGTTCGACATTCGTCGAACTCTTGATAAAAAGAGCCCGCACAAAAGCGGGCATAGAAAACAGACGATAGATTAAAAGAAGTCGATGTAAAAACCTTCTTCAAATTCATCGTCATCGAGGTCATCATCCTCGGTAAGAAAATAGTGCATATCCAAAAGGTCAGAGTCTGTCATGTTTTTGATCAGATTGGATGTCATTCCCTCTGGAGGATTCTTGCTGTATTTTTGTCTGAGTTCCTCTATAAGCTTTGCATCCATGGTTTAAATTCCTCCCTGTCTGTTAATAAGTTCAGTATGATACAGACAGGCAGAAAAATCAAGCAGAGCGGCATTTAGCTTTTGCCATGGCCCTTTCGTAAAGTTCTTGAAGAGGAACTCGTTTATGATTGTGATAGATTTCTACTAAAAGCAATGCTGCGTGGACTTCGGAAGTAGAAGAACAGTTCGAGTATATGTATCGGCTGTTCTTTTTTTGCTTTTGAAGATTAAAATGGTAATGTTTTTCTTGTGTACAGTAGAGTGCCATAGTATAATAAAATCAGTTTTTTGCATAAGTTTAAAAGCTTAAAAAGGACGATCGGCAAACCAGATGAAAGTCTGGGACGCAAAGCTACAGGGCCTGTAAAATGGCAGCCAGTTGCATGAAATGAGGTGCACTGTCTGTTTGGCAGTGCTTTTTTACGGTGTTATTTCATAGACGTGACTATAACAATTCTATTAGGAGAACTTGTAATGAAAAAGAAAAAATGGAGCAAGGTTTTGTCTGTATTTTTAGTGATGGTGACAGCCGTATCGCTTCTGTCAGGCTGTGGCGGGAAGAGTGCGGAAAAAGAAGATGCAGAAACAATCACAGTATATTTATGGAGCACAAACCTGTATGAAAAATATGCACCATATATCCAGGAACAGCTTCCGGATATCAATGTCGAGTTTGTTGTAGGGAATAATGATTTGGATTTCTACAAGTTCCTTGATGAAAACGGTGGATTGCCGGATATTATAACCTGCTGCAGATTTTCCCTGCATGATGCAAGTCCCCTGAAAGACAGTCTGATGGATCTTTCCACAACCAATGCGGCAGGTGCTGTCTATGATACCTACCTCAGCAATTTCAGGAACGAGGATGGAAGCGTAAACTGGCTTCCTGTGTGTGCAGATGCCCATGGTTTTGTAGTGAACAAAGACCTTTTTGAAAAATATGATATCCCGTTGCCAACAGATTACGAGAGTTTTGTTTCCGCCTGCCAGGCATTTGACAAAGTGGGTGTTCGTGGATTTACGGCAGACTATTCTTATGATTATACCTGTATGGAAACACTGCAGGGTCTGTCTATATCAGAGTTGTCTTCTGTGGAAGGACGCAAGTGGCGGACGGTCTACAGTGACTCGGAAAATACAAAGAGAGAAGGTCTGGACGATACCGTCTGGCCAGAGGCTTTTGAACGTATGGAACAGTTTATTCAGGATACAGGGCTTAGTCAGGAAGATTTGAATATGAATTATGATGATGTTGTTGAGATGTACAAAAGTGGCAAGCTTGCATGTACTTTGGCAGTTCTTTCGGTGTAAAAATGTTCCAGGATCAGGGCATTAACACAACATTTCTTCCATTCTTTCAGGAGAACGGTGAAAAGTGGATTATGACTACGCCATATTTCCAGGTGGCCTTAAACCATGATCTGACAAAGGATGAAACACGCAGAAAGAAAGCAATGGAGGTACTGGATACAATGTTTTCAGAGGATGCGCAGAACAGGATCATTAGTGATGGACAGGATCTGTTAAGCTACAGTCAGGAGGTGGATATGCAGCTTACGGAATATCTGAAAGATATAAAACCTGTGATCGAAGAAAACCATATGTATATCCGTATTGCGTCAAGTGACTTTTTCTCTGTTTCCAAGGATGTGGTTTCCAAAATGATCTCAGGAGAATACGATGCAGGGCAGGCATACCAGTCATTTAATTCTCAGCTTCTTGAGGAAGAAACTGCTTCTGAGGATATCGTGCTGGATTCACAGAAGTCGTATTCCAACCGTTTCCACAGCAGTGGAGGAAATGCAGCATATTCTGTTATGGCAAACACGCTACGTGGCATCTATGGGTCAGATGTGCTGATCGCAACCGGAAACAGCTTTACGGGAAATGTGCTGAAAGCCGGTTACACAGAAAAAATGGCAGGTGACATGATCATGCCAAATGGTCTGGCGGCTTACAGCAGCAAGATGAGTGGGGCCGAGCTGAAAGAAATAATCAAAAACTTTGTAGAAGGCTATGAGGGAGGATTTATTCCGTTTAACCGTGGCTCTTTGCCAGTGGTTAGTGGTATTTCTGTGGAAATTAATGAAACGGAAGATGGCTATACATTAAGTAAAGTTACAAAGGATGGAAAGGCAGTTCGGGATGAGGATACTTTCACGGTGACCTGTCTTGCCACACCGCAGCATATGGAAACTTATCCTGTAGATGAAAATATGATATTTGATGGAGGAGCTACATCTGTGAAAGATACCTGGACAGCATATGTTTCAGGTGGTAATGCCGTTCTTGCAGAACCTGAAGATTACATAACCCTGAGGTGAGAAAAATGGATGTTAAGAATTATAATAGAAATAGAAAGAAACCTGTCAGGAAAAAAGGATTAAGAATAGTTGCTTTTCTTCTTCTCTTTATAGGAGTTGTTCTGGCTGTTTTCCGATATTATAAGTTTATGTCGAAATCTATTTACGAGGAAAGTGTTTCTCATCTGACGGAAGTTCTTCATCAGTCTGATCAGATGCTGAGAGAACTGACAAATAAGAACCTGACTTACCTCCATATTTGGGGCGAGAATCTGCAGAATATTTCCGGTGAAGACGAGATCCGTGATTATATAAAGAAAGCGCAGGAAGATGCAGGCTTTTTGGAATTCTTTTTTCTATCATCTGACGGTGACTACAAGATGGCGACAGGTGAAACCGGGTATCTTGGATTACAGGAAAATATTGAAGAGGATATCCGGCAGGGAAATGATGTGATAGCGAATGCAGCAGTTCCCGGAAAATCCCAGCTGCTTGTTTTTGCCACACCTAAGGCGCATGGAATTTATCAGGGATTTGAATATGATGCGATTGCCATTGCTTATGAAAATTCTGATATCGTAGATGTACTGGATATTTCTGCTTTTGATGGAAATGCCCAGAGTTTTATTATTCATCCGGATGGTCGTGTTGTGATTGATCATTCTTCCGAGTTATGGGGGAACGTGTATAATTTCTTCGGTTTTCTGAGTAGGTATTCTGATATGTCTGAAAAAGAGATCAATGTCCTTTTGGAGAAGTTTAAAGCGGGACGTACTGATGCGATGTTGCTGAATCTGGATGGAAGAAATTATTATCTGGTCTATGAAAAATCGGATATTCAGGACTGGATGTTTCTGGGACTTGTCCAGGCTGATATTGTCAATGCCAGTATGAACAATCTGCAGTTTACCACGATGCTTCTTGTTGGAGCTGTTGTACTTTGCATTGCTGCCTTTTTTATCAGTCTTATTATCCAGAAAAACAGGAAAAATCTCAGAAGAAAGGATGTGGAGATCCGGTACCGTGATGAGCTGTTTCAAAAGCTTTCAATGAATGTGGATGACGTTTTCCTGATGCTGGATGCCCAAACATATCAGACGGATTACGTCAGCCCTAATGCGGAAAAACTGCTGGGTATTACAGTAGAACAGATTCGCAAGGATATTCGTGTTTTAAGAAAACTGCACCCTGCAGATTCTGAAGACTCGCAGAAGAATCATCTGAAAGAAATTCCGGTTCATGAACAGCAGGAGTGGGATTGTGAATTTATACATCGGAAGACAGGGGAAAGGCGCTGGTTTCATAATATTGCAATGGGAAGTGAGGTAAACGGGGAAAAGAAATATATTCTGGTTATGTCAGACCGTACCTCTGACCGGAAAATGAACCAGGCTCTTTCTGAGGCAGTCCATGCGGCAGAGACTGCAAATAGGGCGAAGAGTATTTTTCTTTCCAATATGTCTCATGATATCCGGACACCAATGAATGCGATTATTGGATTTACAACATTGGCTGCAAGTAATATTGATGACAAAAAAAGGGTTCAGGATTATTTGGGCAAAATTCTTTCTTCCAGTAAGCATCTGCTTTCACTGATCAATGATATATTGGATATGAGCCGGATTGAGAGCGGAAAGATCCATCTGGAAGAAACAGAAGTCTGTCTGTCGGATGTGCTTCATGATCTGAAGACGATCATCAGTGGACAGATTCATGCGAAGCAGCTGGAGCTTTATATGGATGCCATGGATGTTACGAATGAGGATGTCTATTGTGACAAACTGCGGCTGAACCAGATACTGCTGAATCTTTTGTCAAATGCGGTTAAGTTTACTCCGGCAGGCGGAACCGTTTCTGTCCGTCTCAGACAGTACCCGGGAAAAGTAAAAGGCAGCGAACTGTATGAATTTCGGGTAAAGGATAACGGAATTGGAATGAGTCAGGAATTTGTACAGAAGATCTTTTCTCCTTTTGAGCGGGAGCGGACTTCTACAGTCAGCAGGACTCAGGGTACGGGACTTGGAATGGCCATTACCAAGAACATCGTGGATATGATGGGCGGTACTATTGAGGTTCAGACAGAGCAGGACAAAGGCACCGAGTTTATAGTCCGTCTGCCATTTCGGACTCAGCCTGAGCATCATCGCATAGAGAAGATTTCGGAACTAGAGGGTCTTAAGGCATTGGTTGTAGACGATGACTTTAACACCTGTGACAGTGTAACAAAGATGCTTGTAAAGGTTGGAATGCGTTCGGAATGGACAGTCTCGGGTAAAGAGGCTGTTCTCCGTGCACGACAGTCAATGGAGCTGGGGGATGCATTTCATGCTTATATCATTGATTGGCGTCTGCCGGATATGAATGGAATTGAAGTTACACGTCAGATCCGCAGTCTTGATGACAATACGCCGATCATTATTCTGACGGCATACGACTGGTCAGATATCGAAACAGAAGCCAGAACTGCAGGAGTGACTGCATTCTGCGCGAAACCTCTGTTTATGTCAGATATCAGAGAGACTCTGATGGCTGCCATCGGTCAGAAACAGGCCCAGGCAGAGGATAAGATTCTTCCGGCAGCAGATTTAGATTTCAGAGGCAGGCGTATACTTCTTGTGGAAGATAATGAACTGAACAGTGAAATTGCAGTGGAAATTCTGAAAGAATATGGATTCCTGGTTGATACAGCAGAAAATGGAGCAGAGGCAGTGGAGAAAATTAAAAATTCAATACCAGGGGATTATGATCTGGTACTGATGGATGTGCAGATGCCTGTAATGAATGGATATGAGGCTACCAAGCAGATCCGTGCGCTTACTGATCCGGCACTGTCGGGAATTACCATTCTTGCCATGACTGCTAATGCTTTTGATGAGGACAGAAAGAAAGTTCTGGAATGCGGTATGGATGGATTCTTATCCAAGCCAATAATTATTGAAGAATTGATCGATACGTTACAAAAGAATCTGGATTAGGTGCCTGGAACATCATAAAACCCACAAGGTAGAAGAGGGAAATGGAAATCAGGCAATCAGGAGCCTTCCAGGTGCATGGAAAAATTTTTACTGTAAAAAGGGATGAGTCTGGAAATGTAATCCATGTTTTATGTACGGTCCGTAGTATCAGCGATTCCAAGAGACGTGAAGAGGATCTTAACTTTGCTGCGGAAGCAGCAAAGCGGGAAGCCGAAATGAAAACAAGGTTTCTGGCAACGATGAGTCATGATATCCGTACACCACTGAATGGTATTATCGGTATGGTAAATATGGGAAATCAGTACGCAGATGATCCACAGATGCAGCAGAAGATCAGAGAAAAGGTAATGGAATCCCTGAAATATCTGGTGTCTCTGGTAAATGATGTGCTGGGTATGAATAAACTACAGAGCGGAGATTTGAAGGATTCTGTCGAATATTATGGACAATGCCATAAAATTCAGTCAGGCGGGTAGTGTGCTCATGGTCGGGGTTAAGGAAGAGTTTCTGCCTTTAACTGTCACAAGATCAAAGTTTTTATGTGTCACGGATAATTCGGCAGCCAATTCGCTGACAATGTCGATTTTAGAAATTGCCTTGTTATACAGCACAAAAGCATAATTCAAAACAATGCCGTTACAGGAAAGCATAACCGAAACTGCCTGATGCCCATAGTCCTGTTTGCCTTTCAAATGAGATTGATGAAAATACGCATCTTCAATCGGATGCAGAGCCCGTGACGAAGGCTTTGTCTTTGCAGCTATCGTATCGTCAACAATACAGAAAACAGGTTTTCCGGTGAGGGCTGCTTCTGAATAAATAATCTCAATGACAGGCCGTTTTAATGTATCTGAAAGCAACGATTCATCCCACTTTCCAGAGTTGAGGAAATGGGCAATTGTAGTTCTATGGCAGGAACTGTTTTTGGCAAAATCCGTGGTTTTTCCATGGTATCCAGAAAGAAAGATGATAATCAGGATACTCATAAGATGATTGATCATTCGATTAGAATACGATTTGCATAAATCTAATTTTTTAAACTGGTTGTATATGAATGCTGAATGATGTATAGTATTTGCAGGAGACACCTTCTTTCGTGAATGCTGTAAATGTTGGTTTGGTCACTTTCATTATACAACACAATCGAATTCAAGGTGTCTTTCTTTTATGCAAAATCACGAACTTGCTCATTTATAGTATAAAGATAAAATGCGTAGTAAGAATTCAAATAAAAATAAAAGGAGGCTATAACAATGAGTAAAACAGAATGGACGAAAAAAATAATAATCATTGTGATTGGTTCGATCATAGCAGCATATGGCATTACCCTTGCATTGTATGCGGGATTTGGAGGGGCAACCCTTGCTGTTTTGTGGCAGGGGATTTCAAGGACATTTCATATAAGTATAGGCATGGCATCTCTGATTGTAGCCATAATTATGATCGTATTCTCATTTTTCTATGACAGATCACAGATACATATTGGTACGATTATTTATCAGCTTGTGTATAGCCTCTGTGTTGATTTGTTTGCAAATGCACATGTGTACAGTACGCATTTGTGGGTGAATGCACTGATTATGTTGCTGGGAGTCATGCTTTTTGCAGTCGGAACAGGAGTTTATGCGGCAGCTTCACTGGGACGTGGTTCTTACGAGGCATTAACCTTTTCTCTTGCGGAAAAGAACGGCTGGCAGGTAAAAGCAGTGCGGATGATACTGGATATTGTTATGGTACTTACCGGAGTTTTGCTGGGGGGAAAGTTTGGCATATGTACAATCGTAACGATCATTATCTCAGGACCGATTATTCAGTTTACAGCATCAAAAACTAAAAAGTTATTAAAAAAATAAAGATGTGGATTTGGTGAAAATCGTCACCGGCGGGAGTATCCAGAAGCAGTCCGACGCCTGATCTATACGACCAACACCATCGAAGGATTTAACCGCCAGCTCCGAAAAGTCACAAAATCAAAAACTGTATTTCCATCGGATGACAGCCTGCTTGACATGCCTGGAAATTGCATTATAATACAAACAAGGACAGAGTCCCCAAAACGGGCTCCGTCCTCGATAACTAATGACATATCTTATATCAGTTTTTTCTGTTTACACAAAACTTGAAACAGTCTCAATTACCGCTCTGTAGATTACAGCACAATTAAAAACTTTGTTTTCAATGTTACTAAGGATATCCGCATGACAGACATACCTACATGGAAACAGAAATTAGAACAGCAGTATATCAATCTTGCATTTGACCCTGCAGCAGCATTGAGTGATTTATCGAAGAAGGAGGCCTTCTATTTGAAAAAGAAAAAAGATGAAGTAACTATCCGTTCCAGTGCAGCAGAATACCTGACCTATGTTGCCTCTGTTGGTGGTCAGCAGGATAGTATTGAGATGCGCTATGAGGATGGGAATATATGGCTGACACAGAGGATGATGGCCACATTGTATGACGTTGGTTTGCCAACGATAAATGAACATAGCAATATAATCTTCAAATGATTATTGCGGTTGGATTCAAGGTTAATAATGAGCGAGCAGTACAGTTTCGTAAGTGGGCCAATGGCATCGTGAAGGACTACGCCATCAAAGGTTGAGTCATGGATGATGAACGCCTGAAAAATGGTGGCTCTGTGCTCACAGTAGAATATTTCGACCATTTGCTTGAGCAGATTCGAGAAATCCGTCTCTCTGAGCGTAGATTTTATCAGAAGATAACAGATATCTATGCTACAGCTCTTGATTATGACCGAACAGCGAAAACAACAAAGCAATTTTTTGCAAAAGTGCAGAACAAGATGCACTATGCAGTTCACGGACATACAGCAGCGGAGTTGATTTACGAGCGAGCCGATGCAGATAAGCCACACATGGGATTAACTACATGGGCTGCAGCTCCGGAGGGCAAGATTGTAAAAAGTGATGTCAGCATTGCGAAGAATTATCTAACAGATAAGGAAATGCGTTCATTGGAGCGTATTGTATCTGCTTATTTGGATTTGGCAATGGAACGCTGCAGACATCAACCCTGACGGGTGCAAAGATCAAAGAAATGGCAAAAGAAGGCTGTGATCTCAATGGAAACGGATATCCTTATCCATATGTGCTTCTGACCAAAGATGGAACCGATCTGGAGGACGAAAAAGAGTACACCGTTGTGATCTGTGGTTTCTTAAAAGGAATGGAAGACGAGCTGAATCAGCAGGATACCGGAATCGTCGGTCTTGATGCAGCAAAAGAATATCTGAAGAACGTAAAAGAAGTTTCATCCGGTACGCTGGATGACAGTCTGGTCAAAGAACAGAAAAAAAGACCATTATGTGTACGGATGTTGTGATCGAAGAAAATACGTATTACATGGTTTTAAAGAAGCTGGACGGATACGACTGGTCGATGCTGATGCTGGTGCCGACATCGGATCATTATGCGCAGATGTGCCTGCGGGTAGCGGATAATGGAATCGGTATGAGCAAAGAATTCCGGAACAGCAGCCACCCGCTGGCAAAGAAAATCCCGATTCTTGCGATGACAGCCAACGCATTTTCAGAAGATGTGCAGAATGCCTTCAAAGCGGGCATGAACGCACACATAGTAAAACCGGTGGATATGAAGGTACTGATAAAAACAGTGCGGAATCTTCAGACGGGCGCGGAGCGGCAGGAACTTTAAATTGAAAAAATCCGGCAGAGTGTTTATAATGGATGGGAAAAACAAAACAGAAAGGCAATGCCGTTATGCGTAAAATTACAGAATTAAAAGAAAAACAGGAGATTGCGCTTGGAATATTACTGTATCTGGATGAAGTCTGCCGGAAACATCACCTGATCTATTTTGCAGCAGATGGAACGCTGCTCGGGCTGATCCGGCATCAGGGGTTCATTCCGTGGGATGATGATGTGGATGTCTGGATGCCGAGAGCGGATTATGAAAAACTGGAACAGATTGTAAACAGCGAAACGGATACACCGTACCGCGTCATGAATTTTCATAATACAAAGGGTTTCACACTGGCATACGGAAAGCTGGTACACACCGGAACGAGTCTTGTTGAGCACGTGGCAGGAGCTGTGGATACCGGTCTTTTCGTCGACATTCCCGTTTGACGGACTGCCGGAAAAAGATACACCGGAGTACGACCGTCACTGGAAAAAGCTGCTGTTTCTGGAAAGCCAGCGGATGAATGCATTCCGCACCTACCGCCAGACCTTAAAAGGAAACAAAGGAAGCTTCGCAAAATGGTGCAAATGGGCGATCCGGAAATGTTATGGAAAAGAGCGGATTCTGCGCGAGATGGAAAAAAGAGTGCAGAAAGTACCGCGCGGAGGACTCAAAGTGGGTGGCCTGCCAGTGCGGCGGTTACCGCAAGTCGGACGCGATTCCCAAAACAGCGATCGAAGAGATCGTGCGCCTTCCGTTTGAAGGCCATCTGATCAATGCCCCGGCGGGATACGAGACGTATCTTCACACCCTGTACGGCGATTACCATCAGCTTCCGCCGGAGGATCAGCGTCATCCTGCGCATGTGGAGATGCCTACTGGCGTTAGAACAGAGAAAAAAGCAGATGAGAGGTAAGCAATGAGTAAAATACTGGTGCTGGGACGTACCATGGACATGGGCGGAACGGAAGTGGCCATGGCAGCGCTGCTGCAGAAACTGGTGGAGAAAAAAGAAGATGTAACGCTTCTTCTGGTCGAAAAAAGAGGCGTTCTGCTGGAGCGGATTCCGAAGGAAGTGGAAGTGCGCCAGATGATCTGGGACAAAAAGCCGCATCCGGCTTTGGAACGGATTGTGGGAAAACGGGAGACACCGGCAGAACGGTCTTTCTATGCCAGAGGAATGGGCGTATTTCTGATGCGCGTCGTGTATGGAAAGAAACGGTATGGAAAACTGTATGAACGGATTCTGGAGTGTGTGGAGCCGGAAACAAAACAATACGATCTTGTTTTCGACTTTTTCGGATTCGGTGCGTTCACAACCGCATTCGGAGCCAGAAAGACGAATGCGCGGAAGAAAGCGGTCTGGTTCCACGGAGAAAATCTCTGGTGGCTGTTCCGGACCAGGGACTTTATTCCGGAGTATGATAAAATTTACTGCGTTTCCGAGCCTGTCCGGAAACAGGTCATTGCCCGTTTTCCAGAACTCGCGGACCGGACAGAGGTTCTGCTGAATTTCATTGACATCAAACAGGTGCAGAGACGGAGTGAGGAGCCGCTTAGCGATCCGCAGTACACAGGAGAGCTGAAATTTCTGACGGTGGGAAGAGCTTCGGAAGAAAAAGGATATGATATTGCGGTGCAGATTACGGCGGAACTGAAAAAACGGGGACTTTGCTTCAAATGGTTCATCATCGGTGATGGAAGAGATCTGAACAAGCTGCGGACCATGGCAAAGGAATATCAGGTGGAGCAGGAAATTATTTTTCTCGGAATGCGCGAAAATCCTGCGCCGTACGTAAAATCCTGCGACCTGTATCTCCAGCCGTCCCGTCACGAAGGCTATCCGATTACGATTGTAGAGGCGAGAAGCCTGCAGAAGGTCATCATCGCTTCCGATATTCCGTCCATGCGCGAGCAGATCCGGGATGGGGAAAACGGATATCTCTGTCCGCTGGATGTGATGCAGTTTGCCGATAAAATCCAGAAAGTGCTGGCAGATCAGGAAGGACGCGATGCGGTCAGAAAGAAGCTGCGGGAGGAACCCATTGATTTTTCAGCGGGATATGCGCAGATAGAAGCGTTTGCAAAAAATAAAAGAGAAACAGCAAGAAAAAACGCCAGAACCGGCGATAAGATATTTCCGGTTCCGGCGTTTCTTTAGTTCTGGCGTCCCTGCTTGCTCTGCTGCTTGTTTTCATACATATATTTATCTGCTTTGTCAAACAGCGTGCGGAGCGTACATTCGTTGTAATCGGTGGAAAGTGCCAAGCCGTGGGAATAGCTGATGCGGAACTGGGTTCCGTAGCCGTTGAACTGTTCGACTTCGTTCTGAAACTCTGTGAGGATTTCTGTGATGCTTTCGCGGGTTGCATCATAGATGACCGCCATAAATTCATCGCCGCCGTATCTTCCTACGAAATGCTTCGCGGGAATCGAGTTTCGCAGCAGCCGGGCAAAGTTCAGAATCAGCTGGTCGCCGATGGAGTGGCCGAGGCTGTCGTTGACGCGTTTCAGGTTGTTCATGTCAAAGACGATACAGGCGGTAGGAGTTTTGATGAATTCCACATTGTGGAACAGCTCTTCGCACTTGCTCTTGTTCGGCAGTCCCGTGTGAAGGTCGATGTAGGCTTTCTGTTCCAGCTGGCGGTTGGCACGGGAAACTTTGACTGCGGCAACCGTTTCATCTGCCATCTGGAAATACGTCTCGCTCATGTCTACCAGATCCGCCGTTCCGTTTTCTCCGGATCTGACCTTCTGAATTTCATTTTTCAGTTTATCCCAGCAGGCAATCTGGACATCCAGTTTTTTCTGATAATCCTTGTCGGAAAGACTCACGAGATCGTAGTGGCCGTCCTCGTATTTCAGTCCGCTTAAGATATCGTCCAGGTAAGGTCTATCTCAAATCCGGAAAGATCCCATACTTCAATACTCTTTTTCCCTTCCTGAAGCTCCTTTTTCTCCCCTCGTCCCGCTGAAACATGCTTTCCGCATCCTGAAACAGAAGCCTTCTTTCATCTTTCAGACGGATTACCGTTTCTAAACCGCATTCCTTCAAAGTATTGATAAACGGGGCATTCAGGTACAGTGCATCCGCCACAATCACATCTGCGAAATGACCATGCCTTTTCTTTAAACGCCGGATGAGCTTTTCGCTCCTGTCAGTTCCCCTTCATCTTTTTCTGAACCATCTCTGGGTTTCAGCATTTCCTGCCCAAAGATCACATGCGGCGATTTTCCTACCGTCATACATACCACACTTCGATGAAAGTATTCTGTCTTCCCCGTCCCGTTCTTCCGGCTCAGGCAGTCTGGACAGGACTTTTTTGTACTGCTGAATAATTCCACCCCATCAATACCTGCCGCAACATATCCGCCTATGGTTCCTTCCCGAAATACGCGGTTGCGTTTCAGAACATCAATCGTCTGCGCGTGAATTTCCTCGATTTCTTTTGGATCAATCCGGGAAAGAAGATCCCTGACTGCATCAACTTTTGGGATTTTTCCACGGATACAGTTTTTCGGTCGTTTCTCCATGCTTTCCGGCGCTGAATGGTATGAAAACTTTCATACTGAAGCATCAGGAAAATCAGCACTGGCATAACGATATTAAACAACGGGATGGGTTTTCTTTTTCTTTCATCGGATAAACCCTTGATTTTTTGTGGAATTTTGTATACACTTTTCATATAAGTTAGCAGTTTCTTCAATGCTAATTTTTCATTAAGGACACCTTCTTTCGTATGTTTGTGGGGTAACATAATTATACAATAAAAGGTGTCCTTTTTGATTGTTTATGTCTACAATTGGAAGCGAGGTGAAGCATTTGGAAAAAGAAAAACAGAAAACAGAGAGAAAAGAACATATTCTGGTCTGTCTGTCATTTTCGCCGTCCAATGAAAAATTATCCGGACTGCGGCACAGATGGCCCGGGCATTTGGTGCTAATTTTACAGCACTGTATGTGCAGACCGCGGAACCGGCAGAGAAAACGCCGGAGGATCAGGCAAGGCTGCAGAAGCATATCCGCCTGGCAGAACAGAGCGGGGCGGAGATTGTAACGACGCACAGCGAGGACATTGCCCTGCAGATTGCAGAATATGCGAGAATTTCCGAAGTAACGCGGATTGTCATTGGAAAAAGCATGATGGATCAGGGATTTTTTCGAAAGAGAAGGGGATGGACCGAACGGCTGACCGATCTGGTGCCGGATTTGGAAATCCATATCATTCCGGATTCCAATATCATTACCATATATCTGGTCGGCGTTATGATGACGTCAATTCTGACCAGCGGTTATACCTGCAGCGTAATCAGTTCTGTGATCAGTGTAGTGCTGTTTAACTACTTCCTGACAGAACCGCGTCTGACACTGTACGCGTACGGTTCCGGTTATCCGGTGACCTTTGCCATCATGCTGGGCATTTCCATTCTGACAGGTACGCTTGCATCAAAATTAAAAGAGAATGCAAAGCTGTCTGCGCGGGATGCGTTCCGGACGAAAATTCTTTTCAATACCAGCCAGCTTCTGCAGAAGGCAGAGGATGCGTCGGAGATTTTTGATATTACAGCGACAAAGCTTGTAAAACTGCTGGGAAGGGATCTGACGGCCGCACCGGCAGGGGCACAGGAGAGCAGAATTGTCCGCGGAACACTTTACAGCGCGCAGACAGGAGGAAAGACGGAAAAAATCTTTGACCTAAGGGAACAGGAAATCATTCAGTGGGTTCTCGACAGCCGGAAAAGAGGAGAAAAATGTCTGGATCGCGGTGGAGGACAACGGCCCCGGGATTCCAAAAGAGTCCAGAGAGCATGTGTTTGAGATGTTCTATTCCGGGAAAAATAAAGTAAGCGACAGCCGCAGAAGCCTTGGCCTTGGACTGGCACTCTGCCGTTCGATTGTAAATGCGCACGGCGGGGAGATAGCACTTTATGACTACGGTCCACAGGGCTGCTGCTTTCGGATTAACCTGCCGCTCAGTGAGGTGAATTTGAATGAATAAGACATTAATTCTGGTTGTGGAAGATGATACGCCGGTTCACAACCTGATTACTACGACGTTAAAAACACACGATTATAAGTATATTTCTGCAAAGAACGGTGCGGGTGCCATTATGGAGGCATCCACACATAATCCCGACATTGTTCTGCTCGACCTTGGCCTGCCGGATATTGATGGCGTAGAGGTGATTGAAAAGATTCGAAGCTGGTCGAATATGCCGATTATCGTAATCAGTGCAAGAAGTGAGGACAGCGATAAAATCGAGGCATTGGACGCAGGAGCGGATGATTATCTGACGAAACCGTTTTCTGTGGAGGAACTGCTGGCCCGCCTTCGAGTCACACAGCGCCGTCTGTCCCAGATGCAGGCAGAAAATGGAGTCCAGTCGGCTGTCTTTGAAAACGGCGCACTGCGGATCGAGTACGCAGCGGGGTGCGCATATCTTGACGGAGAGGAACTTCATCTGACACCAATCGAATACAAGCTGCTCTGCCTGCTGTCGCAGAATGCAGGGAAGGTGCTGACGCATACGTTTATTACACAGAAAATCTGGGGAAGCAGCTGGGAGAACGATATCGCTTCCCTCCGTGTTTTCATGGCGACGCTTCGGAAAAAGCTGGAAAAGAACGGAGAGCAGACGCAGTATATCCAGACGCATATCGGGGTTGGCTACCGGATGCTGAAGGTAGAGTAAAAGAAGAAAAAATTTGACTTACAGGCCTAAAATGATAGCATAAAGGACAGAGAACGCAGTTTTGGGAGGACGAAAAAACGGATGATGAAAAACCTCGAAGTACTGGAGGAAATTAGAAAACAGGGAAAAAATCTGATCGAGACAAAACGGGATGAGTTTGTAAAGCAGAATCTTTTATCGGACGAGTTTATTCAGATGATGCAGAAGAACAAAAAGCCGTTCGAGCTTCTGATGTCGTATTATCAGTGCGCCATTATGGAAATCGAGACAAAGTTCCGGGTGCTGAATCAGGAATACTCGCTTTCCTATGACCAGAACCCGATTGAAGGAATCAAAACAAGGGTCAAATCGTATGAGAGCATTATGCGGAAAATCCGCGTGAAAGACATCCCGGTCACACTGGAGTCTATCGAGGAAAATATCCGCGATATCGCCGGTGTGCGTGTGATCTGTTCTTTTCCAAGCGATATTTATAAGCTGGCAGACAGTTTTCTGAAACAGGATGACATTACGCTGATTGAGCGGAAGGACTATATTCAGCATCCGAAGGAGAGCGGCTACCGCAGTCTTCATCTGATCGTTCAGGTGCCGATCTTTTTACAGGATACAAAGAAACTGGTCTACGTGGAAGTACAGTTCCGTACGATCGCGATGGATTTCTGGGCGAGTCTGGAGCATAAGATGCGCTACAAGAAAAATATTCCCGAAAATCATGTCAAATATCTGCAGGATGAACTCTACGACTGCGCAAGACAGAGCGCGGAGCTGGACAACCGTATGCAGAATATCCGGAATCTGATTGCAGAGGAAGCAGAAGAGGAAGACCACTGCACCTTTGTAACGCTGCCGATGCGATGACGGATTTGAAACAAGGAGGATGCAAAATGAAACAGTGTATGGATGCAGATATCTTCACCGTCACCTGAAAAAGATCATCGGTTAGGTGCAGGCGATCGAACGTATGGTGGATGAGGACGTGCCGTGCGAGGATATACTGGCGCAGATCAATGCGGTAAAATCGGCACTTCATAAAGTAGGACAAGTTGTCCTCGAGGGCCATATCCAGCACTGCGTGCGCGACGGCATCGAGCACGGAGATGCGGATCAGACGATTGTACAGTTTACGAAGGCTGTGGAACGGTTTGCAAATATGAAATAAAAATAAGAAGATAAGATGAAAAGAGAACTTCCGGCAGGAGCAGAAAAAAGATGCTTCGTCAGAAGTTCTTTTTGTTTTTCTAATTTTGAAAAACTCCTCTTGACAACCAATACCCCTATAGGTATACAAGGAGGAAATAGTGTGAAAAAGTTAGAGGAGTTTCTCGAGTTGGGGAGGAACGAAGAAGGACATCACGCTGCATGCGCCGACAAGAGCAAAAAGCTTTTCGTCTTCCTTGTGTAAATCGATTATGGTAAAAATCCTCCCAAAAACAAAATAGAAATAAGTCGTTGTATCCTGTTTCTATCGTACCGGATTTTGCAGAAAAGACAAGTGCGTACCTGAAAGTGACATGGTTTCCAAAAGATACTAATGGACTTCGAAATTAAAGAATCAGCTCCTGTTCCCGGAACAGTGCGTCGACCGCCTCTTCATACTCGGCAAGCCGGTTCGCCTTTTTGATCTTTTTCAGATATTTCTGCGGATTGGTAAACGACATTCCAAGATAAATCCAAAGTGCTTTTAATTTGAACAGCACATTTTTATCCCCGGAAATCACACACGCATAACCGGCGCAGAGATCCTCACAGAACGCGTGCAGCAGCTCTTTATCGGGAGCAGAGGCTTCGCCGCCTGCCGGATCTGCACTGCGCAGCATCCCAATCAGCCACGGATTCTGCAGTACCCCGCGTCCGAGCATCACTTTCTCCGTGTCCGGAAACTCACGGCAGAGATTCTGAAAATCATCGGGTGAGAAAATGTCACCGTTGTAGCAGAGCGAGCAGCGGCTCGTCTCATACGCTGTCCGGTAGCACTCCATGCGCGGCGTAATTTATAGAAATCTTTCTGAATCCGCGGATGAATGATCAGTTCCTCGAGCGGATATTTGTCGTAAACCGTAAGCAGATCCTCCCACTCGTCGGTATCCGTTGTGCCAAGCCGCGTTTTGATCGAGATGCGGCAGTCGCACGACGAAAAAATCTCATCGAGAAACGCGTCGAGCGTATTCGGCCACGCGAGCAGCCCGGAGCCGCGCCGCTTGGCGACAACCGTGCCGGACGGGCATCCGAGGTTCAGATTGACGGTATCGTAACCGTACTCCCTCAGTTCCTTTGTCAGGAACAGAAAATCCTCCGCCTGATTAGTGAGAATCTGCGGAATCACCGTCATTCCTTCGTTGTGCTCCGGGAGAATATCGTTCCGTTCGCGGGAACTCATTTTTTATTTGTAATAAACGGCGTGAAATAACGGTCCGCCGCCGGAAAATATTTGTGGTAAGCATTCCGGTACACATACCCGGTCAGCCCTTCCATCGGGGCGAGATAAAACTGCATGATGATAAAATCCTTTCGAAAAATAGTCAGGGAACTGCAGAAAATGACTGCATTTCCCAATATCCAAAAGTGTACCACAAAACCATGGAAAACGACAGAAAAAGTTCCTACAGAAAGTGCAGTCAGACACCGAGAAGCACGGAAAATACAAAATATACTAAAATAGTGGGAAAAATAGAGAAAAATGCAGAAAAGGTCTTGACTTTAAAGTGTACTTGAATGATACACTGATTCCAGAAGGAAACATAAGGGAGGAATTTCAAGATGGAAAAAGTAAAAAAAGTAACCCTTTCCGGCATGCTCTTTGCGATCGGCCTGATCCTGCCGTTCTTCATCGGCCAGATCCCGGCAGTGGAAAAATGCTCCTGCCATGAACGGCTGGAAGCATACTACGATATGAAGGTCTTCCTCACGATCGATCCGATCGAGCAGATCCAGAGAATTGAAAAGCGGAACGGGAGTGAAAAGGCGGTGGAATTTCAGAAGAAATGGATTCCGCTCGAGGAGCTGTATTTTGAAAAATGCCGCACCAGAAGCCGGTGCGACGTCTGTTTTACAATGTGTGATGAGATGTAGAAAAATCCGATACAGAATCTTTTTTGAGGGGTCCTCAAAGATTTCTGTACCGGATTTTTCTAATTCTGCATATGAATCTGCTCGCCCGTCACCGGCGCAAAGCAGCGAAGCGTTTCGCCATCAAGATTCTCGCGGTGCATATCAACCGCAGAAATCTGATGATTGTCATACGTCGTATAATAGTAAATTCCCTGCGTCGCATTGCAGCAGGAAGTATAGAGCGTGATCTCATACTTTCCGTCCGCCACCTCGCAGCATCCTCTCTGCTGGTCAACAGAATTTAAAATATGGAAAAACTGGCTGACACTCTCCGTTTCGCTGTTTCCCGAGATCGAGTTCTGCTTTACAAACGCCACGCGTGCAAAGCGGGAAGCAGACGAGAGGTCGCCCGGCAGTCCAAGACCGCCCATGCCACGGCTGTACGTAGAAAGATCGAGCTGGTTGGAAAACGTGTTGGCCGGCTGTTTCGGTGACAGATGCAGGTAATTGTTCAGTGAGAACATCTGCATTGGAAACGGCGGATTGTTTGTCAGAACGCCGACCGGATTGTCGTAGACATGCAGACCGTCCGCCGTGGATTCCACGGTGATGGCACCCGATGCATCTGCGATGATCCAGTGAAGCTGTGCGAGCGGAAGATTCTTTTTAAAAGGTGTGCTGATGAGATTGATACGGGAGAGGGATTCTTTTGCTTCCGCAAGCGAAGCACATGTACCGAGAATCCACGGGATCAGCTCGAACTGCGCGATATTGTCTTTCTCCGGTTTCGGATCGAAATAAACGGCATTTCCTACAAAATTAAGGCCGGCGATACCAAGCCCCTTTTCATTGAACGCCTCATAATAGAGCGGGTAATCATCCATCACACACGCCATGCCGATCATTGCATAGTATGGGAAAGGGACGGCATATGAAGAAAGGAAAACGGATAATTGCGAGGTGTAACGGTGATCTGGTCGCCATAGGAAAATTCATAATCGAGTGTGCGACCCATATAAAAGTCGCGTGTTTGATAGGTTGCTGCTGTACACATAGAAAAACTCCTTTCGATGGACGGGTTGTCATTGCTGTAAGGTATCATAGCACAGAAGCGGAGGAACGAACAGGAGAAAAATATGAAAAAAGTATAAAAAAGTATAAAAAAGGATCCTGTCAGGCAGGATCCTTCAGAGTGGAGACAAAACCCTGCTTTTGCAGGGTTTGCTATGGGTGTTTTTTGAGGGATGATTGCTCAGATACGCTCCGGGTCGCTGACCGGTATCTGTTTCGAAGCAGCAGATCAGACATAGATGCTGTGATTTGAAAGGACGCTGCAGGAAGAGGTGGAATTACGCAAGATGCTTCCGGAAGCGTTCTATGACAGCAACGGATTCTGCACTGACAGGTTTCGGAACAGCGGACGGTTTTGCAAGAAAATAGCCCTGCAGGAGATCAACATCCAGTTCCAGTACCTTCAAAAGTTCAGCTGGAGTTTCCAGACCCTCGGCAATGATTTTCATGCTCTTTGATGTGCATAGGAAACAATATTTTCTACGATCTGCTGCTTGTCCGGATCGGAGTCGATATCGCGGATGATGGAAAGATCTAGCTTGATATACGCCGGTGCAAGCTCCAGAAGCGTTTTTTCATTGCTGTAGCCGCTGCCGTAGTCATCCAGGGCAAATACACCGGAAAATCCCGGCATCTCACGTTTTTTCAGCAGAGCTGTAAGATCCGGTGAATCCTCCTCTGTGATCTCAATGACAATCCGATCCTGAAGAAAGCTGTATTGTTCGACGTAAGCCACTGCCTCGTCGTGATTCATGTATTGGCTTGCAATCGAATTGACAAAGAGAAGCTCATCACCGCGTATCTGATGGGTGGAGAGGAATGTGGCATAGGATTTTGCAGAGAGAAACATAGTCAGACGTTCTATTTCATGCAGGCACTCTTCCTCGTGAGCCAGCTGCAGGATCTGATCCGGACGAGTAAGTGCCGGGAGATTTCCGCGCATCAGCGCCTCGTAGGCGTAGATACTGCCGTCCGTGGCGGAAACAATTGGCTGGAAGTAATACGTAAACAGCTCTTCATTCAACATTTTATGGAACAGGCGGCGCATCTCGGTTTCCTTTGCATTTTTTGTAAAAAGCTCCAGATCGAATTCGGTAATGTACCCTTTTTCTGCTTTCTTTACCTGGTACATTGCGAAATCCGCATATTTTTTCAGCGTAGACAGATCTGTACTGTTTTCCGGATACCAGGAAACTCCGCCGGAAAGGCGAAGGGGCAGTTTACGACCACTTGGCAGCTCCAGGGCTGTATTTGAAACCGCAAGGGAAAGATTCTGCAGAAGTGCTCGAATTTCTTCCTGCGATTGGTAGCCGTAGAACAGAAGATTAAATTCATCGCCGGAAATACGGGCACAGAGCGTTTTAGCCGGCACAGAGGAGATAAAACACTGTCCTGCCTGCCGGATATAGGCATCGCCCCAGTCGTGGCCGAAGGTGTCGTTGGTGCGTTTTAGATTGTCAAGGTCGATCATCAGAAGGGCAGCGTGACCGAGAACTTCCGAATGCTCAAAAAGAGCTTCACTTTCCCGCTGAAACGCGCGTCGATTGTAGAGACCGGTCAATGCATCGTAATCACGCTCGTGCTCCATGCGCTGCCGTTCCAGCATAACGGAGGTAAAATCTTCGACAAGTCCGATCTGCGCATAGCCCTCGCGGGAGGTCTCCATACGGATGTAGCGGATTGTTCCGTCAGAAAATGAAATTTCATACACCTTAGAATGTCCGACCCATACGGTATGAGAATGTGTCTGGTCAAATTCACGCAGCATCTGCTGGAAATACCGGGTGGAAAGCCCGGAGACATCTTCAGATGGAAGGTTGAGCATGGGAAAAAGTTCTTTGTGACATAGACCGTGTTGAGATCAAAACGCATCTCATAGCCACCCAGTTCAATACTTGCCATTTCCATGATACGCAGGAATTTTGTGGAGGTTGTCAGAATAATATGGATACTGCCGTCATCGGAAAAGTCACCTTCTTCCAGGTAATTGGGAAGATAGGCAGCCTTTTCTTTCTCTGTAAGATAAGGGGAAAGATCAACGACCTGTCCCATCTGCTCAAGCGTATAGGCGGTATCGGCGTAGGCGGAAAAAATATTTGGCATGGCAAGGGCACCAACCCTTCCTTTGGCGGCATCGAGAACATTTTTTTCCAGGTCATTGATGCTGCCCTGACTGGAGGCTTCGACCGTAATATGCTCTTTTTTTCCGATCGTTGTATTGAATTCCTCAACAAGACGTTCAAAGGAAGCTAACTGATCTCCGTTGTAATACGTCCATACGGTCAGCGTAACGGGTTTGTCGGAGGCGCGGCATCCGCCAAGAAGCGATACAGCGAGAACAGAACTCAAAAGAACGGTTGTGGCTTGATTTAAAAAAATTATAACATAAAGGAACAGGAGCCGCAATCGAAATTAAGCCGTGGAACAGAAAAGTTGTTACAGTTCACTGGTTCCCAGCGAACTGTAACATTCGCAGCCCTCATTTAAAGTTTTGCTTCGCAAAGGAGGGCTGCTCACGCCTGAATCACTTTCTTACGCAGCGAAACAGCAAGTGTTTCACTGCTGAGTGAACTGTAACGAAAAGTTACCTGTTGTTTGCCGGGTACCGGTAAAGTGTAATGCAGCAGGAAAGAATCCGGTAAAGGAAAAAAGCTCCGCCGGAAAAAAAAAGGTGGTATTTCCGGTGGAGCTCTGTGAAAAAAGTGATCAGAATTTTACTGATGATAATAAGAGAGGAAGTCGGTGAGCTTTCCAACCGCATCCTTTAAAACTTCAATTCGCGGCAGGTAAACAACGCGGAAGTGATCCGGCTGTCCCCAGTTGAAGCCGCCGCCGTGGACGATCAGAAGTTTTTTGTCGCGCAGCAGATCGAGAGCAAATTTTTCGTCGTTTGTGATATTGAACTTTTTCGTGTCAATTTTCGGGAACATGTAGAACGCAGCTTTTGGTTTGACTGCGGTGATACCCGGAATATCGCAGAATGCCTTGTAAACGTATTCGCGCTGCTCGTAAATCCGTCCGCCCGGAACGATGTAGTCGTTGACGCTCTGGTGGCCGCCAAGAGCGGTCTGGACAACGGACTGTGCCGGAACATTAGAGCAGAGACGCATGTTAGAAAGCATTTTGAGTCCTTCAATATAGTCCTTTGCGATAGCTTTATTTCCGCTTAAGATCATCCAGCCGATACGGAAGCCTGCGATCATGTGCGATTTGGAAAGACCACTGAAGGTGACACAGAACAGATCCGGTGCGAGGGATGCAATGGAAACATGCTCGAGACCGTCCATGACGAGCCGGTCATAAATTTCATCGGAAAAGATGATCAGCTGATGTTCTCTGGCAAGCTCGACAATCTGCTGCAGTACCTCTTTCGGATAGAGTGCACCGGTCGGGTTATTCGGATTGATGATAACAATCGCTTTTGTGCGGTCGGTGATCTTCTTTCGCATATCATCGATGTCCGGATACCATTCGGACTGTTCGTCGCAGATGTAGTGGACGGCTTTTCCGCCGGCCAGCGTTGCGCAGGCAGTCCAGAGAGGGTAATCCGGGGATGGGATGAGGATTTCATCCCCGTCATCCAGAAGAGCGGACATACAGAGGTTGATCAGCTCACTGACGCCGTTTCCTGTATAAATATCATCAATAGAAACATTTGGCAGTTTCTTTAACTGTGCGTATTGCATGATTGCTTTTCTTGCGGAGAAAAGTCCCTGGGAAGGAGAGTAGCCCTCACAGTCGGTAAGCTGATGACTCATGTCGTAGATGACCTCATCCGGGGTACGGAAACCAAAAGGAGCCGGATTTCCAATGTTCAGCTTCAGAACCTGCGTGCCGCACGCTTCCATGCGGTTGGCTTCTTCTACGACAGGTCCGCGGACATCATATAAGACATTGTCGAGTTTTGATGATTTTTTAAATTCTCGCATAGGGGAACCTCCTGTTTTTGTCTGGGAAAGAGAAGCAGCAGATGGATCAGAACAAGATTCTGTCGAATCAGAAACCGTATCTGCCGTATAGTTTACTGTGGAATCTTTTGCAAGCAGCCAGTCGGGATCGACCTGGAGCACATCGGCCAGAAAGTGAAGAATGTCGGAGCGCGGAACCGTTTTTCCGCTGACATACTGGCTGACATGGCTTTTCCCAAGCTTCACACCGCGCCGCTGGGCCGCTCGGATCAAATCGACCTGCTTGAACTGTTTCGCCTGCATGGCTAGTTTCAGACGGTCGGAAAAGGTTTCGTTTGTCATAGAAAATCTCCTTAAGATAGAATACAAAATAAAAAAAGTTCAAAACTGTGCTTATTGTAGCATGGACAAGAAAAAAGTTCAATAGAAAAACTGAAAATTGTAAAAATGTTGAAAAGTTCAAAATTAAAGCGAAACAAGTTCAATTATAATATTGTCTATTCTGTACAGGTAAAGCGTTAAACCTTGCGCATTTTGCAAATTGACAAACGATGAGATTTCGGTAGAATAAAAAAATAGGATGCTATGCGTTTCTGTTGGGATCCGCCAATAGAAACGGGAGAGAAAGGAAGGAAAATGTATGGGGGAAGGTCATAAAAAACTGAATTTTTCCGATTGTATGGGACTTGCGATCGGACAGATCATCGGTTCGGGCATCATGGTACTGACGGGAATCGTCATCGGTCTGACAGGACACGGCATTGCCGCAGCGTTTATTTTAGGTGCCGTGCTTGCCATTATCACCTGTGTACCGTTCATCATCCTGACGTCCGCAATCCCGTCATCAGGCGCCGGCTTTACTTACATCCGACGATTGATGGGTGAAAAAGCCGGCTTTATGTACATTGCGATGTTTGTCTTAAGCCAGGTTCTGATCGCAACGTACGCGAAAGGCTTTGCGAGCTATTTCTGCTCGATTTTTCCACAGTTTGGCGAGTCGGCTGTCGCAATGGCAGCACTTGTAATCTGTACCGCCGTCAATCTCATCGGACTGAAATCGAGCGCACTGGTGCAAAAGGGCATGGTTGTGCTGTTGCTTTTGAGCCTGTTCTTATTTATTGTATTCGGTCTGCCCAAGGTGAGCTGGGATGCCCTGACACCGACGGTATCCAACCTGATGCCGAACGGTCCGAAGAACTTTTTCACAGGCGTAGCGCTTTTAAGTTTTGCGTGCGGAGGCGCAAAATTCGTTGCGGAGAACGGAGATGATATCGTGGAGCCGTCCCGCACGATTCCAAAGGTTATCGTGCTTTCCACGAGTATCGTTGCTGTATTCTACGTGCTGATCGGTATCGTGGCAGGCGGCGTGCTTCCGGTCGAAACGGTCGCATTTCAGAATCTGACGCTTGTCGCACAGGAGATTTTTCCAACCTGGCTGTACCTGTTTTTCGTGTTCGGTGGTGCCGTATTTGCGCTGCTTACCACCCTGAACGGAACCTTGAGCTGGGTGACAAGAGGACTGCAGGCTGCCGCAAAACAGGGCTGGCTGCCGGAAAAACCGCGGAGGAGAATAGAAACGGTGTTCCGGCGATCCTTCTGATGGTCTTTTTCCTGATGGGCGCCATTCCGATCCTTACGGGAATGGATCTGACATTGATTTCCAACATGGGTGTCGGAACCGATATGGTGACGGAATTTATGGTACTCCTGGCCTGCTGGCGTCTGCCGGATATCTTCCCGGAAGAGTATCAGAAATCTGCGTTTTGTATGAAAAAGCGGACACTTCACATTCTGCTGTTTTTCATCGGCATTCTGATGATCGGAACCTCGTATGTCAATCTGTCGGATCTTACGGTTCCCGCGGCGATCGCATGCGGCATCTATATTCTGGTGATGTTTGTTTACACGCAGGTCCGATACCCGTATGTGAAGGCAAAACAGGAAAAGAAAGAAGACAAATAAAGAAGAGAAATGGAGAAGAAACATGAGGGCAACAACAAAAGAGCAGGGCTTTTACAGCCAGATTTTTAAGCTGGTTCTGCCGATTGTGATTCAGAATCTTTTAAGCGCGGCAGTCAACTCTGCCGATGTCGTGATGCTGAACTACGTGGGACAGTCCGCTATTTCCGCGGTATCACTGGCATCCAACTATGCAAATGTATTATTTATGGTTTATTACGGACTGGGAACAGGAGCAACACTTCTGTGTGCCCAGTACTTTGGAAAAGGCAATATGCGAGCAATTCAGACTGTCGAGGGAATCGCACTTCGATTCTCCGTCATCATCTCCGTCGTTGTGGCAGGAATTGCTTTTACCATGCCACAGATGATGATGCGTCTGTTTACAGATAATGCGGAACTGATCCGGATCGGTGCTTCGTATCTGCGCGTCATGGGTGTGACCTACCTGTGCTGGGGCATTACGGAGATCTATCTTGCGGTGCTTCGAAGCCTCGGCCGTGTGACGATCAGCATGGCGATGAATATGATGGCATTCGCACTGAACGTATTTTTCAACGCATGCTTCATTTTTGGCCTCTTCGGATTTCCGAAGCTTGGAGCAACCGGTGTTGCAATCGCAACGGCGATGTCGCGTGTCATTGAACTGATCGGCTGCGTGATTGTGTCGATTATGAGTAAGGATATCAAGCTCGATCTGCGGTACATGTTCATCCGCAACAAGCTGCTGTTTTCCGATTTTGTGAAGCTTTCACTTCCGGCACTTGGAAATGATCTTTCCTGGGGCGTTGCATTTTCGATGTATTCTGTGATCCTGGGCCATCTGGGAAGCGATGCGGTAGCGGCAAACTCGCTCGTTGTCGTTGTAAGAAATATCGGAACCGTGCTGTGCTTTGGTGTGGCAAGTGCAGGCGGTATTCTGCTTGGAAATGTTATGGGAGAAGGAAATCTGGAAAAGGCGAAGGAATATGCATCGAAACTGCTGAAGCTGACGGTTGTTGCCGGAGCTGTGGGTGGACTGGTTGTGCTGGGTATCACGCCGTTTGTATTGAAATTTGCTTCTTTAAATGAGACCGCGATGCATTATCTGAAATATATGCTGCTGATCAATACCTATTATATTATGGGGGCGGCCGTCAATACGACGCTGATTGCCGGAGTATTCCGTGCCGGAGGTGACACAAAGTTCGGACTGGTCTGTGATACGATTGATATGTGGTGCTACGCGGTGCCGCTTGGATTTATTGCAGCGTTTGTCTTCAAGCTCCTGTCCTTGTGGTTTATTTCCTGCTGTGTACAGACGAGTTTGTAAAATGGCCGTGGGTTCTGAAACGGTATAAGAGCGGACTGTGGGCAAAAAACATTACGCGGGATCACCTGTTTGAGGATGAAGAAAAAGAATAGATGATATAGAAAAGACATCTGCAGGGGTGAAAAATCACTTCGCCAGATGTCTTTTTTCGTGTTTTTCAAACATGCTCTAGAGAACGGTATATCCCTTGCTCTTTAAGCTTGCTTCTGTCTCGTATACATCCGGTACATGAAACACCATGATCGGGCAGCCGGACTCGCGGTTGAAAGAGAGATAGATATAGTCGATGTCGATATTTGTCTCAAGCAGTGTTTTCAGAAGGGAATTTAAGTTACCCGGCTGATCAACTACCTCGACACCGAGTACATCCGTCTGGCGTGTCATGTAACCGGCAGCCTGAAGCGCCTGCTCTGCTTTATCCGGATCGGAAACGACCATGCGGACAATGCCGTACTCTGCGCTGTCGTTGTTGACGGAACCTAAAATATTGACGTCGTTTTCAAACAGAATCTGTGTGATCTGCTGCATCGTGCCTTTTTTATTTTCTGCGAAAATAGAAAGTTGTTTTAACATAATGGGGGCCTCCTAAAATTGATCTCTGATTCCATTATACTGCCAAAATCAAACGCGTCAACGAATTTTGTAAAAGAAGACGAAAAAAAAAGGTAAAAAAGCGTATCGTTTACAGAAAATTAATAGAATAAAAAGAAACATCGCCAGCAACTTGCTCCGCGGATCCAAACGATGAATAATTGAATTTCCGGGAATATAGCGACCTAAAATCAACTTATCCATGCAAGATCTCCTTGAATTCTTCAATTGTAATAGGATAATGCGAGAAAGTCATCCCTTCTCCACCAATCGTGAGCAAATTTTGTAATCTTAGGAACACCCAATTGAATACTCTCCATA
>ENA-OQAS01000219-OQAS01000219.1-human-gut-metagenome-genome-assembly--contig:-NODE-219-length-30355-cov-5.705505_pt1 | contig 30355 bp, 46 predicted proteins | sample MGYA00242733_ERZ504523 | MGnify/ENA primary metagenome ERZ504523 (study PRJEB26092, sample SAMD00036239) | human gut metagenome | host: Homo sapiens | study: EMG produced TPA metagenomics assembly of...
CCACCGGTGTGGTGGAGCGACTGGCCTTTGGCACCGAATGCGCCGATTTACAGGCGTTGACGGCACTGGCCGGAAAAATCAAGGCCCACCAAGGAGATCGCACAAGTGATGAAAACCGGGTGCTCCTACCCGGCAGCGCGGCGCCAAGTCATCGACAGCCCGCTGCTGGACACGCCCAATAACATTTTGGCACTGGAATATATGGAATGCACCCAACTGCCCTGCACCTGTGTGCAGCGGCTGGGGCTGGGTCACGACACAGTGGACCCGCTGTACAGTGCCTCAGCGATTCGCGCTACTCTCCCGGCAGAGGCAATTTACAGTATAGAGCACTGCCAGCGGGCGGTGCTGGCGGTACTGCGCCGTATGGAAGCAGCGGACTGGGCCGCCATTGACGATGTGACCGACGGACTGGAGAACCGACTGGCTCGTGCTGCTCAAAGCGCCACCAGTCTGGAGGAACTGTACACGACCATAAAGACCAAACGGTACACCCACGCCCGCATTCGCCGCATTGTGCTGCGTGCCTACCTGGGCATTGGCAAAGGAGACTACCCGGCTACGCCGCCGTACCTGCGGGTGCTGGGCTTTAACGCTGCCGGCAAGGCGCTGCTGGCGAAAATGCAGCACAGCGCCACTTTGCCCACCGTAACCCGTATGGCAGATGTAAAAGCCCTTTCCCCGGAGGGCGGGCGCTGTTCCGGTTGGAGAGCCGGTGCACGGACCTGTACGCCCTGGGCGCAAAAAAGCCCCTGCCCGGCGGCGCCGAGCAAAGGCTTCAAATCGTATCCACATAAGTTAAGAATTCGTCCCGCTGCATACGGCTGTTGAGATACGCCAATAAAGCGGAAGTAGAGAGGAACTCCGGCAAGTCCAGTGCTGCCAGGAGTTTCTTCTTTTTTTGCTTGCTGTCGGGGGTGCCCGCCAGTCCGGCGGCGTATAGATCATAGCTGGTGATGGGATCCTTGGGCAGTTGGGTGGTATAGCGCACTTGCAGCCGATCAAACAGCGCCGTCAGCACGCTGTCGTCGATCCCCTCCACACCCAGCTTGCCCTCCTTTGAGGGCTTTTGCTTGCGGTGCTCTTTGCCGTACACATCCGGGATATACAGGTGCTTCACCTGCTGCGGGGGCAAGCCCTTGGCAATGTAATTGCGAATTTGGAACCCGCTGTGATCCGAGTCGGTGAGAATGATGATCCCCCGCTCCATTGCCAGCCGACGAATAAACTGCAACCGCTTTTTATCATTATATATAGCGAACCCGCCGGTTTCTACGATCATGGCGTCCAGGAAGTTAGACAACTTGATCTTGTCATACTTGCCCTCCACGATCACTGCTTCCTCAATATGAATCATTGGCCGCTGACGGCGATCACGGACAATTTGACGATCGCCTCCTCCAGTAAGATTTTTGCGTCCACCGCAGTGCTCTTCAGCGCTCGGTCCAGATCGTCCAGCACCTGCATGGAGCGGCGCAGCGCGCCTACGGACAGCTTGGCTGTGTCCCGCATGGCGTTGTTCAGCACAAAGTCCCGCCCTTTGTAGTTGTAATACCGGGCGATATCGTCCGCTCTGCGGCCGTCAATCTTGGCGCACTTCACTCGGTACATATCCACATAATGATTGATAAGCACTGCCGCAATCGGTATAGGTTCTTCGCCCAGTTCAAACAGGGTATGCAGCACCTTACAGGCGCCGCCGGTGTCGCCTTTCAAAATGAATTTGGACAGGTCGTATACACGCGCTTGCAGGCACTTGGTGGCCATATCGTCAATAACCGCCGCCGTAATCTCGCCGTCCTTGCAAAAGGCAGACAGCTTGTCCAGTTCGTGCAGCAGGGTCTGCATATCCGTACCCACCACAGAGATCAAATATCGCGCCTGGTCCGTTTGCAGCGCAGCGCCCCGCTTTTTGGCGCCGCTGACCAGCATTTTTACCAGGTCGCTCTGGGTGCGGGTGTTCAGCTCCACCGCGTCCCCGGCCTTAGCAAAAGCTTTAATAATGCTGTTCCAGCGCTTTTCCTTTTTTGTGTCCACCGGCAAAGACTGGTAGGTAAATACCAGAACCGTGGTGTCCGGCACATCCTTGAGATATGCCTTAATATCCTCCACATCCGCCTTTTTGTCAAAGGGAAAGTCATAGACCAGTACCAGATTGCTGCCGCCCATCATAGGAAAAGTATCTGCGTCGTGGAGCACATCGGACAGCTGCGTGCCGTCCTTTTCATAAATATGTATATTAAAATCCGCAAAGGCCGGGTCCACCGCCTTTTTCTTAATTTGACCAATATAGTGGTCCTTTAAGTACCCCTCGTCGCCATAGATAAAATAGGCGTGGGACAGCGTGCCGCTTTTCAACTGGGCGCGCAGCTCTTTTTCGCCGATCACAGCCATGGATCGTTCCTCCTTATCCGCAAAGCGCTGTCCTGCCGCAGCGTAACTGTCAGCAGTTCGTCCTCCGCCAGTGCCCTGGCGCATACCAGTGTACCGACAGCGGTGCTTTGCTTACCAAACGCTACCGTTAAGTCGCCGCCGTTCAGGTCGGTGCCGTTGCCCAGCACGAGCCGCTTGCCCTTGCAGGTAATGGAGACGGTGTAGCGCTTTTTATTATATCTGTATTGCACCTGCACCCCTTGCCAAGCGTGGTATCCATTGCCGTGGCGGTAAGCAGATGCTCGCACTCCGGCTGCACAGCCAAAGCGGTATTGCCGCCGGGCAGCAGTACATTCACCGGGTGCACCGCAGTGGTCAATGCCCGGGTATAATACCCCACCCGATCATCGCAGGTACACGGCCACCAGTTGCAGCCGCCGATTTTGCAGAATGCGCGTGTAGGCGTAGTAGGCGCTTTGATCCGGCGTGCCTACCAGCAAAGCATAATGCGTGTCATACAGCAGCGCCGAGCTGCTGCCGATACAAAGGTAAGCGTTGCCATGCTCCACTGCCAACCCGGCAAAGGAAGTCAACAAATAAAAAGCGCAGGCCACTGCCGCCGTAACACCCAACCGCTGCCGTTGCAACAGAAAGTGCACGCCGAAAAGCAACAGCACACCGGCAATGGCAACACAGGTCAACGGCCCGGTCAAATCTAAAATCGGTGCGCCCAGTGCGCTAAGCTTTTCCACCAGCCACAGCATACCGCCGGTGGTGCCGGACACCATCACCGCACAGGCATACACCAGATACGGCAGCGGCGTAAAGAGCAACATGAGCAGTGCAGCGATCATGGCCACTTGTGCCAGCGGAATCAGCACCAAATTACTAAGCAGAGATAACAACGCCGTCTGCCCAAAGGACAGCCACATAAACGGCAGCGTATAAAGCAGCACGCTCACGGTTGCACTAAAGCTTTGGCGCAAAAATTTGGGAATATGCAGCCGAGCAAGGCTCTTGTTCAGCACCGGAGATAAAGTCAGCAGCGACAGAACGGAAGTCACCGACAGCTGCAAGCTCACATCCGTTACCGAAAAGGGATCGGTACACAGCAGGAATACCGCCAGACCAAGTGAATTCAGTCCGTCCGCCTTGCGGCCAAACAGCCGTGCCGCCAGCAAAACAGCCATCATCAAAGAAGCACGCACCACGGAGGCGGAAAATCCGGCTACGCCATCATACACCAAAAGCACCGCACCTGTCAAAACCGTAGTCAGCCAAGCAGCAACCGCAGCTTGCGGAGCAGCCAGTAAAGAGAGCCCACGATCACAGATAAATGCAATCCGGACACCGCCATCAAATGGGTAGCACCGCAGGTGCGAAAGTGACTGACCGCACCCACGGACAAATCCGTCTTACTACCGGTGATCAGCGCCGTTGCCAACGCACCACGATCCCCGGGCAACACGGCAGCAAAACGGCTGCTGATGGCGTGGCGCATTTGGATAAGCGCCACTGCGCTGCCGGGTGCAGACTGGTTGGTCTTACGCACCCGGGCAGCCTTGCCGCTAAGGAATTCGCCGTCGCTGAACTTGCCCCAGGCGGCGTAACCGTTCTCACCGGTAGAGGCAAAAGTCACCTTGCCGGTATAGATACCGTCCGGCACATCGCCAAGATCCGCATGGGCAGAAACCGTGCAGCGTATATTTTGTGGCACACCGGGCAAATCAATAGCCGTGGTCTTGACCGTATAGTCGTTTTTCTCCGCACCCCGGCGCACATCGGTCACATAGAACTGCACCTGCGCCGTTTGGCCGACTAACTTTTGCTGTGGCAGATAGCAGCGTGAACACCTACAATAAAGGTCACACAAGCCACCACCGCTCCAACCAGGCACAGCCACACGCTCACCCCTTGGCGCAATCGCGGTACGGAAAGCACCAAACAGAGCGCTGCCAACACCACGCCCAACGCAACGTACGCAAAGGTGACGGAAAAGAAGTTTAAGATCAGCAGCATTACCGCCGCCGAAAATCCCAAATGGGCAAACACGCGTTTCATTTCTTTTATGCATCGGCTCCAAGATAAAGGCATAGCTGCACTTCTCCCCTGCCGTTACCCGGTATGGGGCACGCACCGCGCCTTGGCCCGGCAGATCGCCGCCAACGCCGCACTGGCGCCGTCAATATTCAATGTGGTCAAAGACGGATCATAGGGAATCTCATGGATATGCGCAGCCTTGTCCAGTCCCGTAGTGGTGTAGTGATAAGCGCTAAAGGCAAAGGGTGTTTCATAGTACGCCTGCACCCGGAATCCCTCGCCGTGACTGTCACACACATACAGGTCGTAAGTATCCGTGCGGTTGCTGCTCTCCTGGGGACGCATATAGCGGTGCTCCAGCGCAGTCACCGTAGATTGATAACGACCCAGCGCAGCCCCGGTTTTTCGGTCCCGATAGCTGGGGTGCGGCCCTCTGCCGTACCAGTTACATACTCATAGCTGCCCGGCAAGGTCATCTGGAAGCCGAAGCGCAGCATATCCTGCTTGGGCACGGCACTGTGGTACACATACAGCCGCCCATTGGGATATATTTTATATGTGATCAAGTCCTCTCGCAAGCGTGGCGTGGACATGGCAATGTGCACCTCCACCGTATTGTCTGCCCCGGCCTGCACCACGGTACGCAGCGCGTGGGTGCGGCGCTGGGCACGGCGCCAGCCGTACAGAGAGTGGAACTTGATCAGCGGCGGCACAAAGTTGAGAAAATCAATATCATTATCTGTCAGCGCCCGGAAATAAGCAGGCTCCAAGGGCGCTACCAGTCGCTGGCTGCCGTCGATCACCCAGCTGACCACTCGCCCGTTTTGAATGGTCAGGTCAAAGTCGCGCCCTGCACCTCTACCCGGTTACCCCGGTGGTCGTAGTGCAAATCGCCGCCATCTTTCTCCGCCACAGGCTGAGGCATAGGCCGCAGCACAAATTGGTCCCAAGCAAAGGTAAAGCCCGCTGCCAGTCCCGGCAATTCCCGGGTGGTGGCGAAGGACACCGTCAGCACCGCCATACCGTCCCCGGTGACCTGATCCATCGTGTAAGGCAAAGACACCGTCACTTCCGACAAAGGCGGGCAATCAATCGGCTCCAGCTTGCCGTGCATCAGCAGCCGGCCGCCCACTTCGATCTGCCAGCGGCACTCCAGCGCATTTATATTGGTAAAGAGCATTTTGTTCTTTACGGTAAAGGAGCCGCTGTCCGGGTTCACAGCCAGGGTCTGCACCGGGGCATATACCTTTTGCACCTCGTAATACTGAGGATGCACTGTGCGGTCCGCACCGATAATCCCGTTGGCGCAAAAATAGGTATTGGACCCGGTAATGGCCGTGGTGTTTGGCAGCGAATACCAGTGCCGCGGCTCTTCCTTTTCAAAATCCGTGCCGTAAAGCCACAAGTCCGTGCCGTCCTGCGCCTTGCGATGCAGTGCCTGGTCCACAAAGTCCCAGATAAAGCCGCCGCACATATTGTCATACTTTTCAAAATCCGCCATATAGTCGGCAAAGTTGCCCAGGGAATTCTCCATAGAATGGGCATACTCGCACAGCAGCACCGGCTTGCCTTCATACATCTCGGCAGTAATAGGCTTGCTGTCCGCTGCCAGCTGATTGGCGATATTGTCGTAGAGAGAAATGGTAATGGGCTCTTTTTTGCCCAACTTTTCCATCACATCGGCGGTGGGATACATACGGGAGATCACATCGCTTTTGGTCAGGTCAAAATCCCCCTCGTAGTGGAATTGGCGCGTGTCGTCCAGTGCCAGTGCCGCCTGCTTCATTGCAGAAAAGGCGGTACCGTCCCCGGCCTCATTGCCCAGACTCCACATAAACACACATGATGATTCCGGTCCCGCAACACCATACGCTCCATACGATCCACGCAGGCCGCCGTCCACACCGGGTTGTCCCCCGGTACGCCCTTGCGGCGCACGCCATGGCTCTCCACCTCACACTCGTCCATTACGTAAAAGCCGTAGCGATTGCAGTAGTCATAAAACCGGGGATCATCCGGGTAATGGGAGGTGCGCACCGCGTTAATGTTGGCCTGTTTCATCAGGTCCATATCCTGCCGATACCGTTCCTCCGGCACAGCCCAGCCATTGTCCGGGTCAAAATCGTGGCGATTCACCCCGCGTACAAATAGGGGCATGCCGTTAAAATAGATTTTTTCGCCCCGAATTTCCACTTTATTAAAGCCCACGGTGTAGCGCTTAGCGCAAAGCACGCGTTTTCCGCACAGCAACTCCATCACCAGCGTATAGGTGTTGGGCTGCTCGGCGGACCACAACAGCGGCGCCTTAGCCGCAGCTTCCAACTGCAAGGTCTGACGGGGCCGGTCCCCCTTGCAGGCAGCACTGCCCAGGTCATAGAGCTTTTGGCCGTCCCGATACAAAGCGGCACGCAAGGTCAAGTCTTCTTTTGAGGGGGCGTACAGGTGCAAATAACCGTCCAGGCGCACCGTCCAGTCCCGAAAATCCGCGTCCGGCTCCGTACGGAAATAAAAATCCCGCAGGCAAGCCTTTGGCTCAGCGAACAAATACACCTCTCGGTAAATGCCGCACAGCCACCACATATCTTGATCTTCCAGATAGCTACCGTCACTGTACCGGTACACCTTGGCGCACACCAGATTTTCGCCATTCAAAAGATACCGGGTCACATCGAATTCGTGGGGTGTCATAGAGCCCTGGGAATAGCCTACAAATTGGCCGTTCACATACACCTCCAGCGCCGCCTTGGCTGCACCAAAGTGCAAGAACACCTGACGCCCCTTCCACTCCGGATCAATGGTAAAGGTGCGGCGATAGTAGCCCACCTCCTGCATAGCAGGGTCAATTTTTGGAATCTTGCCCTTGCTGCGGCTGAGCGCTCTGGGAAATGTGCTGGCATAATAGTAAGGTACGGAATAGCCCTGGGTCTGCCACACGGAGGGCACGGGAATTTCCCGCCAGGTGCCGTCATCATAATCCGGTGCCTCAAAGCCCTCCAGTTCGTTTTTAACGCCTCGGCACCAGCTGAACTTCCAAAGCCCGTTCAGGCTCCGTTTGTATGGGCTGTTCTCCCCGGCCAGTGCCTGCGCCGCCGTATCATACGACATGGCGATGGCGTGGCCGTCTTCTTTATTCACTGCGATCACACTGGATCGGCATATCTTGGTTTTTGCATAGGTCTGCCCCCGATTCATACTATATAGATAATAATAAAGGAACGCCCGCCGCTTGTCAACATGGCAAAATGCAGAAAACCGCCGGAGTGGGTGGACAAGCGGGCAGAATGTTGGTATAATAAAAAGCAGAAATATAAAGGAGTCTGTTATGATCGAGCGTGTAACAAAAGAGAATTTAGACCAATATGAAGCGTTTATCAAAAAGCACCCCAAGGGCCTGTTCCAGCACTCCTCCAAGTGGGCTAAGGTCAAGTCTGCCTGGAAGTGGGAAGCCGTGATGTTGAGGGACGAGGACGGCAACATTAAGGGCAGCGCCGATGTGCTGATTCGTACCGTGCCGGTGATCAAAGCCTCCCTGCTTTACTGCTGCCGCGGCTTTGTGGCGGACGAAGATGATTTTGCCACCTTTGACGCGCTCTTTGCCGCACTTTTGGATATTGCAAAGGAATACCACGGCTACTGTATTAAAATCGACCCGGAGATCACCGTGGAGAACAAGGCCTACAAGCAGCATTTGCTGAACAAGGGCTTTGTAGAACTGAACCCGGGGTGTATGGATTTTGAGAATGTGCAGCCCCGGTTTGTTTACTGCTTTGACTACAACGGCCTAAACGAGCAGGAACTGATGCTCACCTTTAAGCCGGATTACAGAAACCGGATCCGCAAAGCGCCAAAGAAAGGCGTGGAAGTAAAAGTGATGGGCACCGAGGCGCTGGACGACTTTGTTCGCATTATGCGGGAGACCGGGGAGCGGGACAACTTTTCCACCCGACCGAAAAGCTATTTTGAGCAAATTATGAACTGCATGGGCGAGGACTGCGCCTGTATATGGCCTACTATGAGGGCAAAGCCATTGCCGGCACCTTGGCGATTAAGTGGGGCAGAATGTGATAAAATACCAGTACGGTGCCTCCTCCAACGCCCACCGCAATGTGTACCCCAACTATGCCCTGCAATGGGCCATGATGCAGTGGGGTATGGAGTGCGGCTGTAAGGTCTATGACTTTGGCGGCATCAGCGGCGACTGCCAAAACCCGGACAACCCCCACTATGGTCTGTGGCGGTTTAAGCACGGCTTTGGCGGGTATATGAAAGAATTTATCGGCGAGTTTGACTATGTGATCAACAAACCGGTGTACCACCTGTATAACTTGGCAACAAAGGTATTGGAAAAAGTAAGAAAATGAGCAGATATGTAATTGATAAAACCGCATTAATCGAGAATGTGCATTACCTGCAAAAGAAAGCGGGCGTGCCTATTATCGGCGTGGTTAAGGGCAACGGCTACGGCTTTGGCCTAACGGAACTGGCGCTGATCCTGGAGCACTGCGGCATCACCACTTTGGCAGTAACGGAAGTGACGGACATTGCCCCCCTGCGGGCGGTGCTGCAACCGAACACGGATATTTTAGTGATGCGCTCCACCTGCGTGGACAGCGAGGCGCGCCATATTGCGGACACCGGCTGTATTGCCACCATCGGCAGCACCCGGGCAGCACTGGCGATGCAAGCGGCGGCTGCGATTTGGGTGTCAAGGTTCCGTGCCATTTGAAGATTGACACCGGCATGGGTCGCTACGGCTTTTTGCCTGCGCAGGTAGCGGAGGCCATTGCCTGCTACGACCTGCCTAATTTGGAATTCACCGGCGCATACACCCATTTTAGCAGCGCCTTTCACGACAAGGCCAAAACCATTGCCCAGCTGGAAGTGTTCAAGGACACGCTGGCGCAGATTGAAAAGGCCGGCAAGACCGTAGGTACCCGCATGCAGCCAACTCCCCCGCATTGTTGAATGTGGAGCATGTGGCGCTGGACGCGGTACGCATTGGCTCCGCCTTTACCGGACGGGTAATTACCCATAGCGAGACACCTCTGCACCGCTTAGGTCGACTGGAGGCGGAAGTGGTGGACATAAAGGAAGTGCCCGCCGGTTATGCGGTGGGCTACAACGGCACCTTTGTTACCAAGCGCCCCACCACCATTGCCATTGTGCCAATGGGGCATTATGACGGCTTCGGCCTGACCAAGGAGAAAGAGGATCACAACTTCCACAGTGTGCTCTCTGCCCTCAAACAATTTCTCAAGAAAGCCCATTTGACCGTCACCATTAACGACAAAGCCTACCCGGTAATCGGCGAGGTAGGGCTGTCCCACACGGCGGTGGATGTGACCGGCAGCAGCGTACAGCCCGGCGATATTGCCACCTGCGACCTGTCACCCTTGCTGGTGAATCCCCGCGTACCCCGCGTTTATACGGAATAATTCAAAAAGCGACTTGTATCTTACAAATACAAGTCGCTTTTTACTTCTTAAACACGCTGCGCAGGCGCTTCTCGATCTTACGGGCATACAACAGTTCCGCCACACCCAGCAGCCGCTCGTAAAGAAAGAACAGCAAATTCATCGCCAGCCAAAAGCCCACCAAAAACCACTTGTTACTGCTCACCGCGTCCATAGGAATGGCAAACACATACACCAGCAGCAGATTCACTGCCGCCAGTGCCGCATTAAACAGCAGGCACTCGGCAGCCAGCGCCACCGACCGAGGCCGCAGCCGCCCGATCCACTGGCGCACGATGGTATAATAGCCGAAAAAGAGCACATACATCAACATACACTCCTTGTCCGGCACCAAAAAGAAGCTGAGCAGCCCCGTAGACACATAGGTGATCCACGCTGTGCCGTAGCCGAAGGTGCGCACCAGCACCACCATCAATACCCCGGTGAGCATGGGGCATACATAGGCCAGCACCGGCACCACACCGCCGAAAAACAGCAGCAGCACGCTCAGCGCCGTACAAATACCGCTCATGGCGACCTTAGCCGCAGGGCGCATACGCCCCACCTCCCTTTCCGTTTGTATTCATTATAATCCATTTGGCTAAATCTGTAAAGATTATGAATAAGTGGTAAACATTTGGCGACTTACAGCCGTAACCCTTGCCTTTATGCATAAAAAGACTATAATGTAGGAGATATTACGGTGCAGGGCACCAAAAGGAGCGTGTTCCCTTTGAAAAAGAGTATTGCATTGATCATGGCGCTGAGCGTACTGGTCTGCGGCGTCTTTGCTGCCTGCTCTTCCAAAAAGACAGACGGACAGAACTCTGCCGCCGACACCACCCAAGCCGGTTTGGCCAATGCAGACACCGAGTTTGGCACAGAGATCAATAAAGACGGCAAAGAAGTAGATGTGGTCTATGAAAAGGACAAAAAGGGCAAAAACCACGCCTACGAAATCAACAAAAACGGCGAAAAGGTAACCAATAGCAACGGCGACTATGTAGAAGTGCCGATTGAAGACGATAACAATAATAACGGTAACAACAACAATGGTAAGGAAAACGGAAACGGCGGCAATAACAACGGCGGCAACGGCAACGAAAATTTGAAGCCAAATCCCGTAACGCCGCAGGAGCCGGACAATAAAGGCGAGACCACCGGTAAAGAGCTGACCACCATTGAGGCGTCCAAGGATAAAGTGCCCTCCACCAATGCCAGCGGCAAAAAGGTGATTTTTCCCAACAGGATCTGGAGCGCATCGCAGCGATGCTGGAGGTGCCCGGTCTGTACAAGTTCAGTTATGAGAACAAGGACGGCGTCAGCGCCGAAATGGCTACCCATGTTGCCGTTTGGATGGCTGCCCGTGAAGATATTAAGGGCACCAGCTTTCCCTCCGGCACCATTGTGCTGGATCTGTTCAAATACTACGGCCAAACGGTGGTCAACTTTAAGAGCAATTGCAACGCAGCGGCCAAGAAAGAAAACGCCCCCATCAGTTACAGCAACAAGGACAGCGTGTTCACCATCACCAAGGGCGAGGCTAAGCAGCAGTCCGTAAAGATCAACCGGGTAGAGTCCCTGGGCAACAACAACTACTACAAGGTCACCGGCTCTGTCAGCGGCGAAAAGAGCTGCAAAAAGGTGGTCGCCGTGGTGCAAAAGAATCGCCTGGATACGGAACTGGGCTTCTCTATTAAGGCACTGAAGTGGTCCTAAATTCAAAAATAAATTCCAATAAGAAAGCGCACAGGCGATTGCCTGTGCGCTTTTTTCTGTCTTAAACTCAGTAGAGCTTCTTCCCTGCCTCAATGTCCATAATCTGGTCAATACGGGTCTGATGACGGCCACCCTCAAAGGGCGTAGTCAGGAACACCTGCACCAGCTCCAGTGCCAGCCCGGCGCCGACTACACGATCGCCCATGCACAGCACATTGGCATCATTATGGGCGCGGGTGTACTTGGCGCTGAAATAATCGGAGCAACAGGCAGCCCGAATGCCCTTGACCTTATTGGCAGCCATAGAGATGCCAATACCGGTACCGCAGCACAGAATGGCTTTTTCGCAAGTACCGTCTACCACCAAATCACAGGCCTTTTGGGCGCTGATGGCGTAATCGAAGCGTTCCGGGGAATAGCAGCCCACATCTTCTACTTCATAGCCCTGCTCCAGCAGCACTTTTTTGATCTCCTCTTTCAGCGGGAAGCCCGCATGATCGGAACCCATTGCAATCTTCATTATGATTCTCCTTTTTTTAATTTTAATTGCCGTTCCGCCTGGCTAAGCCGCAGATATACAGGCATCAGCGCAGCGGCGGGCATGGTTTTCTGTTTTTGGGCGGCCAGGGCCACGCCGTGCCCGGTCACATACTGCCGCTGTGGAGGGGCTACCTCCCCAGCCGGGAACAAGGGTGCAAACAACTGGGCGCCGTCACCGGCCACGATCACTCGGTCATAGGCGACCAATTCTTCAGCCAGTGCAGCGCCGTCCACAGCCCGGTCCGGGCAAAGGCGCTCCACCTCGCCGTTCTCCACACGAAAAAGGGCGTTATAGAACTGCCCGCGGCGGGCGTCCATCACCACGCAGATCACTGCGTTCTCCTCCGGGACTGGTACGCCACCGCTTCCAGAGCAGACACGGCGATACAAGGAATATCCCTGTCAAAGGCAAGACCTTTAACGGTGGCCACGCGATCCGCACCCCGGTAAAGAACCGGGACCGACCGTAACGGCAATGGCGTCCAGGTCTGCCACCGAGGTGTCCCCCAGCACCCGCCGAATCATAGGCAGCAGGGTTTCGCTGTGGGTCAGGCCATTATGGAGAAAGTCGCTGCGCACCACCGCGCCGTCACCACTACATAAAGCCGCGGCTGCGGTAACAGATGATGCATCTACCGCAAGGATCATGCTTTCTCCTCCTCTTTTTTATAAATCTCAATGGTGCGATCCTGCTCCCCTGTTTTGGAGATTTCCACCATCAGGGTGTCCGGCGGCAGCGCACCGTACACATTCTCGCTCCATTCGATGGCCAGGTAAGCGCCGGTGTCCAAATAATCAAAAAATCCGGTGGAATACAGATCGTCCCAGCTGTCTACCCGGTACATATCAAAGTGGTGCAGGGTCACATCCCCCTGCCGATACGTATTGCAAATGGCAAAGGTAGGTGAAGTCACATCCACCGTCAACCCCAGCCTTTTGCCAGTCCGGCGGTAAAGGCGGTTTTGCCCGCCCCCAGGTCGCCCAAGTAGGCAATCACCGTGCCGGTTGGCAAGGCCTTTGCCAGATCGGCAGCAATACGCACTGTATCCGCATAACTATGAGAATGAAATACTTGCATCAGAACAGCCCCACGGTGTTGCCCTGATCGTCCACATCAATGCGGTAGCCGCCGGTGATTTGGACAGGCCGGGCATGATCATCACATTGCCGGTCTGGCACACCAGGAACCGGCGCGGCAGACAGACTGGCGCTGCTGACGGTAATACGAAAGCCGCTGGGGCGCCCTAGCTTTGTGGGGTCGTCAGACAAACTGTACTGGGTCTTTGCCATACACACCGGGAGTTTGTCTGCCCCCAGTGCAATAAAGCCGTCAATGGCCTTTTTTGCCGCCTTCGTGTAGTCCACACCGTCGGCACCGTAGACCTCTTTGGCAATTTTCTCGATCTTCTCATACACCGGCAGATCCAGGTCGTACAGGGTATGGAAGTGATTTTCCTTTTCACAGGCGGCAGCCACTTTCTCAGCCAGCTCCAGGCTGCCGGCGCCGCCCTCCGCAAAGCACTTGGTCACGGCAAAATCCGCACCTGCCGCCTTGCAAATCTGCTCTACATAATCGATCTCCGCCTGGGTGTCCGCATAGAAGTGGTTGATGGCCACGACCACCGGTACACCGAATTTCTTCAAGTTCTCAATATGCGCCAGCAAATTGACAGAGCCGGCGCGCAGCGCGTCTAAATTCTCCTCTTTCAGCTGATCTTTGGGCACGCCACCGTTATATTTCATAGACCGCACGGTAGACACCAGCACCACGCAGGCGGGTGTCAGCCCCGCATAGCGGCACTTAATATCAAAGAATTTCTCTGCCCCCAGGTCAGAGCCAAAGCCCGCCTCGGTAATGGCATAATCGCCCAGCTTCAACGCGGTTTTTGTAGCCCGCACAGAGTTGCAGCCGTGGGCAATATTGGCAAAGGGACCGCCGTGCATAATGGCCGGCGTATTCTCCAAGGTCTGCACCAAATTGGGCTTAATCGCATCCTTCAGCAGCACGGTCATGGCGCCGTTTGCCTGAATATCCCGGGCATACACCGGTGCGCCGTCGTAGGTATAGGCTACCAAAATATCACCCAGCCGCTTTTTCAAATCTTGCAGATCTTCCGCAAGACACAGGATCGCCATTACCTCACTGGCAACGGTTATGCAAAAGTGATCCTCCCGGGGCACGCCATTCAGGGTGCCGCCCAAAGAGCAAATAATGTTGCGCAGGGCGCGATCGTTCATATCCAGGCACCGCTTCACCTGCACACGGCGGGGATCAATCCCCAGCACATTCCCCTGCTGAATATGGTTATCCAGCAGCGCACACATCAGATTATTGGCACTGGTAATGGCATGCAGATCACCGGTAAAGTGCAGGTTAATGTCCTCCATAGGCACCACCTGGCTGTAACCGCCGCCGGCAGCGCCGCCCTTAATGCCGAACACCGGACCCAGGGACGGCTCTCGCAGAGCGATCACCGCATTTTTGCCCAGTTTGCACATAGCCTGACCCAATCCGATGCTCACAGTGGTCTTGCCCTCACCGGCAGGGGTAGGGTTTACCGCCGTTACCAGCACCAGCTTGCCGTCCGGACGATCTTGCAGCCGAGTCAGCAGATCATCGGACAGCTTAGCTTTATAATGACCGTAAGGCTCCAGCTCCTCCGGACGAATACCTATAGCCGCAGCCACATCCGTAATTCTTTTCATTTTCGCCTGTGCGGCGATCTCAATATCTGTCAGCATACACATACTCCTGTACGCGCCACAGCGAGCGCAACGTTTCTCGCAAGTTATTATAACACAAGGGATAAAATAATCCAAGTAATAATTGCCCGCTTCTCTTGAATTCTGGCAAAAATCATAATATAATAAAGACTACCCTGTAATGAGAGGAGGCAGATCGTGCACAGTCGGCAAAAGCAATCGCCGCTGTTGGAATTATTTTCCGGTTTAGATTATGTAACTTTGCTAACCGCCATGGTTGGCTCTCTATACGGTTTGGCGCTGGTGTACAGCGCTACCCACTCTGCCTTAAAGGACGGCAAGATCATCAGCAGCGATGTGCGCTCCATGTTCCTGTCCGTGGCGCTGGGGGTGGTGATCTGCCTACTGGTTTCTAATGTGAACTATGAGGCGGTAGCCAAGCTGTGGCCGGTGATCGCCGCCGGGTGCGTAGGTTTGATGATCTACACTTTTTTCTTCGGCATTGCGCCGGATGCCCGGCAGGATGCCCGCAGCTGGATCGACCTGAAGGTGCTGACCTTCCAGTCCTCTGAGCTGCTGAAAGTGGGCTTTATTATCTCCTTTTCCTACCACCTGGATATGGTACGGGACAAGATCAATAAAATACGCACCATCATTCCGCTGGTCATCCATGGTTTGATCCCCATTGGGCTGGTGCTGATGACCGGTGACGCCGGGTCTGCCCTGATCTTCCTGATTATGTTTATCGGCATGCTGTTCTTTGCCCGCATTAACATCGGCTACTTCTTAGCCGGGTTTGCGCGCTGATCGTGGGTTTTGTGGCCGCCTGGAAGTTGAAGCTGATCTCCGGCTTGCAGCGGGAGCGGATCATTGCCCTGTTTTACCCGGAGCAATACGAGAGCACCATGTATCAACAAAATAACGGCAAGATCGCCATGGGCAACGGCGGTTTTCTCGGTCAAGGCTTCTTAAAGGGCGATATGACCCAAAGCGGCGCCGTGCCGGAAAATCAGAACGATATGATTCTGTCCGTAGCCGGTGAGGAATTTGGGTTTATCGGCGCACTGGCAGTGATTTTAATTTTAACGATACTGATTTTGCGGGTAGGTCAAACCGGCCTGCGTGCCCGGGATAACGGCGGCTACCTAATGTGCAGCGGCATTGCGTTATGCTCTTTGCCCAGACCTTTGTTAATATTGGCATGGAGCTGAGCCTGCTGCCCTGCATCGGCATCACCCTGCCCCTGTTCTCCGCCGGCGGCTCCTCGTCACTCTGTATCTATCTGGCTTTGGGGATCGAGATGAGTGTGTACCGATACAGCAAATCGCAAACCGGCGCCATGTTCTATACCAAATAACCAACAGCAAAACGCAAAAAAGCGATCGGACAAAATTGTCCGGTCGCTCTTTTTTTATCTTCCTTAGCCTTTGATCAGGTCGTCGTAAAAGTCAAAGCAATCAAAGGTGGCAAAGTAATCCTTGGGAGTCTCTGCCCGACGGATCATTTTGAAAGTGCCGTCGGTCTTTAACAAAATTTCCGCACTTTTCAGCTTGCCGTTATAGTTGTAGCCCATGGAGAAGCCGTGGGCGCCGGCGTCGTGGATAAACAGCAGATCGCCGCGTTCAATTTCCGGCAGCATACGATCCACGGCGAATTTGTCGCAGTTCTCGCAAAGGGAGCCGGTCACATCGTACTTATGGTCGCAGGGCTGATCCTCCTTGCCCAACACCGTCACATGGTGATACGCACCGTAGATGGCCGGGCGCATCAGGTTCACGGCGCAAGCGTCTACGCCCACATACTCTTTATAAGTATGCTTTTCGTTAATGGCGCGGGTCACCAAGCGCCGTAGGGACCCATCATAAAGCGGCCAAGCTCGGTATAGATCGCCACATCGCCCATACCGTTGGCGGTAAGCACCTCATCATACACCTTATGTACACCGGCGCCGATCTTCAAAATATCATTCGGCTCCTGCTCCGGACGGTAAGGAATGCCAACGCCGCCGGACAGATTGATAAAGCTGATTTTTACGCCCAGCTCGTTCTTCAGCCGCACTGCTACATCAAACAGCACCTTGGCCAGCAGCGGATAATACTCATTGGTCACCGTATTGGAGCACAGAAATGCGTGCAGACCGAACTCCTCTACCCCCTTGGACTTCATGATCCGGAATGCCTCAAACAGCTGCTCGGTAGTCATACCGTACTTGGCGTCCCCCGGGTTATCCATAATATCATTGGTGATCTTGAACATACCGCCGGGATTGTAGCGGCAGCTCATTTTGCGGGGCAGCTTGCCGCAGGCTTTTTCCACTGCTTCAATATGGGTAATGTCATCCAGGTTGATGATACCGCCCAGGTCGTTGCAGTATTTGAACTCCTCTAAGGGCGTGTCGTTGGAAGAAAACATAATATCTTCCCCCACGGCGCCAATGGCTTTGGAGAGCATCAGCTCCGTCTTGGACGAGCAGTCACAGCCGCAGCCGTACTCCCGCAGAATGTTAATCAGAAAGGGGTTGGGCGTTGCCTTGACGGCAAAGAACTCCTTGTAGCCCTTGTTCCAGGCAAAAGCCTCTTTCAGCTTAGCCGCATTTTCCCGAATGCCTGCTCATCGTACAGATGAAAGGGGGTGGGAAACTGCGCTGCGATCTCCTCCGCCTTTTCCTTGGTGACAAAAGGTAATTTCTCCATCTTTTCTATCCTCCGCTTCTATCATTCCGACTGGCAGGCCTGTTCGATGACGGCCTTTAACTGTTCGCTCCCTTGCCCCTTCACAGAAGAGAACGGGATCACTTGCACGCCTGTGCCCAGATTCGGCAGCTCCGTGCCCAGTTCTTCCAGTCTTTTTTTATACTGAGTGGGTTTTAATTTATCCGCCTTGGTGAGCACCACTACAAAGGGCAGTCCGATCTGCTGCAAAAAGTCGATCATTTGCAGATCATCCGCCGTGGGGGCGTGGCGCATATCAATCAGCTGCACCACAAGGCGTATGGGCCGTCCGCTTTGAAAATAGCCCTCCATCAACTCACCAAACCGCTTTTTCTCCGCCTTAGAGATCTTGGCGTAGCCGTAACCGGGCAGATCCACAAAGTGCACGCCGTCCACATCATAGAAGTTGACGGTCACCGTCTTACCGGGTACGGAACTGACCCGAGCCAGGGACTTGCGGTTAAACAGGCGGTTGAGCAGTGAGCTTTTGCCCACATTGGAGCGCCCGGCAAAGGCGATTTCAATGCCGTCTGCCGGGGGCAGCTGGGCAGAAATGCCAAAGGCGCGATCAAAGGTTGCTTTGTTATAATTCATAGGCACCTCACTGAGCCACCGGCCGATTGGCACGCTTGGACTTGGCCACCGGCACAGCGGCGGGCTTGTCCTCCCGGGCGGTAGGTGTGGGCATGTATTCCAGCGCAATGGGCAGCACCTGGTCAAAGGTGTCTACCGGCACAAAGCACACGCCCGCTTTCACTTCTTCGCCGATCTCCTGCAAGTCCTTGCTGTTCTCCGCCGGAATGATCACCGTGGAGCAACCGGCCTTGTAGGCGGCCATACTCTTTTCTTTCAATCCACCGATGGGCAGTGCCCGCCCTTTCAGGCTGATCTCGCCGGTCATGGCCACATCACAGCGAATGGGAATACCTGTCAGCTCGCTGACCAGCGCCGTGGTGATGGCCAGTCCGGCAGAGGGGCCGTCCTTGGGAATGGCCGCCTCCGGAGCGTGAATGTGCAAGTCTTTATTTTTATAGAACTGATCGTCAATACCATAGGTGTCTGCGCGGGAGCGGATAAAGCCCACGGCGGTCTTAACGCTCTCGGTCATCACATCGCCTAAATTACCGGTGATCTGCACCTTGCCGGTGCCCGGGAAGGCAGACACTTCAATGGGCAGCATGGTGCCGCCTACGGAAGTCCAAGCCAGACCGTTGACCACGCCCACTTGGTTTTCACCCGGGATCAGGTCATCCGTGTACTTGGGCACGCCCAGATAGTCCTGCAAGTTCTTTTCATTCACGCGAAAAGACTTGACGCCGCTTTCCAGCGCTACGGACGCCTTGCGGCACAGGGTGCCGATACATTTCTCCAGCCGCCGCACACCGGCCTCTCTGGTATAATGAGCGATGATCTCCTCCAGCGCGCCGTCCGTGACCTTAAACTCTCTGGCACACAGCGCGTGCTTGGTCATCTCTTTCTTCACCAAATGGTCCTTGGCGATACGGAACTTCTCCGTAGCGGTATAGGAACCAAGCTCAATAACCTCCATACGGTCAAACAGCGGCGGAGCAATGGTGGAAGTATCATTGGCAGTGGTGATAAACAGCACCTTGGACAGATCCACCGGAAACTCAATATAATGATCGGCAAAGGTATTGTTCTGCTCCGGGTCCAGCGCCTCCAACAGTGCGGAGGACGGGTCGCCCTTGATGTCGTTGCCGATCTTGTCGATCTCGTCCAGCAAGATAATGGGGTTCATACTGCCGCTTTTGATCACTGCATCAATAATGCGGCCGGCATAGCGCCGATATAAGTCTTCCTGTGGCCGCGAATTTCTGCCTCATCGTGGACACCGCCCAGGGCCACCCGCACATACTTGCGGTTCATGGCCTTTGCCAAAGACTTCACGATTGAAGTTTTACCTACCCAGGCGGGCCTGCCAAACAGAGAATTTGACCGGAGAAGTCCGGGTTGCGCCGCAGCACTGCCAAGGACTCCACAATGCGGTCTTTCACTTTATCCAATCCGTAATGATCCTTATCCAGCACCTTGCGGGCACGATCCAGGCGCATATTGTCTTTGGTATATGTACCGAACGGAATTTCCAGGCACTTGTCCAAATAATTGCGCACCACAGTGGCCTCGTGGGAGCCTTGGGGCATTTTGGCCAGCTTATCGCATTCCTTGAGCAAATGGGTTTTGGCTTCCTCGTCGCAGCGCAGCTTGCCGATCTTCTCCCGGTAGCCGTCTGCTTCCTCCTGGGGATTATCCTCTCGCCCAAAGACTCGGAGATCACCCGCATTTCCTCTCGTAGGTAATACTCCCGCTGATTTTTGTCGATCTCAGCCTGCACACGCTCATGCAGCTCCGTTTCAATCTCCAGCGTGGTATTTTCCTTGCTCAGGAGCATTAAGAGCATACGCAGCCGCTCACCCGGGTCCAAGCACTCCAGCACATCCTGCTTGTCCGAATAATCCATAAAGGTATTGGAGCAAATATAATCCGCCAAAGGACCGTTTTCCTGATAAGCAAGCACCTTAGCAATTACATCATTGCTGATTTTGGGCACCATCTCGGCGTAATGCTCAAATTCTTTTTTCACCGCACGGCGATAGGCATTGGCCCGATCCGGATCCAACTGATCCTCCGGTTCCTCCAGCGGCTGTACCACAGCAGAAAGAAACGGCTTGGTGCGTACAAACGCCATTAAAGCGCCACGCCCGTCGCCCTCAGCTACCACGCGCATATTTTCGCTGCCGGGAATGCGCATCATCTGCCGCACAGAGCAAATCACGCCTACGCCGAACAGATCATCCAGCCCCGGTTCATCCACCGCTGCGTCCTTTTGGGACACTAAAAAAATCTTTTGATCCGCATTCATGGCTGCTTTCAGCGCAGCAACGCTCTTTTTGCGCCCCACATCAAAGTGCAGCACCATATCCGGAAACATCACCAGTCCCCGCAAAGGAATCACCGGAAAATTCGGTGCCGTCTCAAAAATGTTCATTTCGTCCATCTATAAAACCTACTTCTAAATACAAAAAATCATCAGCAGAAAAAAATCGCTACGCAGTATTATATAATAAAATATATAAAAAGGCAACCTGTAAAGGAAAAAAGAGCGCAATACGCTGCTGCGCACTGCACTCCTTTGCTTATGCGTTCTTTAGAGCACCGGCCGTCAGGTCGTGGCTCTCCTTCTTGGGATTGCGCAAAATGATCGGTTCTGCACCGCTGCGCACCGTCTCCGGGGTGATGGTCACCTTCTCCACCGTGCTGTCACTGGGGATCTGGAACATCAGTTCCTTTAAGGTAGATTCAAACACACTGCGCAGACCGCGGGCGCCGGTTTTGCGCTCCAGGGTCACATCGGCCATAGCCGCCAGCGCCTCCGGCTGGAACTCCAGCTGCACCCCGTCCATTTGGAACATCCGGGTATACTGCTTCACGATGGAATTCTTCGGCTCCGTCATAATGCGGATCAATGCCGGTTTATCCAAATTCTCTAAGACGGCGATCACGGGAATACGCCCAATCAGTTCCGGAATCAGCCCATACTTCACCAGATCGTGCTGCTCTACCCGCTCCATCACGCGGTTTTCGTCCACATCTTCCGCTTGAATATCTGCGCCAAAGCCCATAGACTTGCCACCGATCCGCTTCTCAATGATTTTTTCGATGCCGTCAAAGGCACCGCCGCAGATAAAGAGAATGTTCGTCGTATCAATCTGAATAAACTCCTGCTGGGGGTGCTTGCGCCCGCCGCCGGGGGGGACATTGGACACGGTTCCCTCCAAAATCTTCAGCAGCGCCTGCTGCACGCCCTCGCCGCTTACATCACGGGTAATGGAGCGGTTCTCGCTCTTGCGGCTGATTTTGTCAATCTCGTCCACATAGATAATGCCCCGTTCGGCGCGTTCCACATCAAAGTCCGCCGCCTGGATCAGGCGCAGCAAAATATTTTCCACGTCCTCGCCCACATACCCGGCCTCGGTCAGAGTGGTGGCGTCTGCAATGGCAAAGGGAACATTCAGGATCTTTGCCAGGGTCTGGGCCAGCATGGTTTTACCCACGCCGGTGGGGCCCATCAGCAAGATATTGCTCTTTTGCAGCTCCACATCGTCCTTTTGGGTACTGAAAATACGCTTATAGTGGTTATATACTGCAACGGACAGCGCTTTTTTGCCTCGTCCTGACCGATCACATAGGCGTCCAGCTGGGCCTTGATCTCTGCCGGCTTGGGCAGCACCATATCGCCGTCCTCCCCCTGCTTACCGGGGGCGTCCACCAATTCGGTGCTCTGGATCAAGTCGTTGCAAAGGCGAATACACTCGTCACAGATAAATACGCCCGGACCCTCGATCAGCTTGTGAACCATTGCCTCTGACTTGCCGCAGAAGGAGCACCGGGTCATACGATTGTAATTGTCATCTCGTGCCATGTATGCACACTCCAAATCCAAAATAGAAAGACAGGACGGATGCTGCCATCCGTCCGTCTACCGTGTTATCTCTTGTCGATCACTTTATCCACAAGGCCGTACGCCAGCGCTTCCTGTGCGGTCATGCTGTTGTCTCGGTCTGTGTCCTGCACAATCTGCTCATAGCTCTTGCCGGTATTCTTAGCAAGAATTTCATTGAGCCGTTCCTTGTGCGCACCAAGTTCTTGGCAGCCAATTCAATATCTGTCGCCTGACCGGTCAGGCCATTGCCTCCGATCAAGGGCTGGTGAATGAGTATTTCACTGTTGGGCAGTGCAATGCGCTTGCCCTTGGCGCCGCTGGAAAGCAAGAACGCACCCATGCTGGCGGCCATACCCACACAGATGGTGGACACATCGCACTTGATGTAATTCATCGTGTCGTAAATCGCCAGACCGGCAGTTACGGAGCCGCCGGGGCTGTTGATATACAGACTGATGTCTTTCTCACTGTCCTGGCTCTCCAAAAACAGCAGCTGGGCCACCACCAAAGAAGCGGTGGTGTCGTTCACCTGGTCAGAGAGCACGATAATACGGTCACTGAGCAGCCGGGAATAAATATCCATGGAGCGCTCGCCGGCGCCGGTCTGCTCTACAACATAAGGGACTAAAGCCATAAAATCACTTTCCTTAAACTCAGTCTATGCGGAAACACGGTCTGTTATAATATAGACCGTGTTTTGCTTATTCATTCAAAGGAATGCGCCGAATTACTCGGCGTCCTCCTCTTTCTTGGCGGTTTTCTTGGCGGCGGGTTTCTTAGCGGCAGTCTTTTTAGCTGCCGGCTTCTTCTCTGCCTTTTTGTCGTCTGCCTTCTTGGCAGTGGACTTCTTGGCGGCCTTCTTTTCCGCTTTCTTCTCTACCAACTTGGCGCTGTCCACGATCAGATCCAGTGCCTTCTTAGTGGTTACATCGGCAGCGATCTGGTCAGCCGGTACAGCCTTCTTGATCTGCTCCGCTTCCATACCATACTGCTGGGCCAGCTTGTCGATCTCGGCGTTGATCTCGTCCTCTGTGGCTTCCAGCTTCTCGGCAGCACGATGGCTTCCAGTACCAAAGAAGCCTTAACCTGCTTCTCGGCGCCGTCCTTAAAAGTAGCGCGGAATGCGTCCATATCCTGACCCATGTACTGCAAGTAGGTCTGCAAGTCAATGCCCTGGGCCTGCAAGCGGTAAGCATAGTCGTTGATCATCTCGTCGGCGCGCTTGGTGAACATCACTTCCGGGATCTCGGCTTCCATACCGTCGATGGCCTGCTCCAGCAGCTGGTTCTCCAGATCGCGACGGGCTTCCTCCGCCTTTTTCTCGCTGAGCTGCTTCTTCAGGTCGGCTTTCAGTTCGTCCAGAGTGTCAAACTCGGATACATCCTTGGCAAACTCGTCGTCCAGTGCCGGTACTTCCTTGGTCTTGATCTCGTGGATCTTCACCTTAAACACAGCGTCTTTACCGGCCAGATTCTCTGCCTGGTACTCCTCCGGGAAAGTTACATTCACATCAAACGCTTCCTCGGTCTTGTGACCGGCTACCTGCTCCTCAAAGCCGGGAATAAAGGAACCGGAGCCCAGCTCCAGAGGATAATTCTCGCCTTTGCCGCCGTCAAATGCAACGCCGTCCACAAAGCCCTCAAGTCGATCTCTGCAGTGTCGCCCATCTCGGCAGCACGGTCTTCAACGGTCACCAGTCGGCTGTTTCTGTCCAGCATGTTGGTCAGCTCGTTGGCCACATCCTCATCGTCTGCCTCTGTGGGCAGCTGCACAGCCTCCAGGCCCTTGTACTGACCCAGCTTGACCTCCGGGTACACAGTGACCTTCATGGTCATATCCACGCCCTCGGACTTGCTGATGGTCTTTACATCCAGCTCGGCAGGAGAGTCCACCGTACGCAGACCGGCCTCCTCAATGGCAGCCGTAACAACTGCGGGATACACGATCTCCAGTGCGTCCTCATAGAAGAAGCCCTCACCGTAGAGCTTTTCGATCATACCCTGGGTAGCCTTGCCCTTTCTGAAGCCGGGCAGTTGGATAGATTTTCTGCGCTTCAAATATGCGTCCTTGCAAGCCTGAGTAAATTCCTCAGGGGCAACGGTAACCTCGATTTCATAAACATTGGTGTCCACTTTATTGGATGATTTCAGTGCCATTGCTTTGACCTCCTCAAAATTTATCTAATATCACCGATTTGGCATTATAACATATCTATTACTTAATTTCAAGCAAGTATTTATATTATTTGGCTTTTCTGCTCATTTGCAGATAAATAAAGGGGTAAACGCCAGATGATCGGCAGAGATCAGGCGAAAATCAATACCTTGATACTCCCCCTCAAAAGCAAACCGGGCGGCTGCGCCGTGCAGATGGCCGTAGTAGCACTTTTGCACGCCGTACTGCTGCAACAGTTCTACGATCGGGGCGCAGGCGTTCCCGGTGGTCACCGGCGGATAATGGAGAAAAACGATCTTTTCTCTGTCCCCTGCCGCCTCCAACGACATACGAATACGGCCTACTTCCCTGGCCAGCACTTTCTCGTCCTGGGCCTCCGGTGTGTCCTCAAAGAACCACCCCCGGCTGCCGCACAAAGCCACATCGTCGTAAGGGATCGCCTGATTATGCAAAATCTGTAAAGTATCAAAATGATTTTCCTGCAAATACAGATCCATTTTGCGCTTGGTGTTCCACCAATAGTCATGATTGCCCTTAAGCAAGATTTTGCCCGGGCAAATCGTTCAAAAAGGCAAAATCTGCCGTACATTCCGAGAATTTCATGGCCCAGCTAATATCCCCGGCGATCACCACCGTATCCTGCGGCTCCACCAAATGGCGCCAGTTGGCCGCCAAGCGAACGGTATAATCGCTCCAGCCGGGAAAACTGTCCATGGGCTTGTCCGTGCCAAAGGACAAATGGGTATCTGCAATGGCATACAGCGCCATAAGGCACCTCTTTTCCGTATAAAATACCCGCACCTGCACAAACTATGCGGGAAGGGAGTGAAAAAAATGGACGAGATCAAAGGCATTTCCTGTGAAGTCAAGAACTGCAAGTACCACGATGGCTCCGACTGCTGCACCGCCGGTCATATTCAGGTGGGCACGCAAAACGCAAAGACCTCTACGGACACCGCGTGCGAGACCTTCCAGTGCTGCGACGGCTGTTCTTGTAAGTAAAAAGACGAAAAAGGCAGGGTATCATCTTAGGATATCCTGCCCTCTTTTTGTTCTGTTACAGGTTCAGCAGCTGAAAAACCATTTGGCTCATATTCTCCCGGTCACATACCTGGGTAAAGCGCACGGCCTTATCCTTTAATGCGGCCAAGGGCGCCGGTACGGCAGCGCCGGTGACCCGGTGCAGTTCCTCTACCATATCGAACTCATCCAGCTGCGGGGTTTTGCCCTCCAGCACGGCAGTGAGCACGCTCTTGGAGAATTTGTAAGGAGAGGCGGTGGAGTCAATCACCGTAGGCAGATCGTCGCCGGTCTGGGCTACATAGTCCCGGTACACCTTTACAGCCACGGCGGTGTGGGTGTCGCACAGGTAGTTCTGATCGGTATAAGTCTTGTGAATGGTATCTGCCACAGCGGCCTCATCACAGTAACCGGCGGCAAACTCATTTTGGATCTTTGCCATCACTTCCGGCTCTACCGTGTATTTGCCGTTCTCCGCCAGCTGGGTCATCCAGCCGCGCACGGCAGCGTCGCTCTCGCCGCTCATATGGTACAGCAGCCGCTCCAGGTTGGAGCTAATGAGAATATCCATAGAGGGAGAAGTGGTGGCGTAAAAGTCCCGGTTCCGGTCATAAGTGCCGGTTTTCAGGAAATCAGTCAGTACATTGTTGGTATTGGACGCGCAAACCATGGTCTGAATGGGCAGGCCCATGTGCTTGGCATAATACCCGGCCAAAATGTTGCCGAAGTTGCCGGTGGGCACCACCACATTCATGGGCTCGCCTACTTGCAGCTGACCCATTTTGCACAGATCGTATAAGCGGAGAAGTAATAGACAATCTGCGGCACCAGACGGCCCCAGTTAATCGAATTGGCAGAAGAGAACATCATATTCTTCTTTGCCAGCTCCGCCTTGATTTCGTCATTGGTAAAGATAGACTTAACGGCGCTCTGGGCGTCGTCAAAATTGCCGTGAATGGCGCAAACTGCCACATTCTCACCCTCCTGGGTGGTCATTTGCAGTTTCTGCATGGGAGACACACCGTCCACCGGGTAAAACACCAAGATCTTGGTCTTGTCAACATCCTTAAAGCCCTCTAACGCCGCCTTGCCGGTATCGCCGGAGGTGGCCACCAGGATCACAATGGTCTTGCCCTCGGCGGTCTTTTTGGCAGATACGGTCATCAGGTACGGCAGCAACTGAAGCGCCATATCCTTAAAGGCACAGGTGGACCGTGCCACAGCTCCAAGATGTTTTCCTTGCCGCCGATATTCACCGTGGGTGCCACAGCGGGGCTGGAAAACTTATCTGCCCGGTAAGCACCCTCTACGCAGTAATTCAGCTCTTCATTGGAAAAGTCCGTCAGGAAGGTGCGCAGCACGGTCTTGGCCCGGTCAATGTAGGACATCTCCATCATCTCCCGTACCGTGTCCATAGAAAAGTGCGGCAGTTCCACCGGCACAAACAGGCCGCCCTCCTCGCTGATTCCCTGGCAATGGCCTGGGCTGCGGTTACGCGAATCTCATTATTTCTTGTTGAAGTATATAGCATACACGCTCTCCTATTCGTTGGGGGTTGTGATTTCGTTTTTCTTGCAGAATATTTTATACCAATGTAAAGGCATTTTCAAGGTGTTTTACGGATTTTGTGCCGTCCTTTTGTAAAAACACTTCAATTACATCAAATCTGGGTTGCTTTTTCGTTGGATTTTGGGTCAAAAACAGCTTGGCGGTTTGAATGATCCGCTCCTGTTTGTATTGGTCCACGAATTCTGCCGGGTCGGCAATGGCACCCTGACTGCGGGTTTTGACCTCCACAAACACCAAATACTGCCCCTTGGTACATATCAGTCGATCTCGCCAAAACGCAGCGGTAGTTCACATCATACAGCTTATAGCCCTGCTTTTGCAAGTACCGGGCAGCCTCCAGCTCGCCGTACTTGCCGTAGTATTCCGGCCGGATCATCGGTTCATCCATTTCTTCAGGAACGACAGCCGGTGAATAGGGCTGATCCCGTACTGCTCCAGCCGTTCATAATGCAGCTTGGTGCGTATCCTTGTGCTTTTCAAAAGCGTATTGCGGGTATTTTTCCGCCATTTGCAGCATATAGCGATCCCGGCTGACCTTAGCCAAAATAGATGCTGCCGCAATGCTGGCGCTTTGGGCGTCGCCCTTAATGATCGTGCGCACCTCCAAGGGCAAGTCAGGGGCACGGTTGCCGTCTACCAAAGCGCAATCCGGCTGCACCGGCAGGGCGGCTACCGCCCGCTGCATGGCAAGGTAAGTGGCGTTGAGAATATTGATCTCATCAATTTCTTTTTCTGTGGCAGAGCGATCCCATAGGCGGCGCACTGGCTGCAAATGGTGTCAAACAGGGCCTCCCGCTTTTTTTCGCTAAGCTTTTTGGAGTCGTTGACCCCCTCAATCACCTGCCCCGGGCGGAGCACCACCGCCGCCGCGTACACCGGACCTGCCAAGGGACCTCGCCCGGCTTCATCAATACCACAGATGCAGGTGTAGCCCTCTGTGCGGGCCTGATCTTCAAATGCTGTCCATTCCATCATTCCGGCAGTTCCAGGGTCATTCGCCCCAGCTTTCCTCCTCTAAATTCATCCGCCACAATCACTGCGGACCGGTTATAGTCGATCTCGCCGCCCCGCATTAAAAAACCGCGCTTGCGCCGATGGCTTCCAATATTTCCCAGCCCTGCATATACTCGTCCACCTCAATGCCGTACCGCTGGATAATGGCCTGCGGTCTGGTGCGCCCCAGTACCTCCAGCAAACGGCAGGTCAAGGTCTCCAGGTCTGTTACTTCATCTTTTACAGAGCCGATAAACGCCAGCCGATCCCCTACTTCCGGATCGTCAAACTTAGGCCACAGCACGCCGGGGGTGTCCAGCAGCTCAATGCCGCCGCCCACAGCGAACCACTGATTTTGCCGGGTGACACCGGCCTTGTCGGCCACCTTGGCGCGGTTTTTACCGGCCATGCGGTTGATAAAGGAGCTTTTGCCGGTGTTGGGAATACCCACCACCATCAGCCGCAGTGGCTTGCCGGCCATACCTCGCTGGGTATTCTTCTCAATGGTCTTTTTCAGCACCTGTTGCACCGTGGGCAAAAAGGCGGACAGTCCCTTGCCGCTGCGGCAATCCACGGCCAGGGCAGTTTTGCCCTGCGCCTCAAAGGCAGCAATCCAGCGCTTGGTGGCCGCCGGGTCTGCCACATCGCATTTATTCAGCAGCACGATCCGGGGCTTGCCCCGCACCAGGGTGTCTAGCTCCGGGTTGGCGGAGCTATACGGCACGCGGCGTCCAGCAGCTCCACCACCCCGTCCACCAGAGGCAGCATTTCCTTGATCTGGCGCCGCGTCTTTGCCATGTGGCCCGGGAACCACTGTACCTTTTGTTTTTGAAAATCAGCCATTGTCTTTACCTGTCCTTACTTACTGCCCCCAGTTTACCATACACCGCGGAAAAAGGCAAATAAAAAGCTCCTGTCACCAAGGTAACAGAAGCATTTTTTATGTGTCTTACTCAGCGTCGCAGTCTTTGCAGCGTTATCTCTCTGCAAGTTCTCCTTCACCTTAGCAGCCTTACCCACACGGTCACGCAGGTAATACAGCTTTGCACGACGAACCTTACCGGAGCGGATCACCTGCACGCTCTCCACATTGGGAGAATGCAGCGGGAATACACGCTCAATACCTACGCCGTAAGAAAGGCGACGCACGGTAAAGGTCTTGCTGATACCGGAACCTTTAATCGCAATCACAGTACCCTCAAACATCTGGATACGCTCACGAGAACCCTCGCGGATCTTTACGGCAACCTTAACGGTATCACCAATCTGGAATTTAGGTGTTTCTTCTTTCATGCTGCCCTGAGCAATCAAATCAAGTGCGTTCATCAATAACAACCTCCTTCTTATTTATGAGGTGTCTTAACAGAGATCTGCCAGAGGACCACCCTCGTTATGCCTGTAACGCAGAGCATTTCGCTCGTTGCAAGAAGCGCAACGGAATAAATGCGTTAGTATATTAGCACACTCGGTGCAAAAAAGCAAGTGTTTTTTACTGAAAGGGCTGATAATCTTTATCCAGCAGATCCAGTCGGTAGATTCGCTTCCATTCCCATGGCAGTTCCACCAAGCGCAGCAGCGTGTCGCACAGCAGCGTGGGATTCAGATTTTTCTCCTGCCCGGCCGCCAAACGCAGGTGCAGCACCACTCCCTGCGGGGTCAGCTCCACACGGTACCGGTCAATGAAGGTCTTAATATCTACTTCCTTCATCACCCGCTTGCGACCCACCTTGCCTTTCTTCAGCGCCAGAATCTGCGGCGCGTCCAATACGGCCTGCAGCTTTTCCGCCGCTGCGGCATTATCGTCAAAAGCCAGGGTAAAGTCATAATCGGAAAAGGCAATCTCCGTACAGTCCCGAAAATCGCAAAACACATCTTCAATTTGAATATCCGGCGGTAGGGCAGCGTTCATGCGCCGCTGCACCTCCAGAGGCTCCATGGGCTCTATCAATCGAATATCCATACTCTCGCAGGCACTCTCCACCCCCAAGGACAAAGGCAGCGAAAAGCGCATATAAGCGTGGGGGTTATACCCTTCGGTGAACCACAAGGGAATCCCCGCCCGGCGCAAGGCTCTGGACATGACCCGATTCACATCCAGGTGACCAATGTACTTGGCCCGCCCGGTTTTACTGAACCGCAGTCGTATCTCGTGCCACTTCTGGTCTTGCATCGCAATGTCCTCCGTTGAGTTTGTTGGCGCCGCACCCGGCACAGCGGATCCGGCAATGGGGCGTAGTCACATTTTGGTGCGCCCGCTTGTTCTCCAGTTCCAGGAACTTGCGAGACACGCCGTAATCCAAATGATCCCAGGGCAGCAGCTCCTCAAAGGGGCGCCGCCGCTTGGTATAGAAGTCCGGGTCCAGTCCGCATTCTTCAAAAGCCTGCATCCAGGCGTCAAAGTTAAAGTGATCGTCCCAAGAATCGAACTTGCAGCCCAGTTCAAAAGCCCGCAGCAGCACCTTGGACAGCCGCCGATCTCCCCGCGCCAGCACGCCCTCTAAAAGAGAGGTGGGCGTTTCATGGTAGACACGCGGATTTTGCGGCTGGGCACACTCTCCAACAAGTGGGCCTGCTTGGCCTTTAAGGAGGTCATGGTG
>ENA-OQAS01000220-OQAS01000220.1-human-gut-metagenome-genome-assembly--contig:-NODE-220-length-30341-cov-7.917323_pt1 | contig 30341 bp, 31 predicted proteins | sample MGYA00242733_ERZ504523 | MGnify/ENA primary metagenome ERZ504523 (study PRJEB26092, sample SAMD00036239) | human gut metagenome | host: Homo sapiens | study: EMG produced TPA metagenomics assembly of...
TAATTGTTTTACAATTACGGTATGGGATCTTAGCTCAGCTGGGAGAGCATCTGCCTTACAAGCAGAGGGTCACAGGTTCGAGCCCTGTAGGTCCCATTCATGCCGGCGTGGCGGAACTGGCAGACGCGCAGGACTTAAAATCCTGTTGTGGTGACACAGTACCGGTTCGATTCCGGTCGCCGGCATTACACTATGATTTATAGTGTTAAGTAAATATGTGTGCGTAGCTCAGCTGGATAGAGCACTTGGCTACGGACCAAGGTGTCGGGGGTTCGAATCCTCTCGCGCACGTATGAAAAAAGGAGCAAGACGTAAGTCTTACTCCTTTTTTAGTATTCCAGCACGTAAAAGTTCAAATATAAAAGAAAATGACGGGAGAAGAATATGCTTACTTACAATCTGGAACAGAGAAATGATGAACCGAAATATTATTATATATATAAAATGATCCGGCGGGATATTGAGCGCGGAAAACTGAAAAAAGGAGAAAAACTTCCATCCAAGAGAAGTCTGGCGGAACACCTCGGAATCAGTTTGATCACGGTAGAGAATGCGTATCAGATGTTAAAAGATGAAGGGTATATAGAACCGAGAGAACGCAGTGGATATTATGTATGTGAAATACATGTAATCGGAGAAATGAAAGAGCAGAATCAGCAACTGCATATGCTTCCCGAGATACCGGAAGAAATCGAAGATGGACGTCTGCAGAATGCGGCACTTTCCAGCTTCCCATATTCTTTGTATTTTAAAACTGTGCGAAGTGTTATTACAGAATATGGAGAAGAATTGCTGTATCGTTCACCAAATGAGGGCTGTGCGATTCTGCGAAACAGTATTGCATCTTATCTGCTGCGTTATCGTGGATTATTTGCACAGCCGGAACAGATCATTATCGGATCGGGAGCGGAACATCTGTATGGTACGGTTGTGCGTATTCTTGGAGCGGATAAGATTTATGGAATTGAAGATCCGTCCTATCATCAGATCCGGAAAGTCTATGAGGGAACGGGTGCGGTCTGTGAAATGCTGCCTATGGGGGAAGATGGAATCAGGAGTGATGTGCTGGCACAGACAAGGGCGGATGTGCTGCACGTGACACCGTTTCACAGTTTTCCGTCCGGGGTTACGGCAACCATAGGGAAGCGATACGAATATCTTGAATGGGCAAGAGAAAAACATCATTTTATTGTGGAAGATGATTTTGACAGTGAGTTCTTCATGCCTGGTAAGCCGGTAGAGACATTGTTTATGCTGGATGACAGCAGTTCGGTCATATATATCAATACATTTTCTAAAAGTTTGTCACCGTCCATTCGTATGGGATATATGATTTTGCCGGAGAGACTGATGGAACGTTACAAAAAACTTCCGGTGGATTTTCCTGTACCGTACCGGTATTGGAACAGTATGCGCTGGCAGAATTTATCAATAAAGGATATTTTGAACAGCATCTGAGCCGGGTACGGAGAAAACAAAATCATAAGATGGAAGTATAGGGTTGACAAATATATGCATATGCTGCAGACACTTCTTGCTGTAGAAGATGTGTAGACAAATTTTGATTATGTTTGGCTGGAGCATTTTTCTGCAGGTGATTTCCTGCATGATTTCCGGAAAAAATTTTGCGGATCAGGGAGTAAAACTTCTTATGACCGGTATGTGGGCATTTGTGATTTTACTTTTTACCGGGGTATGTTATAAATTTTTTGTGGTATCGATGATTGTTATGTACATTTTTATGTTTGGAGTCGGAATGCCTTTGGAAATCGGACTGCGTTTTTTATCCCAAAGGGATTCATTCATCCACTGGTGGCTATTGTGGCAGATATTGTGCTGGTTCTGACCGGAGGAGTGATACAGTATGGACTTATGAAGCTGTTTTATAAGTTTCCACTGTCAAAAGCAGTCTTTGGTGCAGCTGCCAAACGGGGAATGAATGCATAAATATAAATAAAAGCATATGAAGAAAGTAAAAGAGCCGGTCGTCTGACCGGCTCTTTTGAGGGGAGTATAAATAATTAATAAGAGGTATAACATTGAAAAGAAGAAAAAACTTCTTTTCAATGGATATTATAATTGATTGCTGTTTGGATTGCAATCAAATAATGCATATTTTTTTAAAAAGTTGAGAAACTATTCCTGTACTAAATAATTGTATTCGTTGAACCGTGCAGTTTTCGGGGAAACGTTAAAGGAGGAAAAAGTATGTCAAAAACAGTACAGGAACAAACAGTGCAACAAATCGCAGCGGAAGCAATCGTGTCTCTGATTGTTATTCCAACAAGTCTGAAAACAGAACATCCAACAAATCTGTGAATAAGACATCAGACAAGACAGAAGACAGGGTATCAGATAAGGCAGGAGATGTGTCTGATTCCGCATCTGATAATATGCGCTAGGCAGAAACAAAATGCATAAAAATTGCATAATATAATAAAACAGATTACACGAAGGACAGCGTGTAATTCTGTTTTTTAAATGAAAACGGCATATTCTGGAGGATATTGTGAAAGATTTTGAACTGATTTACGCATCGCAGCTGAGGGCAAAACAAAGGGAGAGCAGGGCACTGGTAATTGATATCCGTGACAGGAAAGAGTATGAGAGCGAACACTGGCCGGGGGCCGTCAGCTATCCGTATGATCAGCTGGAACGAGGAACTGCCCGTCTGCCGAAAAACCGCAAGCTGATTTTGTACTGCGACCATGGGGGAGGAAGCATGCAGATGGCGCGTATGCTTGGGGAACAGGGGTATCATGTGGCAAGTGTGGTTGGTGGTTATGAGGCGATGAAAAAAATTTCGAAAAACTATTTTAAAAATCGTGAGAATATGTAACAATAGAACTGCAGACCATGCAATACATTATAGTAGAAAAGAGAACATTTATGGATACATATGAATTGGTTGTACCGTGTCATTTTGGACTCGAGGCGGTAACAAAAAGAGAAATTTATGATTTAGGATATGAAATTACAAGAGTAGAAGATGGCAGAGTGACATTTGCGGGAGATGCGGAAGCCATATGCCGTGCAAATATATTCCTTCGCAGTGCAGAAAGAGTACTGTTGCAGGTAGGACGTTTAGGGCAACAACATTTGATGAATTGTTTGAGGGGATAAAAGCTCTGCCTTGGGAAGACTATATTCCAAAGGATGGAAAATTCTGGGTAAAAAAGGCATCTTCTATTAAAAGTAAACTGTTCAGTCCGTCGGATATTCAGTCAATTGCAAAAAAGGCGATGGTAGAGCGTCTGAAGAATGTCTACCGGCTGAACTGGTTTCCGGAGGATGGAGCACCTTATCCGGTACGCATTTTCCTGTTAAAGGATGAGGTAATGGTTACACTGGATACTTCCGGGAATTCCCTGCACAAGAGAGGCTATCGTCTGATGACCAGCAAGGCTCCGCTGACGGAGACGCTGGCGGCAGCACTGATTATGCTGACACCGTGGAAAAAGGACCGTATTCTGGTAGATCCGTTTTGCGGAAGTGGAACGTTCCCGATTGAGGCAGCCATGATTGCAGCAAATATTGCACCGGGAATGAACCGGCAGTTTACCGCAGAGCAATGGAAAATCTGATTCCGAAACAGTTGTGGTATGACACGGTAGAAGAGGCACAGGATCTTATGGATGCAGATATCCAGGTAGATATTCAGGGATATGATATCGATGCGGAAGTGGTGAAAGCGGCCAGAGAGAATGCAAAGCGTGCGGGCGTGGATCATCTGATTCATTTTCAGCAGAGAGCGGTTGCGGATCTGCATCATCCGAAAAAATATGGGTTTGTCATTACAAATCGCCGTATGGAGAGCGCCTCGAGGAGAAAGAGGATCTTCCGGAGCTGTATACGCAGATCGGACAGGCTTATGCAGGACTTGACAGCTGGTCACTGTATATGATTACCAGTTATGAGGATGCGGAGCGTTATATAGGAAGAAAGGCAGATAAAAACAGAAAGATTTATAATGGTATGATAAAAACTTATTTTTATCAGTTTATGGGGCCAAAACCGTCGAAACGCAGAGAAGCAGCAGAGAAAACGATCGAAAGGAAGGAACAGCAGTAATATATGAAATATTCGAAACGGTATATTGCGTTTACAATTGTGCTGGCGCTGGTTTTTATTTTAAAATTTCAGATTCTGGGCGTGGACAATGCACAGGTGGGACGGTTCCGCGGAGGAGAACTGGATACACAGGTATGGAATCCGATGGTGGCAAAGGAAGTCAACGGGCAGACCATTCATGCCGTAATCGATAACCAGACTTACAATAACAGTAAATCGAAATTTTACATGGACAAAAACCGCAATATTATGGTTCCTGTCAGCATGTTGCGGGATGCGCTGAATTGCAGTGTACATGTGTACGATAAAAAACGTCTTCTGGTGGAAAAACACAGTCAGTCTGTATCGATGGATGTGGGTCAGAAAAAGGCGTATTTAAATGGGGATGAAGTAGATATTTCATCCGCTTTAAAGGAAGTCAGAGGCCAGCTGGTTGTCAGTCTGGAAGATCTGTCCAACCTGTTAGGTTACAGTTGCAGTTTCGATATCGCAAGTAATACAATTACGGCATCCGATAAAGATACTTCTGCGATTGTTCCGGCTTCTTATGATTTAAGGGAGCGTGACCGGGTATCAACGATATACAATCAGGGTTCCTATGGTACGTGCTGGGCGTTTGCCGCAACCAGTGCCTTGGAGTCTTCCCTGCGACCGGAGGAAAAAGTTAATTTTTCCGTGGACCATATGAGTATGAGCAATTCTTTTCATGCCAATCAGTATGATGGTGGAGAATATACCATGGGAATGGCTTATCTGGCAGCATGGCAGGGACCGGTCTATGAGAAGGACGATCCGTATGGGGACGGGGTGACTGACGATTCGCTGAAAGCGATGCGTCATGTGCAGGAAATGCAGGTTATTGACGGTAAAGATTACGAAGGAATAAAAGAAGCGGTATTTAAATATGGCGGTGTGGAATCTTCCCTTTACAGTACCATAAGAAGTTCACAGGGGAGTTCGGTGTATTATAATCAGAATACAAGTGCGTACTGTTATATTGGTACGGAAAAACCGAATCATGATGTAGTGATCATTGGATGGGATGACAATTATTCGAGATCCAATTTTAATACTCCGTTGGAGGGAGACGGTGCGTTTATCTGCCAGAACAGCTGGGGAGATGGATTTGGAGAAAACGGAATTTTCTATGTGCCTACTACGATACGAATATTGGCACGCATAATGTGGCATATACGCGGGTAGATGATGTACATAATTATGATCACATTTATCAGAGTGATCTGTGCGGCTGGGTTGGAAAATTAGGATATGACAGTGACCAGATTTACGGGGCGAATGTGTTTGAGGCAAAAGGGAGCGAAACATTGTCTGCTGCTTCTTTTTATGCGACCGGTGCAAACACACAGTATGAAGTTTATGTGGTGCACGATTTTGAAAACGAGAAGTCATTTGCACAGAGAGAACAGCTTGCATCCGGAACATTACAGAAAGCGGGATATTACACCGTTGATTTTGATACAAAGGTTTCTCTGAAAAAAGGGGAACGTTATGCCGTGCTGGTATACTTGAAAACACCCGGAACCAAACATCCGATGGCAATCGAATATGATACCGGAGAGAAAATTTTACAGGGTGTGGATCTGGATGACGGAGAGGGTTATATCAGTTTAAATGGAAAAAACTTTGTAAACGTAAAAGAGAAAAAGGATTGCAATCTTTGTATTAAAGCATTTACGAGGAATTAAGATGGACGAAATCGTTTTAAAGTGGGTGACAGTACTGTCGGGAATCCTGACGGTGATTGTCTGCGTGTCGGTTTTCTTTTTCCCGGATATACATGAACGGGCTGTTCTGGCAGCCGAGCAGCAAAAGGAAGTCGGCGGAGGAAATCTGATCGCTACAACGGCGAATCCGAAAGCGGTGGTGGAGCAGTCAAAGGATCTGAACGCGCAGCTTAAGATTGCTCTACCGGAGGGAATTTCAAAAGCAGATGTAGAAATTGAAAATGATTATGTGACGCAGACCATTTATATCAAATTTGCGGGCGGTGTAGATGATTATTTCGAGCAGTATGCCATCAAGGGAAGCAGTGATCATATAGCATCCATGGCTTATTATAAGGATAAGGAAGAGGGCGTGATCGCACTTCAGCTGGATCAGGTGTATGAACTGAAAAACCGGTTCAAAAAGGGAAGCCTTTACCTTGATTTTATTGATCCGCACGATATCTATGATAAAGTCATTGTGGTGGATGCCGGACACGGAAGCCACGCAGCAGGTGCCGTAAAACTTGGAATTTCTGAAAAAAGCCTTAATCTGGCGATCGTGCAGCAGTTGAAAAAACTGTTTGATGAGGATAAACGCAGGATCAGGGTGTACTATACACGTACATCGGATACGAATCCGACGCTGGATCAGAGGGTTCAGCTGGCAAATAAGGTAAATGCAGATCTGTTTATCAGCGTACATAACAATTCGGATGCAACCGGAAACTTTACCAAAGTGAAGGGAACCCAGGTAATGTACAGTGAATCGGATGACGCAAAGCTGTCGAGTAAGAAGCTGGCGGAGATCTGCCTGAAAAATGTCGTGGATACGACGGGCAGTGAGAACCGGGGGCTGCTAAAAGGAGACAGTATCTATATTATCCGCACAAGCGAGGTGCCGGTGGCACTGATTGAGGTAGGATTTATGACAAATTATAAGGAACTGGATCTGCTGAACAGTACAAGTTATCAGAAAAGGCAGCTGAGGGTATTTATAACGCAATCAATGAAGCATTTCAGGAGGGATATTAAATTGACAGAGATTATTTTTGCAACGGGAAACAAGGATAAAATGCGTGAGATCCGTGAGATTATGGCGGATTGTGATGTACATATTGTATCCATGAAGGAAGCGGCATCAGGGTGGATATTGTGGAAGATGGGAACTACTTTCGAGGAAAATGCAAAGATTCAAAGCACGGGCGGGTGGCTGCACATACGGATGCGATTGTTCTGGCGGATGATTCCGGACTGGAAATCGATGCACTGAATAAAGAGCCGGGCGTATATTCTGCCGTTATATGGGAGAGGATACTTCTTACGATGTGAAAAACAAAAATCTGATTGACCGTCTGGATGGCGTACCGAAAGAAAAACGTACCGCACGCTTTGTCTGTGCGATTGCCGCTGTCCTTCCGGATGGAAGGGAACTGGTGACCCGTCAGACGATGGAAGGATATATCGGCTGGGAACCGGAAGGGGAAAACGGCTTTGGGTATGATCCGATTTTTTATCTGGATGAATACGGATGCTCATCGGCAGCGATTTCTCCGGAACAGAAGAATGCGATCAGTCACAGAGGCAAGGCATTGCGTGCGATGAAAGAATTATTGAAAAAAGCCGAGTTTCTGGGGCTTATTGATGAAATTGAAAAAAATATTTGAAAAATTCAAAAAAGTTGTTGACTTTATTGCCAGGCTATACTATAATCTATCTTGCGTCACGGATGAGACACAAACAACACGGACGCAACAACATAGCCTTCGGGGTGTGGCTCAGCTTGGCTAGAGCGTGGTTTGGGACCAGGAGGTCGCAGGTTCGAATCCTGTCACCCCGACTACATGCGGGTGTAGTTCAATGGTAGAACACCAGCCTTCCAAGCTGGATACGTGGGTTCGATTCCCATCACCCGCTTAGATATTGCAGTATTCGCAGTATCCCATATGTGTCTGTAGCTCAGTTGGATAGAGCACCGGCCTTCTAAGCCGGGTGTCGGGGGTTCGAATCCCTTCAGGCACATTTTTTATTTCATATCAATTCCATATGGACCATATGAAGTAAATATGGTGGGTATAGCGCAGTTGGTTAGCGCGCAGATTGTGGCTCTGGAGGCCCAGGGTTCGAATCCCTGTATCCACCCTTGCATTAATGCAAATAGTGTCGTGCGCATTATATGCGTATCCGTGCGGCGCACGAGTATTACTCAAGGCTATCGCCAAGCGGTAAGGCACAGGATTTTGATTCCTGCATTCGTTGGTTCGAATCCAACTAGCCCTGTTACAATCTGAATATATGGGATATTAGCTCAGGTGGTAGAGCACTTGACTTTTAATCAAGTTGTCCGGGGTTCGAATCCCCGATGTCTCATTAAAAATGCCTCTCTTAAAGAGGCGTTTTTTAATGTCAGACATCGTAGGAATCGAACTCCGGACAACGGAGTTGACCGGGGCGCTAGACGTCCGGGGGACGTCTGTTAAGCGCTGACCGAAGCGGAGCGTAGACCGAATCCCCGATGTCTCATTAGCGTAAAAGAAGCCGTTCCTTGAACGGTTTTTTTGTATTTAGAAGAATGGAGGTTTTGAGCTCCGGACAACGGAGTTGACCGAAGCGTAGACAGATAAAAATATGTGGGTATTATATGCATTTGGATCCGCATTTTTGCGGGTATAACATCAATACTGGCAAAGTGTGGTATCAAAAAAACTGATTCAAACGTAGCAACTGCAATCAGGACAATTGTAGTTTGATTTTTCATGGATTATGGTATTTGTGGTTAAGTGCAGGGGCAGATCGCAGCTGTGTCAGCAAAGACATGGATATTTCTGGTGCTTTCAGGAGTCGCTACCGGGGCCTCATGGCTTTGTTATTTTAAAGCACTCCAGCTTGGCGATGTAAACAGAGTGGTGCCGATTGATAAATCAAGCACAATACTGACCATTATACTTGCATTTATCTTTTTTAAAGAGGAGATAAACGCACTCAGGCTGGTATGTGTGGTGCTTATAGCAATTGGAACGTATATGATGATCACCAAAAAGGAGATATCACAGGAAGAGCAGAATAAGGCCAGGGGTTCTCATGGATGGCTGTTTTATGCAGTGCTGTCTGCTGTTTTTGCCAGCTTCACCTCAATACTGGGAAAGGTCGGCATAGAGGGGATTAATTCTAATCTGGGAACTGCAATAAGGACGATAGTGGTGCTTATCATGGCTTGGATAGTGGTATTTGCCACAGGAAAACAGCACACCATAAAGCATATAGAGAAAAAAGAGCTTGGCTTTATCTGCCTTTCGGGACTTGCAACAGGCGGCTCATGGCTTTGCTATTACAAGGCACTGCAGGACGGACTTGCGAGTGTCGTAGTGCCTATAGATAAGCTGAGCATAGTTGTGTCAATCGTGTTTTCATATTTCGTATTTAAGGAAAAGCTGACGATTAAATCCTTTACAGGACTGGTGCTCATCATAGCAGGAACATTGATTATGCTTGTTTAAATATAAAAACATCTTGACGTTTTTCTGTTTTTCTATTATCATTGTTAACCGAGAAAATATTTATAGTTGACAATTATAACGGATGATATGTATTATAATGATACTTATTAAATGAGAGAAGAAATACAGGACACGAAGGAGATTAAAATGGATCCAATAACACTGGCACAGGAGATAATAGACGGAAGAAGAATCACAAGGGATGATGACCTATCATTTTTCCTTACATGTGATTTAGACGAGCTGTGTAAGGGCGCAGATATGATCAGGGAGAAGTTTATCGGCGACAAGGTAGATTTGTGCTCGATAATAAACGGAAGAAGCGGAAAATGTCCGGAGGACTGCAAGTATTGTGCACAGTCAGCACATAATCATACAAATTGTGAGGTTTATGATTTTTTACCTGAGGAAAAGATACTTGAGGCTTGCAGGATGAATGAGAGAGAGGGTGTAGACCGTTTCTCGATAGTTACAGCGGGAAAAGCGCTGACAGGTGAGGAATTTGACAAGGCAATACATGCATATGAGACTATGAAAAGAGAGTGCAAGATTGATTTATGTGCATCAATGGGCTTTCTTTCAGCAGAGCAGCTTCACAGACTGCACGAGGCAGGTGTCAGCAGCTATCACCACAATATAGAGACCTCAAAGCGTAATTTCCCTAATATATGCACCACACACACCTATGATATGAAGATTGAGACGCTTAAAAAGGTGAAGGCAGAGGGCATGTATGCGTGCTCAGGCGGCATCATCGGAATGGGTGAGACCTGGGAGGACAGGCTTGATATGGCAGTCAGTCTTGCAGAGGTAGGAGTGGATTCCATTCCACTTAATGCGCTTATGCCGATTGCAGGCACTCCGCTTGAGGGACTTGAGCATATAAACGAGCCTGATATACTGCGTACAGTGTCATTTTTCAGGTATATAAATCCAAAGGCTGACATACGTCTCGGCGCCGGAAGAGCGCTGCTTACAAATGACGGAGAGCTTGCATTCAAGTCTGGAGCATCAGCCACAATTACAGGAAATATGCTTACGACAGTAGCGTGTGCCACAATCAGAAGTGACAAGGAAATGCTTGAGGGCATGGGCAGGAATGTGACACCTGAGTACATGAAATAAAGGTGATTATTCAGAATATAAAATATATGTCAAAGATGCGTAAAATAGTATTAGTTTTGCGCATCTTTTTTAGTACAAATGACAGGTTTAGTTGCGGGGTGAAAATTTTTATTATATAATGAAAATAAGTAATTTAAGGAATTTGTCCGGTACAGCATGGAACATGAATAGGCAATGCGGGGAAAGAACATGGCTATAAGAACAGAGCAGAGGCCGGCAAGGATGATTATAAAATAAGCGAATTAGTATATTTCATTGAAAAATAAGAGGTTACGGGGGAAATATGTACAACGATAAAGGTAATACAAAATATCTGAAGCTGTTAAAACAAAATTATTCATCAAGTCAGGATGTAATCAAGGAGATAGTCAATCTTTCTGCGATTATAAACCTGCCAAAGGGCACGGAGTTTTTCCTGAGTGATATACATGGCGAGTATGAGGCTTTTTTACATATCATGAACAACTGCTCAGGTGTGATAAAGGAAAAGGTGGATTTGATTTTCAAGGATACGATTTCTGATTATGACAGACAGGAGCTTTGCACGCTCATATACTATCCAAGAGAGAAAATGGCCCTGCTTGATGAACAGGGCAAGATAGACAGTGACTGGTATGCTATGACGTTAAATGAGCTTATACTTGTCGCAAAGCTGCTCTCATCAAAGTACACCAGGTCGAAGGTCAGAAAGGCTCTGCCTGAGGAATATGCGTACATCATCGATGAGCTTTTGCATGCGCAGGAGGATGAGGATGCAAATCAGGTCAGATATCATAAGCAGATATTAAAGACTATAATTGATTTGGAGGATGCGGATGAGTTTATAATCGCTTTGTCTGCACTGATTAAGAGGCTTGCTGTTGACCATCTGACATTGTGGGAGATGTATTTGACAGAGGAGGAAGCGCGGATAAGATTCTTGATCTGCTTTATGATTATCACTCGCTTGATATCGAGTGGGGCAATCATGACATTCTCTGGATGGGGGCGGCATGTGGCAATGATGCATGTATATGCAATGTCATCCGCAACAATCTGAAATACAACAATGTGGAAATTCTTGAGAATGCCTACGGAATAAGCTTACGACAGCTAATGCTGTTTGGCATGAAAACATATGGTATAGAGGATGGAATTGAGGCTGCAAGGGCGGCCATCACAGTAATGCTTTTTAAGCTTGAGGGGCAGCTTATACTTGCACATCCCGAGTATGAGATGGGAAACAGGCTGATGCTTGACAGGCTGGACGAGCTGCAGGATGTAGGAGTGGACAGAAAGCGCTTTCCAACCGTTGATGATGAGAGACCCTACGCACTAAGTGACGAGGAGACTGTCATCATGAGAAAGCTGCACAGACAGTTTGTGACAGGACAGCGCCTGCACAAACATGTCAGATTTTTGTATGATAAGGGCGGCATGTACAATGTATACAATGGCAACCTGCTCTATCATGGCTGTGTTCCGGTTGATAGCAACGGAGCCTTTGACAAGCTGTATATTGATGGTGAATTTTATCACGGAAGGGCACTGCTTGACAAATGTGATGAGAAGGCAAGGGCTGCGTATGTGGACAATCCTTATAAGGATGATGTGGACTTTATGTGGTTTTTGTGGGGAGGAGAAAAATCACCGCTGTGCGGCAGAAGGCTTAAGACATTTGAGATGGAATATGTTACAGACAAGAGCATGTGGGAAGAGCCTTCTAATCCATACTACAGCAGGTATTACGATAAGAGCTTCTGCTGTCAGATACTGCACGAGTTCGGGCTGTATGATGATGATGCGCATATCATAAATGGACATACACCGGTTCACGCAATAGAGGGAGAGAACCTGTCAGGGCCAATGGCAAGCTGTTTGTGATAGATGGAGGCTTCTGTCGTGCGATGAACAAGAAAACCGGTATCGCCGGCTATACACTGATTTACAATTCACATGGTCTAAGGCTCAAGGCACACACGCCTTTTACATCGGTGGAGGATGCCCTGATAAATAATACTGACATAGAGACGTCATCAGAGGTCGAGGAAAATGATAAGAGACGTATGCTTGTGAAGGATACCGATATAGGAAAGAGGCTTATTGGAGAGATTGATGATCTGCACAAGCTTCTTGAGAATTACAGGAGGCTGTAGGGGAAAGCTTATAAAAAAGGGTTTGATTATTTCACCTGAGTATGGACATTTGGAGTTTGCATTTCCAAGGTTCAAAGAATTTGTGCTGTGTACATACAACATGAGAATATTGGATATGATTAAAGATTAAAGATTAATCCGTCATGCCGGGGAATGCGCATGGCGGATTTTTCGTATGTAATTGCTTGCGCCTGATACATTTTAGATACAAGTATCTGTTAATATATAAATAGCAATGCATAATCCGGGCGGATACATGCTCCTCGGGATTGACAGCAAAAGAAGAATATGCAAAGATTTATAAAAGATTATAAAATGTTAGAAGGAATAGCATGATAGAAATATTAATAGTTGAAGACGAAAAACCGATATCAGACCTCATCAGATTAAATCTCATGAAAGCAGGCTATAGCTGCACCTGTGCCTTTGATGGTATGGAGCAGCAGATATTCTGGAGGAGAGAAATTTTGACCTGATAATACTTGATGTAATGCTGCCGAAGTTAAACGGCTTTGAGCTTATGGAATACATAAAGCCGCTTGGCATACCTGTGATATTTCTCACAGCAAAAGCCACTTTAGATGACAGGCTAAGAGTCTCACGTCAGGTGCCGAGGACTATATGGTAAAGCCATTTGAGATTGTTGAGCTTTTAGCCCGGGTAAATATAGTGCTAAGACGTTATAATAAGATGGAGCAGCAGCTTACATTAAAGGACATAGCTATCGATACGAAAAACCAGAATGTATCAAAGGCAGGGAAGCATATAGAGCTTACACCAAAGGAATTTGAGCTGCTTGAGCTTTTGATGCGCAATAAAAATATCACACTTTTCAGAGAAAAGATATATGAAGAAATATGGGGAAGTGAGTACTCTGTCGAGTCGAGGACTCTCGATCTTCACATACAGAGACTGCGCAAAAAGCTTGACATAGGCGACTGCCTTAAAACCGTATTTAAGGCAGGATACAGGCTGGAAGAACAGAAAACTAAAGACCATTAAATATGGGTAAGCGTAATATACAAAAAGAGGGCTAAATGAAATTCAGGTACAAGGTATTGTTCACAAACTTAATACTGCTTTCACTTGGACTGGGGCTGGTGGGATACCTCATGATACACAAGAATTTTGAGCTGGCGAAGCAGACACAGCTTAAAAACGCTATTGTGCAGAATAATCTGGTACAGTCCTCTGTGGAGTATGAGCTTTTGCAGCTTTTAAATTCAGTTTCAGATAATTCTGAAACTTCGAACAATAATACAGATAACAATAATGCAGATAACAGCAATGCAGAAAAGAGCAGCATTTCCGCATCATCAATAGCCGCGCAGCTTCCGCAGATCGGAAGCCGTGTAAGCAGCAGTGTGCGCTCAAGGGATTCATTTTTCTACATATATTTTGATGGTGAAAAAGTATATACAGATGACAAAAGTGATGCAAGGATAAGTGATACACTTTTTAAAAATCTCACAACAGGAAACAAAAACTATGTGATTAAAGAAGAATCCCAAAAGCACTATATCTATGTTACTTCGCAGAGTGTGATAGATGAAAAAAATCTCTGGATAGTAAGTAAATGCGACGCATCAGAGGCGTATACACTGCTTGATGAGCAGATAAATTATTTCAGGCTGATAATAATAGTCATATTGATTGCAGAGTCGGCAGCAATGTATTTTATCAGCAGGTACATGACAAAGCCGCTCGAGAAGCTTAACCATGTCAGCGAGGAAATAGCGCAGGGGGATTATGCCACAAGGGTAAACGTAAAAAGTCATGATGAGATAGGGCTTCTTGCGCAGAAATTTAATATCATGGCGCAGGCAGTATCGGATCATGTAGACGAGCTTAACGATATGGTGCACAGGCGTGAGCAGTTTGTAGCGGATTTTACCCACGAGATAAAAACCCCTATGACGTCAATTATTGGATATGCAGACACGATGCGTTCAATGGAGCTTCCGAGAGAGGAACAGATGATGGCGCTTGGATATATCTTTTCGGAGGGAAAACGTCTGGAGAGCATGTCGCAGAAGCTTTTTGAGCTGATATATCTGCGCCGGCATGATATTGAAAAAGCGCGGGTTCATATGGTAGATCTTTGTGCAGAGGTGGTAAAGGTTGTTGAGCCTGCATACGAAAACAGGCATCTTACTATAGAAACAGAGATAGAGGATACTGTGCTGACCGTGAATAGAGAGCTTTTGGTTACAGCACTTGTCAATATGATGGATAATGCAAGAAAAGCGTCAGAAGAAGGTCAGCAGGTTGAGGTTACAGGAAAATTTGTGGACAAAATGGCTTGTAATATACTTAAAGATAAAACGTATATAGGAGAAGCCGAATCAGCAGATGACAGGAAATGTATGAGGGCATATGAAATCTGCATAATTGATCACGGAATCGGAATGACTAAAGAGCAGGCAGAAAGAATTTGTGATGAGTTTTATATGGCAGACAAATCAAGAGCCAGAAAAGAGGCGGTGCCGGAATCGGAATGTCGCTTGTGGCAATCATTTTAGAGCACCATAATGCAGTACTTTCAGTGGAAAGTGAACCCGGATGCGGAACAACTATGAGGATTTTGCTGCCGTGGTAATCTGAACGCAATATAGATATAAAAAATGGTAAATTCGTAAGATTTAAAGGAAGATATGAAAAAAGACAGCTTCAAATTAATAATAATGTCTGTTGCAGTAATCTGTATAGTAATAGCAGGCATCATGGTGCCGGGCATAGTGCTTGAGGCAAACCAGAAAAGTGAACATGATCATGTGGCGAAGGTTCCTAAAAGCTATCTGCCTTCAGGCTCTGTAATGGCAAAGGAAGCATCTGTCAATCTGAAATTGTCAGAGAAGCTCTCGCTCATAGACGGGCAGTGGGACAGCACGACAGATGACGCCGCCTCTTATGAGATGGATGAGCAGGATTATCAGGCAGTTGCCACATGCAGAAAAAGCATAGAAAAGCTTTATGAAGAAAAGCTCTATCCTGTAAATCTTTCACCTGACTACTCTAACTGGTATACGTGGGAGGCAGCAGCGAAAAAGGCATCGGATAATACCTTTAACACATATACGGCATATTACTGGATAATCAGGTTTGAGAAGTATGATGGTACACAAAATCATACAATCTGGATGCTTGAGGATGGGACAATCATTATGGCAAAAGCACATATGAAGGATATTAGTGATATGAGTGAATATAAAGAGGTTTTGCAGGCAGATGATGAATCACAGGCAGAAAATGATTTGTCTGCTTACAAAGGATATTTTGACTACAGCGGGATAGATTTTTCAAAGCTTAACCTGATATCCGAGACAACAGCAGTGGAGCAAAAAAATAATGAAAGCTATGAGGTGCTGCAGTTTTACAGGAAAATGAATATGTATATGCGATTCATGAGAAGTGATATAGACCCGGTTTGCATAAGTATGTGCAGACCGGGTTTTTTATAATAAAAATGCAATGTATGATACAAAAAGTTTACAACTGACATATATACTCATTATAACAACATGGAAGATAACTATTCTGAATAGTCACCGGGAAAGAAAAAAAGGGAGGAGAGCTACATATGGATAAAAGGGGTAACATATCTTCACGAAATATGAGATTATTTGCAGCAATTATGACACTCATCGAGGCACTTGTCCTCATATCACTCGCAGGCTGTGCCGGCAAAAAGGTGGATTATGGTGTGGACACGGAGGTAAAATCTCAAAATGTGGTAAGCAGTGTAAAGGATATTGACACCAATACAAGTTTTAATGATGAACTTACAGTAAATGTGGGTGGTACTGATGAAAAGGTGAAAATCACGGCAGATATCAGAGTGCCGGAATGTGATACCATGTCAGTCACAGAGGTGGAGCGCATACCTTGTACCAAGGAGTTCAAGGAAAAGGTGATAAAGGCATATTTTGGTGATTCACAGGTCTATTATTACGACTATGTGCACATGACAAAAAAGGAGCTTGAGGAGATTATTGAGACTCTTGACAGGGACAACAACAGTCTGCCGGATGATGCCTCTGAGGAGATTTTGAAATGGCATGATGATATGAAGACTGAGTGTACAAAAGCACTTGAAACGGCAGCTGATGTGTGGACAGAGGCCACAGAATATGATTCCTGTGATGATTTTGTCGGAAAAATAGGTGATACCTGGTTTCACCTTCAGTTTTCAAGGCCAGATGATGACAACAGTGTGCTATCAGGCATTCAGAGCTATCCGCTTGACAGATGCGTGAAGAGAGTTTCAGATGGGGAGCCTGATGAGCGGAGTACTATATTTGATGATGGCTATGTGAAGCAGTACTATGGACCAAAATCCCTGAAAGAGTATGATACGGTGAGGTATTTAAACGGTGACTTTATTGTTGGAGACATGCCGGTAAGCGATGACAACGAGGCAAATATTTCGGTTGATGAGGCAAAGAAGAAAGCAGGTGACTTCATGCAGGCAATAGGAATTGAGTCAATGATTAAAACAGGAGAAAGCGACTGTGAATGGGAGGGATATAACAAGACTGAGGATAATGTATATAAGGAGGGGGATGTGCATAGAGCCATATGGGGCTATGCGCTTGAATATTCGCTTGGCGCAGATGATGTAGTGTATTCAAAATCACTGAATATATTTGATTATTCAGCTTATTACAAATTTTGTCCTATGGACTGTCCTGGTTATGAGACAGGCAGTTTCAATGTAAATGAATATGGTGTCTATAGATTTGATATAGCAGAGCCGGTAAGCATTGTGAAAAAACAGCAGAAGGTGGAGCTCTTACCGGTGTCAAATATTTATAAGATTGCAAGAAATGAGCTTGAAAGCCACCCGGATAAATATATTGTGGAAGCGGATACACAATATCGTTATCTGACACTTGGCTATATCAGGGTAAAGGACAGCTCAGATTCACAGAGATTCAGCTATATCCCGGCATGGAGCCTTGAGCTGCTGCAAAGAGGAGAGGTCGAATCGTGTCCGGTATTTGTAAATGCAATAGACGGAACAGTGATTGAGCCGGAGCAGATATTCTGAATCAGAGAGAAGTGTGCATGGAGACTAAGGAAAATCACAATGAGCACAAAAAAGGAGAGCCGCATATGGATAAAAGGGGTAACATATCTTCACGAAATATGAGATTATTTGCAGCAATTATGACACTCATCGAGGCACTTGTCCTCACATCACTGGCAGGCTGCTCAGGCAAAAAAGTAGATTATGGGAATGAGAGCGAAATTAAAGAGACAAAAAATATGTCTGCCTTAGCTGATATAAAGGCAGACTCCGGCTGGAATGAAAACTTTACCATACAGACCGGTAATGGCGAGAAAACAGTATATGTATATGCAAATATTGTAGTTCCGGACTTCGATAACATGTCGGTTGTTGAGGTGGAAAATGTAAAGATAGATGCTGATTACAAAAAGCGTTTTTTGGATTTATATTTTGGTGGGAACGAGTACTATTATCACGATCCGGATCATTATACTGTTGACGAATTGAATGAGGTCATAGAGTACTGGCAGAAAGAACAGGATGATACTTACAGGGAGTGGTTGGAACAGCGGCTGGCTGAATACAGGGATAAGCTTGAAACGGCAAAGACTACTTATACCGTGGCAAAGGATCTCGAAAACTGTGAAGTATTTGCAGGCTACAAGGGTGATGTGTTCTGTGAGGTGGAGTTTGAGGCTCACAAGGTACATGCTTACGCCTTGCATCAGTCCGGGACAGATTACGGTCCACCATCTTTAAGGAATGAGGACTATGATACCATAACGCAGACTTTTCAGGATGATGATCTAAAGGATAAGGCAGACGAGACCTCAAATGAGGCAGTAAATCTGCCGCATCAGCCAAAAAAGAAGCCGGGAATTTCCTTAGTAAATTGGGTTCCCGATCTGGTGGAACGAGGTGAATGTGAGTGCAGCTGGATAGGTTTTAATATTGACAGCGAAAAGGAAAATGACTATCAGACAGCAGCGTGGGGATATATTTATTCATACGCGACCGGCATAGACGGCATCACATTTAAGGATGGATTTGATATGGATACCTATTTGTCGGGGTATGAAGCAATTGATAGTGATATAGATGATGTTACACTGCCTGACAGTACACTTCTTACAGTCACTGATGATGGAATAATTGATGTGCAGATGGAATATCCGGTAAATGTAACACAGATCTATAAGGATGTGGAGCTTATTTCTCTGAAAAATATAGAGCAGATCATCAAGGCGGAGATTACGGAAAATCCTGATAAATATGATACCGCGGCGACATTCAATAAGCTGCAGCTTAGTTATCTTAAGATAAGAAGTGACAGTGAACAGGGAAAATACAGCTATGTTCCGGCGTGGGTACTGTCACGTATGGTAGACTCCAATGAGCAAAATGCTATCTTTGTAAACGCTATAGATGGAACGATCATAAATTTGGAAAATTCACTGTAAAGGAGAGGCTATGAAGAGGAAAAACGTTATTATATCGGCGTTGGTTCTTGCAATAGCATTAACCGGCTGTTCAGGAAAAAAGTAGATTATAATATGGAAACTGAAAATATAAACACAAAAGCAGGAAGTGATATAAGTGCATTTGACGACAGTACGAAATGGAATGACAGCTTTTCTGTTGAGATATCGGATAAAAGTGTGGATGTGGATATTTCAGCAGACATTACCCTGCCGGACTGCAAAAGCATGTCGGTTGTTGAGGTGAAGAATATAAAGGTGGGTGCCGATTTCAAAAAGAGTGTGATAGAGGCTTATTTTGGCTATAGTACCGTATATTATCACGACATACCTCATTATACGAAAGAAGAGATATATCACAGCATGGAGGTTGTAAAAAATGAGATTGCCGGGTATCAGCAGGAAATTGATGCGGGACTTATCACAGAAGAGGGCGTCAGCAGGGTGATGAAAAGTGAAAATGATCTGCTGGAACAGTATGAAAAGGCAGAACCGTCTGCACTGGATACGCGTGAAAAAGCTACAGATTATACGGATTGTAATGAGTATCTGGGATATATTGGTAATGTTTTCTGTGAGCTTAGATTTGGAATTGCTGAGGACGGCTCTCTTGAATATATTTCAGCACAGCCTCTTAAGGCAGGAAGTGAGGGGACATTATACGATGATAGTGAGTATGGCTATTACGGACCACCATCCTTTGCAGAGGAGAAAGGTGTAGAGGGATTTAACGGAGGCTCTACAGGTGGAGATACTACATCTTCATATGATAATGAGTGTGCATTATCAAAAGACGAAGCTATAAAAAAGGCAGAAGAATTTCAAAATAAATTAGGCATGGCTTCACAGGTATATATAGGAACCTCAGACTACGAGTGGAGCGCAGGAGTGATAGAGGATGGTGATGATACTGTAAAAACTGATGATAAAGAGAGCGTCATAAAGGATACAGCCTGGGGATATATCATAGATTATGGCGAGGGTGTGGATGGCATAGCGTTTTGCAAGTCACTCGATTTCACCCGGAATATGGATATATGGGAGACACTCGATAACTATGATGATTTTATGCCATATGGCAGCAGTTCCTTTATTGTGACGGATCAGGGAGTGACGGAATTTACTGTTTCTTACCCGGTTGATATTGTAAATGAGTCAAAAAACGTAGAACTCTTGTCAATGGACACTATTAAAGAGATCATCAAGGATGACATGACAAAAAACTCAGATCAGTATGATTTTACACAAAATCACACTTACAACAATCTAAAGCTCGGATATATCCGTTTGAAGGATGCATCTGACAAGGATAAATATACTTATGTTCCGGCATGGTGTCTGTCAAAACAGGATAAGGGCTACGACAGATATCCGGTGTATGTGAATGCGATAGATGGCACGATCATAAGGATTGATGATCTCATATAAAATTTAGCTAATGGATCGGGTTCATATTTTGATGGAAAAGATGTGAAAAATATATGATTAACAGAAAGAAAAAATATATAAGTCGTTTGACACTTGCCGCTGCAATTACCTCTATTTTATTTTCAGGATGTGGGGCGGCACAAAAGGAGCTTGCACAGACGGACAGAGCTTCCTACGAGAAAATATCATACCAGACAGTTACGGTACAGAGCGGTTCACTCACACCTCAGACTACCATCAGTCTGAGCGCGCAGGGCTATACCAGGTTTTCCTATGGTGCGACAAACACGGAGCTTACGCTCGAAAAGGTAAATGTGGCAGTGGGTGATCATGTGAAAAAGGGTGATATACTGGTGGCTTTTAAATCCGGGGAGATACAGAAAAAGATTGAGGACTACAGCGGGCAGATCAGTCAGAATAAGCTTTTGGCAGAGCACTACAGGGCTATTATGAAAATCGATGATACTCAGGATTATTCAAGCGATATTGCCCGGCTTGATAAGGATACAGAGGTTGCGCAGCTTTATCTTGATGAGGCAGAGGAAAAACTGTCGAGATATCAGATCACGGCATCCGAGGATGGCACGATCACAGCAATGAACAATTCGCTTTTGGCGGGGGTTTTTGAACCGGGTAGCAATCTTATAACAGAAATCAGCGGAAACGGCAATTACGAGGCTGACAGACCGGAAGGTTATGACTTTAATGTAGGTGATGTATACACGGCAACAGCATCTGATATAGAGTTTGAACTTAAGGTAAAAGAGGTGGACGATAAAAAGGTTGTTTTTGAACCGGTATCGGACATGTCGGCAGTATCGGATGCACAGATATTTTCCATGGAAGTGACGCGCCCTGCTATAGAAAATGCTGTGTATGTGCAAAAGGACGCAGTACATGAGAAGGATGGCAGGTATTTTGTATACACACTGGATGAGAATGGATACAGACAGGCGGTATGGATAAGTGTCGCAGATCAGGTGGGAGACTACCGGATCATCACAGAAGGACTTAAAAGCGGGGATGAGGTGGTTTTGCAGTGAAGAACAGAAACCTTTTATCAATAAAAAACTGGCAGTACTGGGGATATGTGTATCGTTTGTGGCAGGCGGCTGTGGAAAATGACAGAAAGCAGAATACCAAAGCTTGAAGAACCTGTAGCGTTAAATGAAGCCTATAGACCTGTGGAATACGGTACTATCGGCTCTATGCAGGTGCTGATGGCTACTGCAGTTCCGAGGGATTACTGCAATTACTACAGTGCCAATGTCAATATTTCACAGATATATGTGGAGCCGGGAGATACAGTAAATGCGGGGGATGTGCTTGCAGTCTGTGATGTGGATGAGGCAAAAAAACAGTTGCAGGAATGTAAGGATGCGCTGGCGCATGAGAATGAGACATATGAGATATCCGCTCAGATCTCGGATACACAGATTAAATTATGGGAGAGTCAGGCAGCAGGGCAGGAGAACAACATACTGATAGCCACAGAACAGGAAAATGAACGGTACGATAAGCAGCTTCACGAATACCGCGTGCAAAAGATCAATGAGCAGATGGCTTTATATCAGCAGATCGTTGATGATGGAACGCTTAAGGCAGCCCACAGTGGTCTTGTCACTTACACTAAGAAGCTGACAGGTGGAAGGTCTGCTGCGGCATACGAGAATATAGTCATTGTCTCCGATACGGATGACCTTGTGCTGGATATAAAAGATACAGCCATAAATGAGTACAAATACAGCGATTATGACAAGAAATATGTGATAGTCGATGGCGAAAAATATGATGTCACCGAGTCTCAATATACATCAGAGGTTTTGGTACTTTCGAAGATAAACAACCGCTATCCGGATGTGTGCGTGGAAAGCAGGGAAAAGCTGTTTCTTACGGCAGGACAGATGTATCCGGTATATTTTGAAAAGACAAAAGCAAATCAGGCACTTGTCGTGGGAAAAGATTCCATCTATAAGGATGGCGATACCAGATATGTCTATGTGAAAAATGATGAGGGCGGCCGCGAGAAACGCATCATAACAACAGGTGAGTTTGATGAAAACTATACACAGGTCACAGAGGGCTTAAAAGAGGGGGAGCTGGTCTACTATAATTCTACAGATCAGGTTCCGACAAAGTACAGCAAATATACGGTAACAAGGTCTGACTTTGATATAGCAAACTACGGTGTGAGCTACAGCAGATCTGACGCAGGGACGATAACCGAAACCTGTGATTATGAAGGCAGATCGTTTCTGTCAATGTGAAGCAGGACGATACGGTAGAAAATGGGATGCTGCTTTACGTGGTGGATACCGGAGAGGGCAAAGCTGCCATAACAGAGGCAAAAAATGAGATCGACTCAGAGAATGAATCCTATGCGCACAAGATCGCAGATTACGATAAACAGGTAAAAGATTTATCTGAAGGTGGTAGCAGCGCAGAAGAAAATAACCAGGAGGATGAAAAGCCGGATACAGCATATGAAGAGCAGCAGTTGAAATTGAACTTACAGCTGCTTGATCTGCAGAAAAAACTTGCTGGTGCAGACCACACCTATCAGCTTTCCCGGCTACAGTCAGCATATGACAGCATAAGCGCTGGAAATGACGGCAAAGGAAATATTTCAGTATATGCCAAAAATGACGGAAAAGTTTCAAAGGTGAGTGTCAAGGCAGGAGATAATGTGGAGGAAGGCTCAGATATCCTGCAGATAACCGGAAATTCCACGGACGTACTGCAGGTTCTGGTAAAGGATAGCAATAACTATAACGTATATACGGACAATATAGCAGATGTGGGAGAGCGCGTATCACTTGAGCTGGACGGTACAACAATCTATGGAAACTGTATCGGTTTTGCCGGTTACGGCAGGGAAGCTCAAAAGGGATATATAAATCAGGATGATAAAGGTGTGCATATTACCGGAAACACAGATTCGGGATATGGAAATGCAGCATTTTATATAAAACTTGACAATGGAATACCGGATGATCTGACCAGGGCATCTGCTGTAAAGTTTTCTTATGTTTCTTTTAAAAAGGTGGTAGTGGTGCCGACTTCGATCATACACAAGCAGGTCAATCCTATGGACAAAGATGATATATCATACTATGTGTGGAAAATTGATGGGGACAGCGTGGTAAAGCAGCCGGTAATATTGGGCGATTATACATCAGGCAGCAATACACTTGTGCTTTACGGTATTGATGAGGGCGATGAAATATGTTTGGCTTCGTAATTAATAAATTAAAAAACAGAAAATGGTTAAATTTGTGTCTGCTTATGGGAGTGACTTTGTTTATAGCACTTTTTGTGTGCCACTCTATGTTTGAAAAGGGTGCGGGAAATCAGATACTCGACAGACTTTTTACGGATCATGCCACACAGCAGAATGAGTTTCCTGCACAGATGAGCCGCGAGGGAACATATGCGGTGGCAGATTATCCTGATTCGCAGTCAGTACTTGATAAGCTGTCAGGATACGAAAAGAAGTGGACTGAATATGTGGATATAAACAAGGTTTCCTCACAGCAGCTTATCACACTCCCAGGAGGACGCGCGGATACAGAGTTTGGAGGACCTAACAATTATTTTACAATAGGATATCTGCCGGGACTTTCGGAGTACGCGGATGTTGTAAATCTCAGACTGACACAGCCACATTCGAATGCAGTATAAGCGAAAAGACAATGGATCACTACGGACTTGTAGCAGGTGAAAAAATCTATTTACAGGTACCTGATGGCAGTGGAAAAAAGGAAATTTCTTTCGTCGTATCACAGATCTGCCGTGAAAAAGATATAAACGATCCATATTGGGCCAAGACGCTTTCGGATATGGGCGATGTGATATTTGTTTCGCAGGATGTTTTTGACGAAATGATGCAGTATTACAGCGAGGACAATATTAGCTACAGTGATTTTCTCATGCTGGATTATACGCAGATCAACACGGAAAATGCCTCACTTTATGACGGGTATATGGAGCAGTTTAAGGATGCTGACAAGCTCTACAATGACAACATCCGTGATACGCTGGAGCGTTTTTTTACACAGCAGAAGACGATAAAGCTGATGCTTTGGGCGTTGGAGCTGCCGTGTCTTGTGCTTTTGATTTTATTTATAAGAATGATATCTGTACAGATACTTTCGCTCGAGCAAAATGACATACTTGTTTTAAGAAGCCGCGGTGCGACAAAATTACAGGTATTTATTTTGTACTTACAGCAGTCGGGAATAATAGCGTTTGCGGGCTGTGTACTCGGAATAGTACTCGGATATATAATGTGCCGGGCTGCCGCATCTACAGACGGATTTTTAAGATTTACGGCAAAGGATATAAGCACTTACAAATTTGTATGGCAGATGCTTGTCTATGCGGTGGCAGCGGCAGTTATCATGGTGCTGTTTATCACAGTTCCGGTGTGGAAAAAATCAAAGGATGCCATATCAGAGCGCAGCAGTAGGGGACGAATATCAAAGAAAAAGCCTCTTTGGGAGAAATGCTTTATAGACGTTATACTTTTGGCTCTGTCAGCATATCTGCTTTACAATTACAACAAGCAGAAGAGTACGCTTGCGATATCTGTTCTTGAGAACAGGAGCATAGATCCTGTCATGATACTGGACAATTCGCTTTTTATATTTGCAGCGGCACTTTTGTGCGTAAGACTTACCGGACTTATTATTCTGCTTGTGGACAGGCTCTTTAAAAAGCATTTTTCTCCGGCAATGTATGCATCATTTTTACAGCTAAAACGAACCAGATACAATCAGGGATTTCTGGCAGTATTTCTTATCATGACAGTGGCTGGCGGTATTTTTGACGCGAATATGGCGCGCACCATGAACAGCAATATGGAGCAGCGTATCGTCTACAATGTGGGCTGTGATGCGATATACAACGAAGATTTCAGACTCAGGATACAGTACAATAAAAATGGCTCTGTAAACTGGATGTATGACGAGCCTGATTTCGGTAAATACGAGTCGCTCAAAAATGAGGGCATCTGTGACGGTGTCACGCGTGTGCTTGAGGACGAGAGGGTAGACATTTCCGCAGGCAGTGGTTCGGTTTCGGATGCATATCTTATGGCGATAAACACAAAAGAATTCGGTGAGACTGCGAAATTGCAGAGTGGACAAAATGATGATATTAATGACGCTCACTGGTTCAATTACCTGAATGAGCTGGCAAAAGAGCCGGACGGAGTCATCATTTCGTCAAATCTGGCAAAAGATCTGGGACTTAAAGTTGGTGACAGCTTAAATTACTCAAGGTATGTACCGGAGGCTGTCGATGAAGATCAGATCTACGCATCCGAGAATGTAAAGGTATGTGCCATAGTAAAAGGTTTTCCGGGCTACGAGCGTTACACCTATGAGACAGATGCAGACAAAAATGTGACCGAGCAGGAGAAATACCTGATCGTTGCAAATTATGCTAGGGTTGTGGAAAAGTTCGGCATGACACCGTACAGTGTGTGGATGAACCTGTCAAAAGGAAAAACGGTGGATGATATTGTGGGATATCTGGGCGGTGAGAACAGTGAAAATTCAGATAGTACAGCAGACAATTTAACAGACACTCAAAGTGAAAAAGTACAGAGTGAAATATACAGGAATATAACATCCGCGCAGCAGCTTATAGACGAGAATAAAAACTCAGCCACAGTGCAGATCACAAACGGTATGTTTACATTAAGTTTTATACTTTCACTGATAGTGTGCTCAGTAGGATTTTTGCTGTATTGGGTTATGACACTAAAACAGAGGGAGCTGCAGTTTGGTATATACCGCGCAATGGGAATGAGAATGAGAGAGGTAAAAGCAATGCTTTTAAACGAGCAGATATTTTTATCATTTCTGCCGCTTCTTGCGGGAGCAGGCATAGGTATAACTGCAACAGCGATGTTTGTAAGGCTCATATCGATCATATATCTGCCGCAGAAACACAATATCGGAGTAAATGTATATATTTATCCATCTGATATGCTGGAGCTTACAGGAGTACTTTTCGTGGCTGTAGCCGTATGCTATGTGGTTATCAGCAGACTGCTTAAGAGTATGAAGATAGCACAGGCACTGAGGCTTGGAGAAGATAGTTAGCAGATAAAAATGATTTTGTGGTAGTCGGTAGAAAGTTTTTATAGCATAGTAAATGAGGTCGTGACATATGGAAAATGCGATAATTGCTCAAAATATAAAAAGATATTTCAAGGCGGGAGATGGTACAACAGTCCACGCACTTGACGGAGTATCCATGGAGATAAAAAAAGGAACACTTGCCATCTTAAAAGGGCGTTCCGGCTCCGGAAAGACCACACTTCTTAATATCCTTAGTGCGCTTGATATGCCGACAGAGGGAAGTGTGCAGTTTCTGGATAAAAATCTCGAGCAGATGACCGAGAAAGACCGGGAAATGCTAAGGCGGTATGAGATGGGATTTGTATTCCAGTCTATAGCACTAATTCCCACGATGACGGCATATGAGAATGTGGAATTTGCCCTTAGACTTGCAAAAAATAAACGTCAGATACAAAAGAATTTGACTGATATGGATAATGACATTGGAGATGCAAAAACCGATGTGATAAATGAGAATACGCATGACAAAGTATCAGAGCTGCTGGAGCGTGTCGGACTCTCAAAGCGCATGGATCATATGCCGGAACAACTATCGGGAGGTGAGCAGCAGAGAGTTGCGATAGCGCGCGCTGTGGTTCATCGCCCGAAGGTGGTCTTTGCGGATGAACCGACAGGAGCACTCGATACCGCTTCTGGATTTGAAGTCATGCGATTGTTCCGTGAGTTGATAGACGATGAGGACATTACAATAGTTATGACCACGCATGATCCGAACCTGATGGAGCTGGGAGATGAAGTGTTTGAGCTTAGTGACGGCATAGTAATTTAAATTAAAAGGGGGAAAAGTAGATGATAAACTGCGATGGACTGGTAAAAATATATGAGACCGACGATAAAAAGGTGATGGCACTGGAGGGACTTGACCTGACGGTGGAAACAGGAGAGATGCTTGCGGTAATAGGAAAATCCGGCAGTGGAAAATCCACCCTTTTAAATATGATAGGAGGACTGGAAACACCCACAGCGGGAGTACTCACTATTGACGGAAAAGACATTTCCACATATTCAGAAGCTGAATGGTGAGATACCGCAGGGACAAGGTGGGCTTTGTGTGGCAGAAAAGTGCCAAAAATCTGTTCCCATACCTGACTGTGCTGCAGAATGTCGAGGCGTGATGATGTTTGAAAATTCAGGTAATACCGGTAATTTAAAACACGGCGCTCATGATGAGAGCAGAGGAGAACATGTAAATAGATGCAGGGATAATAATAAAAGCTATGCCCTTAAACTGTTAAATGCAGTGGGATTACAGGAGCACAAGGATAAGCTTCCGGCTCAGCTATCGGGAGGAGAGCAGCAGCGTGCAGCGATAGCGGTGGCACTGGCAAATAAGCCGGATATACTGCTTGCGGATGAACCGACCGGAGCCGTGGATACAAGGACTGCTGATACAATCTATGAGCTGTTTCATAAGCTGAACAAAGAGCTTGGTATAACCATCATCATAGTCACACACGATATGGCACTTGCAGGCCGTGTAGACCGCACAGTGCTTATATCTGACGGAAAGGTAAGCACGGAGAAATTGAAGAAACACCCTGCAATGGAATATACGGTATTGGATAAGGCACACAGGATAAAACTCACTGATGAGATGCTTGAGGCAGCGGGGATAGAGTCTAATAAGGTCAGGGTTGATGTGCAGGATGGAAAGCTTGTGATATCGCGGATTTAAGACATATTAAACGTTTAGCGTTATAGAGCCTTTTTATCTTACGGGTTGGTATTGGCTCTTGCAATATCTTATTAAAATTTAGGGCATTTATGGTTATAATTATTTTGTTTGAAAAATACTGTGAGTCTGTCTATAATTGAGCTATAGATAATTTCAAGAGGTATAATACAATATGATAAAAATAGGTATTGAGTAGTTAAGTGCATCGTTCACGGGGTTATTATTGAAATATGGTTTTTGTCATGTTATTTTTATCTTGGAAATAAGCCTGCTAAATTTGTTGAGTACCATTCGTGTCATTCATGTATTTATGGTTGAAGATATATGGATTATAGGATATAAAGAAATTAACAACAGTTGAGGAGTCAGGAACGGTTGCAAACAGGAGTGACAAAATAAGGGGGAATATGAAGAAGAATTTAAAAATTTTATTCATACAATTATGTGTTTTGGCAATAGGCTGCTTTATCGGAGAAGCAGTTTTCGGCTTGCCCAAATGGCTTGGACTTGTGATAGCAGGTCTTATGTTTTATTTGGTATTTTTTATAATACAGATTAAAGGTGCTATGAGTAATATCAAAGATGAAGTGTCAAGTGATGGCATAGCCGGAGCAAGAATATGCGGAGTCTTTATTTCTGCGATACTACTTGCATTTATATTGGGAATATATGTTTATCAAGCGGCTAATATAGCGATGACTATAGCCGGTGTGGTATTGCTTATATTACAGCGGAGAAAAATAAAAGGGTTTTTCTTTGAGAATCGCTGGGAGAATAATTTTTGGTTGGTGTATTTTGGTATTGCATTTATTATTTGTGGTATTTTTTCTGTATTTGCGTGTCTGGATATTGCACCATGCACGGAGCTTTGTGGTGTTTACAGGGCTATCGGTATCATAGTGTGGATTTTGGTGATTTTATGGACACTTCCGCCTGATACATGGTTGGCCAGATTTGCCACAAATAACTATAAGAGATATGAAGATAATTATGATTAAGAAAGAAAAATAGAGATTATTTTCTAATGAAAATTATCGGACAAAATAAGGAGGATAAATGAAAAAAATAGTTTCTAATTTGTCAGTGATGATTTTTGTCATAGGATGTGCAATAATGGAAATAACAACATGGTTTATTGATTCATATGTTATGTTTTATATAGGAATAATTATTGTTATAGTGGGAATTATTGGAATGATTATTCAAGGAAAGTTTAAGAAAGTAATTGAGTTTATTATAGAGTATTTTTAGAAAGTTTTGCTTTCAACATTTTACCACTTGATAGTTTATAGAGAATAAAAATAGATAAAAAGTTAAGAAAAGGAGAAAATGAAAGTAATGTTGCCTAATACTTGAACAATATCATGGGGTTGTCTATAATGTAGTAAAAAGAAAATGGAGTTTTAATAAATGAAACGATTTACAGCAATATTATTTACAGGCGTGATGATATTTACCCTTGCATCATGCGGCAAAAAAGCACAGGATACACCGACAGAGCTGCAACAGAGACACAGGCTGCAACAGAGACACAGGCTGCAGAGAAGGTTGAGATGCTACGGAAACGGAAGCCGTGACAGAGGTGGTAACAGAGGCTGCAAAAGACACGCAGCAGACAGAAGCACAGCAGGAAGAACAGACTGCCGAACAGCAGGACGAGGAGAAGAACAATTCAGGTGAAAATAATTCCTCTTATCAGTATGTAGAAAGAGCATCCTATGAGAATGGAGAATCAGTGTCACTAAATCCTTCATGGCAGTATGCAGACCATTCAGCGATAAATTCAGGCTGCGCGGTCATGTACAAGGCTACAGCAAACCGCAAAAACATAGTAGTAGGTGTCAATGCTGGACACGGTACAAGCGGAGGAACTTCGGTGAAGACACTTTGTCATCCGGACGGCTCGGCAAAGACCACAGGTGGTACAACAGGCGCAGGCGCAACAAAAGCAGTAGCAGTTTCAGGTGGTATGTCCTTTAATGACGGTACACCGGAGAGCTCTGTCACACTCCGTATGGCGCAGATATTAAAGGACAAGCTGCTTGCGG
>ENA-OQAS01000221-OQAS01000221.1-human-gut-metagenome-genome-assembly--contig:-NODE-221-length-30279-cov-4.556248_pt1 | contig 30279 bp, 42 predicted proteins | sample MGYA00242733_ERZ504523 | MGnify/ENA primary metagenome ERZ504523 (study PRJEB26092, sample SAMD00036239) | human gut metagenome | host: Homo sapiens | study: EMG produced TPA metagenomics assembly of...
TCGTAGGGTTCGGCGTTCATGCTCTGATCCTTGCCCTGTGCAATAAAGTCCTTCCAGTGGATCACATTGGACTTGTAGCGGTTCTTATCGGGGTTGGTCAGTTTGTAGCCGACGGCCAGATGCAGCGGCAGAGAGTCTGCAGGGCTGATGACCAGAACACGCTCCACATTGGTGCGCTTTTCTGCCTTGTGGCAGCGCTCATAGGTCACATTCAGGCAGATCAGCAGGCGGGAATCCACCTCCTCGATGTACTCGTGGATACCCTCAACGCTGTAGCGTGGGTCCACCAGATTCAGCGTTGCACCGATCATATCGACAGCGTAGAAGGCATAGATCACCTCGGGGGTCATCACACTGACAACGGTGATGATGTCGCCCTTTTTCACGCCGAGAGCACGGAAGGCGGCAGCGGTTTTCTTGACATTCACAAAGAGGTCTGCAAAGGTGAATTTGCGGCCATAATACTCCAGAGCGGTCTCGCTCAGGTGGTTTTTGTTCTGATGGCAGAGATACTCAAAGGCGCTGCACTTAGGAAGAGGCATGTCGATGTATTTCTGGTCATAGTACTTCAGCCAGGGCTTCGCAGTGGACGCATAGAGCGGTTCACGCTGTTCAGTAGTCATAGAATAAAGTCCTCTTTTCTTTCTTCTTCTTTTCATTGCCAAAAGCCGACAACTTTGCAAAGAAGATGAAAGCCGCCGGTCAGAACACGCTAATAACTCAAAAATCAGAATCAATGATGCAGATTCTATTGTAGTGGAGCTGCCGGAGAATGTCAAGAAATAAACTATGAACGTTGCGTAAAAGTGCCGTAAAACAACGATTCAGCCCGAAATGTCGGGGGTCAGCGCGGCAGCCACTGCTCGGCTTCGGCAGCGCTGCACAGTACAAAATGCTCAGGCCGCAGTTCGCGCCACTGGGGGGCCTCTCTGGAGTAGTCGTGCATGGCGGGGTCGTACACCAGCAGCTTTTTCTGCCGCTCCCGGCGGGGGTCCGGCATGGGAATGGCGGAAAGCAGGCTGCGGGTATAGGGGTGGATGGCGTGGGCTGTCAACTCTTCGGCCCCGGCCAGCTCCACGATGCGGCCCTTGTGGATGACGGCGATGCGGTCGGAGATGTAGCGCATCACGGAAAGATCGTGGGCGATGAACAGGTAGGTGATGCCGCGTTCCTTCTGCAGGCGGCGCAGCAGGTTCAGCACCTGTGCACGGATGGACATATCCAGTGCGCTGATGGCTCATCGGCAACGATGAACTCCGGCTCCACGATCAGGGCCCGGGCAATGCCGATGCGCTGGCGCTGTCCGCCGGAAAATTCGTGCGGGAAGCGGGAGGCAAATTCCGGCAGCAGACCCACGTCCAGCAGAGCCTGACGCACCTTTTCCTCCTGCTGGGCGGTGGAAAGATCAGGCCGGACGTTCTGCAGGCCTTCGCCCACGATGTAGCTCACCTTGGCGCGCTCGTTCAGCGAGGACTGCGGGTCCTGAAAGATCATCTGGATCTCTTTGATGATTTGCCTGTCCAGCTGGCGGGAAATTCTGCCGTTGATCTTCTGGCCCTTATAGAGGATCTCGCCGCCGGAGGTGGGCAGAATGCGCAGGATGCGCGGCCAATGGTAGTTTTGCCGCTGCCGCTTTCGCCTACAAGGCCGAAGGTCTCGCCCTTATAAATTTTAAAGTTGGCATCCTGCACAGCTTCATATGCTTTTTTGCCGGAGCCGTAGGTTACGTTCAGGTGGTTCACTTCCACAAGAACTTCGCGTTCATTTTCCATCTTACAGCCCCTCCTCTCGCAGCATTTTTACCGCAGCAGGCGGCTCGATCTTGGGTGCCCGGGGGTCCAGCAGCCATGTTTTGGCCTTGTGGGTGGGCGTTACCTCAAAGTAAGGCGGGCGCTTGACAAAATCGATCTTCAGCGCCTGCGGGTTGCGGGGCGCAAAAGCATCGCCGCGAATTTCCGCAAACAGGTTTGGCGGTGTGCCCACGATGTTGAACAGGTCCTCGCCCTTCACGCCCATCTGCGGCATACTGGAAAGCAGCGCCCATGTGTAGGGGTGGCGGGGATCGTAATAAATTTCGTCAGCAGTGCCGATCTCCACAATGTCGCCTGCGTACATCACAGCCACGCGGTCTGCAATGTTTGCCACAACGCCCAGATCGTGGGTGATCATGACGATGGTCAGATCGTACTGAACCGCATCTCCTTCAAAAGCTGCAAAATCTGGGCTTGAATGGTCACGTCCAGTGCGGTGGTAGGCTCGTCGCAGATCAGGATCTTGGGGCTGCAGGCCACCGCAATGGCAATGACCACACGCTGGCGCATGCCGCCGGAAAACTCGTGCGGGTACTGCTTAAAGCGCTTTTCCGGGTCAGAGATGCCCACATCCCGCAGGTATTCCAGCGTTTTTTCCTTGGCGGCAGCGCCCTTTAAGCCTGATGCAGGGCAACGGCTTCCATGATCTGTGCCCCGATGGTCTTCAGCGGGTTCAGGCTGGTCATGGGGTCCTGCATGACCATGGCGATCTCGCGGCCGCGTACCCGCAGCCAGTCCTTTTCGGTTCTGAGGTCAGAAAGGCGCAGCGGCTTGCCGTCCGCCATGCCGTAGTAATCAATGGTGCCGCTGGTAATGGAGCCGTTGGCATCCAGCAGGCCCATGAAGCTCTTGGTAAAAACGCTCTTGCCGGAGCCGCTCTCGCCTACGATGGCAAGCACCTCTCCCTGATAGAGGTCAAGATCGATGCCACGGATGGCGTGCAGCACTTTTCCACGCAGGTTGAACTGGATGTTGACATCTTTTGCGGAGAGAATGAGCTGGTTGTGTTCCATGATATCCCCTCCTTACTGCAGATGGTTCTTCGGATCGGCAGCATCCGAGAAGCGTTGCCGATCAGATAGAACGCAATGGTAACAAAGCTCAGGATGAGGGTGGGGTACAGCAGCTGGTAGCGCAGCCCGGCCTGCATCATCACCTTGCGGCCATCGTTGACCAGGTTGCCAGCGAGGGGGTCTCCACGGACAGGCCCAGACCGATGTAGGTGATGAACACCTCGTTGCCAATGGCTTCCGGGATGGTGAGGGCCATGCGCAGCATGATGACCGAGACGAGGTAGGGCAGCAGGTTGCGCAGCACGATGCGGATGGTGGGCGTGCCGATGCAGCGGGAAGCCACATTATAATCCCGGTCGCGGATAATGAGGATCTGGTTGCGGATGAAGCGTGCCATTTCGATCCAGCCCTTGATGGCCATGCCAAGACCATGGTCCAGATGCTGGGGGTGGCTACATAGGAAATGAGGATCAGCACGATGGCGGTGGGAATGTTATCGAAGATGTTGTACAGCTCGGTGAACACAAAGTCCAGCCCGCGCACATAGCCCCACAGCACACCGGCGGTAATGCCCACCACAGCTTCGATGAGGGCCACGAAGAAGGCGATAGTCAGACTGGTGCGTGCACCGGCCCAGATGCGTGCCCACAGGTCCTGACCGATGGAGTTGGAACCCCAGATAAAGCCGTCCTGCCCAGGGGCGATGTTGCGGTACTGGATGCCGGTCACAGGGTCCACGGCGCACAGGTTCGGGTCTGCCTGACCGGGCAGGTGGGGCTGGATGAAGGCAAAGGCAACCACGACCACCAGCGCGATCAGCAGGGCCACGGCGAACTTGTTCTTGAAAAAGGCACGGAAGGTGCTGCCCCAGTAGCTGTAGTTGGAGCTGGCGGTGGCTTCGGCCTGCTCCTCACTGAACCCGGCGGGGGTGAACAGCTCATCCTCCGGCAGATTTTCCCAGCCGGTGCGGCGCTGTGCCTGAGCAGCATTCAGCTGATCCTCCAGCTGCTTCGATTTTTCGCGTTTCAGAAAAGAGAGCATCAGCGTCCACCTTCTTTCTTGCCAAGTTGATGCGGGGGTCAATGAGCACCATGAGCACATCGCCCAAAATCAGGCCGATGATGCCCACGCAGGCGTACAGCAGCACGATGCCCTGCACCATGGTGTTGTCGTGGCGCTGCACACAGGTGACCAGCAGGCCGCCCATGCCCGGGATGCTGTACAGGCTTTCGATGTAGATGGAGCCGACGACGGTGTTCAGGAATGCGGAGGGAATGTACTGCACCAGCGGCACCATGGCGTTGCGGAATACGTGGTGCAGGGCGATATTGTTCTCGCTCACGCCCTTGGCGCGGGCCAGCTTGACGTAGTCCTTGTTGCTCTCGTCCACCATATAGCGGCGCAGCACATGGCGTAGAACGCAAGGTTTGCAAGGCTCATGCTGCACACCGGCAGCACCCAATAGCGCCAGTTGGCGGCATCGAACAGCAGGCCCACGCCCATGGCGGTGGTGCCGTACATCTGGATATACAAAAAGTACACTGCCGCAGGCACCGCCTGAATGAGCACGATGAATGCCGTGCCCAGCTTATCCGGCCAGCGGCCTTATAACGGCCCATGACAAGGCCCAGCGGGATGCCCAGCACAAGGCTCAGCAGCATGGCCAGCACACCCATTTCGATGGAAATGGGCAGCTTCTGGGCAAGGATCCTGGTCACGGGAGCGTTGAGCTTGTAAATGTGGCTCACGCCCAGATCACCGTGCAGCGCATCCCGCCAGAAATGGCCGATCTGCACCGGCAGCGGGTCCAGCAGGCCCATGGACTGCAAACCGGCCTGGATCTGTGCCTCGGTCATTTTTTCGTAGTTTGCAAAGTAGCCTTCCACCGGCATGAGCCGCAGCAGGCAGAACACCAGCGTCACAATGACGAACAGGGTCAGAATGGAGCGCCCGATGCGTTTTGCGAGATATTGCACCATAGCCGTGCACCTCTCTTTTCTTTATTAATACAGATAAGTATAGAATAACGCAAAATCTTACGTTTGGAAAGGGATTTGTGAGTTTTTGCGGGAAAAATGAGGAGCAAACAAAAACTCCCTCAGCCTTTGCTGCGCAAAGCCAGCTCCCTCGGGGAGGGAGCCATTGGCATGACGGGAAAGTTTCCGGTTTCGCCAGAGGCCCCATCAGAGGGGGCTGTCTGCGCAGCAGACTGGGGGAGTTTCCGATTCAGTTTTTACCGGGCGTCGCGGTTCTGGTTGTACTCCTCCATGGAAACGTAATGGTCGAGGATGTGCACGCCCTTCAGACGGTTGGTGGAAAGCCCTGTGGGCGCGTACTGGCCCTCCCACAGGTTCAGGCGGGTGGCAATGTAGGGCGGCACCGGCATCCCCAGCGGGATGACCAGTGCGTTCTCGATCAGAAAAGCTTCGGCATCTGCAAAGGCTTCGTACCGGCATCCAGATCCTCGGTGATGGTTTTGGCGTTCTCCACCATGGACATGTACTGCATCACGAGGTCGGCGGTCTCGCCGGTCACGATGCCGTCCTCCACGCCGGTGCGCAGGAAGCTGTAGCAGGTGCCGCGGTCGCCGGCTTCCTGATAGAAGGGGTACACCTCGGTCTCGGGGTCGGAGTAATCGGCACCCCAGTAGTAGGACATCAGCTGGTAGGCACCCACCCGGCGCACCGCATTCAGGAAGTTGTCGGACGGACCCTGCGTGATGATGATGCTGATGAAGTCGAAGCCGTCGTTCAGCACGGCTTCCACCTGCTGCTTGAACACCTGACACTGCTTGTCCCAGTCCACCACAGCGGGGTTGTACGGATACTGGATCTTGATGGGGAAGGTGACACCGGCGGCGGTCAGCTCTTCCACGGCGGCATCACGGTACTCTTTGGCCTTGGCTTCGTCAAAGAAGTCGGAGAGGTTTGCAAGGCCGCCGCACTCAGTATAATCCACGCCTTTGCTGTTGGCACAGAAGGACGGCGGAGTGATGGTGTGCAGCTTGTAGTTATCGTAGCCTTCCGGTGCGGTGACGGCCAGCGTCACAGACGGATTGATGGCATACAGGAAAGCCCTGCGGAAGTTGGTGGAGTTGATGGCCTTGGCCCAATTGTCCGGCTCGTACTGGGCATCCACGCCGGTCACGGTCCAGTTTGAGAACTCGTGACGGTAGGGCAGGAAGTTGAAGATGTAGAAGTAGCTCTTGCCGGTTTCCGGGCGCTCCATGGAAACCATGTCCTTGGTGGTGTCGTCGGCCAGCCAGCTGTCCAGAATGTCGGAGCTGATGGTAGCCTGATCGATCTCGCCGCGCTTGACCATCTCCGGGCCGCTGATCAGCTCTTCCTGATTGTAGATGTAGCGCACCGTGTCGATGTAAACGCTGTCGGCATCGTAGTTTTCGGGGTTCTTCTTCATCACCCAGTTTTCCAGCGGAGTGTACTCGGCCAGATAGAACGCGCCGCAGCTGCAGGCGGTCTCGGCGCTGGTGCAGAACTGGTCGGCAAACTCCTCCAGCAGCGGGCCGTAGGCAGGCTCGTAGGGAGCGTAGCTCAACAGGCTGAGGAAACCGGGAAAGTCGAAGTTCAACGTGTAGGTCAGGGTGTGGTCGTCCACAGCCTTCACGCCCACGGTGGAAAAATCCACAGCCGGGTATTCGGTGGTGGTGCCGTCGGCGGCAGCGGCGGTCACGGTGCCGTTGGCATCAATGGCGTAGGTGGTGCCGTCCTCGGCCACGGTGCCGTTATTGGCGTTGTTGCGGTAAACGCAGTAGTTATAGTAGTCGTCCGCACCGGCCACATAGGGGGTGACAAGGCTTGCAGTGGAGGAAGCGTAGTCCGGGTTCAGCACATAGGCCAGCGCATCCACAAAGTCCTGCGCGGTCACAGGGCCAAGCACCTCGCCGTTGCAGTCCACCCAGTTCTCATCCCGCAGGTGGAAGGTCCAGGTCAGGCTGTCGGCATCCCACTCCCAAGCAGTGGCAAGGCCCTCCCGGATCTTGCCGCGGTTGTCGTACTCCACCAGCGTGTCGATGCACTGAGTGCCGTGGTAGAGATCCGGGTCGGCAGAGCAGACCAGATAGTTCAGGGTGGCGGGCTGACGGGAATACAGCACGGTGTAGGTGGAGCTGCTGCCGGCAGCGCCGGTGCTGCCGCCATTGGAAGCGGAAGAGCCGCCGCAGCTGCTCAGCAGACCAGCCGCTGCTACAGAAAGGGCGGCTGCGCCGCTGCCTTGCAGGAACTGGCGGCGGGAGATGGAATGAGCCATAGTAAAATCCTTCTTTCGTAAGATCTTGGCACAAGCTTGCTTCGTGCTTTGGGATAAGAAGGGGTAACGGAAATAGCTCCGTTACCCCTTTGTAACAGTCGGTGGCCACGGTGCGTGGTCTTATGGTCAGTATAGCATTGAATCTGTGCGCCGTCAATCGTTTTTCGGTGTGTCGAGTACATCCTTTTCTGCGGTGCTTTCCGGTGCGGCAGCAGGGGTTTCGTCCAGCGCGGCGGGGGCTGCTTTTTCCGGGGTCAGTGCTGTGATCACGGAACCGGCCGCAGCAGGCACGGCAGCGGCCGCAGCGGTTTCTGCGGGGGCGGCAGCATCTGTACAGCTGTCTCAGCAGCGTCGGCACCGGCTTCGGCTGCTGCCTTGGCGGCTTCCTCTGCAGCCTTTTTGGCTTCGCGCTCCTCACGCAGCTGCTTTGCCTTGGCAGCGGCTTCTTCCTGCCGCTTTTTGGTGCGGGCCTTGATGCGGCACACGGTGCACACACCATCCACACTGCCCGGCGCAATGGGCTTGCCGCATTCCTTGCACAGGGTCTTGGTGCATTTGTGTACACTTACCGGGCCAAGGGTGGTGAGCTGGCGTAGCTTCATGCCGTTGATGCCATGGTTGGAGCAGGAGGCCACGCACACCTCGCACTCGCTGCACTTCCACGGCGTGATGACGATGCGGGTCTGGCCGTCGGGCAGGTCCTCCAGCTTCAGCGCACCGGCGCGGCAGGCCTTTTCGCACTTGCCGCAGCCAAAGCATTTATCGGTAAAGTTGGGCAGGTAGTAGCCGTACTTCAGCGGCGTTTCCATGGATGCCTTCAGCTGCTTTGTACGCTGGTGCAGCAAAAGGCGGAAATCCACACCGCCGTCGTCCTCGCTGTGCAGGCCGGGCAGCATCTGCAGCAGCTTTTTGGTGCCACTTTTTGAGCCGTGGCTCACCTGCTCAAACATTTCGCGGCGGCTCAGCTCCTTTACGTGGTAGAGCGCTTCGTCCGGCTCGTAGGCCAGAGTGAACCGTGCCTCGAACATGGGCTGGCCAAAGAAATCCACAAGCCTTGTCAGCTCCTTGCGCAGCTGGGCGGCGCACAGGTCGTTCTCACATTCACCGCAGGGGGTCAGGTCCAGCACGATCTTTTTGTTCAGGGCAAGGTAGGCCAGTGTCTCCCATGTGAGGGCAGAGATGCAGGTGCGCACCATGGAATTTTTGCGGGTGGACTTTTCGCAGCCGATCCAGATGGTGTCATTGTCGGTATCGGCGGCAGAGGTGTCCCGCTGCACCTGCTCCGGCGAAGATGATGCAGCCGCTGCGGCAGGCAGAGACGCACAGGCCGCACTCGGTGCAGGGTCCCAGTCCTTGACGAGGTTCGGCGGGTAAAGATCTGTTCGCCATAGGGGCAGATATCCTTGCACTCGGTGCAGGGCTTGCGATGGGGATGCAGGTTCCAGCACTGGCGGCGGTTGATCTCGGGATGGGTAGTTTTCATCAGCATATCCATCGCGGTGCGTGTAAAAAAGCCCATAGTTTACTCCTTTTCCACAACCGAAGTGATGTTTGCGTGGTCGATCAGGAAACGCTGCACCTTCTGAGTGGTCACGGCAGAGGCCACAGCGTCCCGGCTGAGCACATTGCGGATCTCGGCTTCCGGGGTATCGTGCAGCTTGGAAAGGCGGACGTACTCGGCATCCACCTCTGCGTTGGACACGGTGATCTGTTCGGCCTTGGCTATGGCCTGCACCGCAAGGATGCTGCGCATCTTGCGCTCGGCATCCCGGCGGAAGGCGGCGCGCACCTCGTCCGGTGTGGTCTGGCCTGCCTTGCAGTACAGCTCCATGGTCATTTTGCTGCGGCGCAGCCGTTCGCGCAGGGCGTTCATGTCATGGTCGGCATTCTGGTCCAGAATGGCGTTATCCAGCTCCGCCGTCAGATTGGCACCGGCCATGCCCAGCAGGGCGGCTCCGGCAATTCGGTCGGCGTTGGCCTCGTGGGAGCGGCGCTTTTTCTCGCGGATGCTCTCCTTCAGGGCATCCACCGTATCAAAACCCAGTGTCTTGGCAAAGGCATCGTCCAGCGGTACAGGCTGCTTTTGCTCCACGGTGTGCAGGGTGATGGCGAATTGCGCTGTTTTGCCGGAAAGCTCCGGCACCCGGAACTCGGCGGGATAGGTAAAATCGAACCGGAAGCTCTCGCCTGCTTTGTGGCCGTACACGGCATCCTCGGCGGCGGGCATCAGCTGACCGGTGCCCAGCACCACGGTCACATTTTCCATTTTGCTTTCCGGGATGGGTGCGCCGTCCATGAAGCCTCAAAATCCAGCGTGACGCGCATCCCGCGCGCGGCGGACTTTTCCACCGGTGCAAAGGGGGCGTGGGTGCGGGTGAGGTTCGCCGCCTCCAGCTCCACGGCCTTTTCCGATACCGGGCGCACCCGGCGGGTGAATTCCAGCCCCTTGTATTGGCCCAGCGTGACCTTGGGCAGGGCGTTTGCATTCTGTTCCATGGGAAATACTCCTTTTATATCCAAAGCGTTTGCAATTTAAAGTCCATGTCCGGCAAGCCAGGCTTCCGCCACCTGCGAGAACATTTCGGGGTAGAGGGCATCCTCCTGCGCGAAGGCATCCAGATAATATTCCACCTCAGCCCGGTCGGCAGGCTCGGTGCGCTCCCACACGGTGAACACAGTGCCGTTGCCCATGTCAAAGCTGGCGGCCTGCGTAAAGTGCTCATCCCGCGCGGCGCAGAAGAGGGCATTCCACCGGCCGGAAAGCTCACCGCCGCTGACAAAGGTCTGGGGGAGCGGCTCTGCGGTGAGCACATACTTTGCCTCGAAGAACCGCACCGGGAACTCGTGGGTGCCCGGGATGGAGATGCCGGCGGCCAGCTTGCCCTGCAGCTGGATGTCCGGCAGGGCGGCGTACTGGAACATGTCTGAGTTGTACAGCATATCGTGGGGGATCATGTAGCGAACTCGCCCTTTTCCGCATCGCAGTGGGCATCGATCCAGTCGTCCACGCGCTGGATCTGGGCGGCATCGGTGCGGTCGTAGGTGAGCTTGTCCAGCCGGACGAATTCCGACACGGCTTGAGGGGAAAATGATCCACCACAAAGCCCGGCAGAGCAACGGTGGTCAGCGGCGAGCAGCGCACGGACACCGCAAACACCATGGTAAAGCCCCAGTAGCAGAGCTTGACGGCGGTGTGCTTTTTCAGGCCGTTGGCCAGTGCGGCGGAACCAACGAGGAACAGCAGCAGCCACCCAGGCACGAACAGCAGCATCTGGTGGGAGCCGGTGTTCTGTACCCGGGTAAACAGCATAAGGCTCACCAGCAGCTCTGCCCCTGCAAGGCAGGGCAGGGCAGGCAGACGGCGTTTTGCGGCAAACCACAGCCCCATTCCGATGAGGATGAAGTTCAGCAAACCGATGCGCAGTGTCTGTGCGGCCAGCTCCAGCGTGATGCCGCCGAAGTTGTAGTAAGAGTAGCGCCCGGCGTAGTCAAAGCTTAAAATTTTGCGCACCATGGGCAGAAGCAGCAGCACCATGGCCCCGGCCGCACACAAGCCGAACACCACCAGCCGTACCATGCGGTGCACAGCGCGGCTGGGTTGGCCATCTTTTGCCAGCCGGATGCTGGAAACTGCCAGCAGCAGCACGTAGGCAAAGCAGTAGCCCACCACAAAATATAAGTACCAGCGCCGGGTGAGGATGATGCCCGCCGTGGCGGCGAAGATGAGCAGATAGCGGGGCAGGTCGATGCCGTCAAAGCGGTAGTCCAGTGTGAGCAGCATAAGCATGAAGCAAAGATCAGCCGAACCAGTCCGGCTGGCCCAGCACCGCCGACATGCGCACGAACGGGAAGGTAGCGCACCACGAAAAGCCGATGAGGAAATACCAGAACCGGTTCTTTACCCGTAGCATCCGGCCCACCTTGACCGTCAGGCCCGCCAGCAGCACCAGCAGGCTGGGCAGTACGCTGAATACCTGACAGAATGCGTAGTCGTCGCCGGTCTTGCCGCTCAGGCAGAACGGAAACTCGGTGAACAGGGTGATAAAATTCGTATAGTCCTCGGTGATGGAATCGAGGAGAAACCGGAAGCCTGCGCCTGTGCTCTGGGCAAAGGCGGCTTCGGCATGATACTGCTTTAGAATGTAGTTTACGTAGTCCCAGTGGTAGAGGAAGGTGCGGCTGCCGAGGGTCCAGTAAAAGTAAAGCACGGCCGCTGCCCACAGGCCCACCAGCACCGCCTTGTGGAACAGGTCCAGCTCCACACCGGCCCGGCGCAGCACCAGCAGCGCCAGTGCAAACAGTGCTGCATTGCACCACAGGCTCACCAGCGGGAAAAACAGGCTGCTGCCCGGTGCGGCAAGGCCGAATACAATAAGCGCCAGTGCCCCGGCAGCAAGGCCCAGCCAGACCTTGCCAAGGACAGACAGACGGGAAACGATTCCACTCATCCCAAAAACCTCTCAGCTGCAGAATATCACAGCTACAGTATAGCAAGCAAAATCTGCACTGTCCAGCCGCTGTGCACGGAAAACAACAAAATGTCCCGCCGCTTTGAACGCAGACGGGACATTTTAAAACGAATATTACTTGTTGGAATTGGCTGCGGCCTTTGTGCTGCGGGCAGCGCGGCGCTTTGCGTTCAGGGCTTTGTTGGCGCTGATGCGGGCCGCATCGGGGTTCGGGGCCTCCGGCGCAAGGCGCAGCAGGCAGCTGCCCATGGCAGGCAGGTCTACTGTAAGGTATAGTCCCGACCAAACACACCGCCATCGGTGGTGTGAAGCTTTGTCTTGCGGCGGCCCTTCAGTGCACCGCCCCACTCGGGGGATTCGGTGTTCAGCACCTCCTCGGCACTGCAGGGAAAGCGCAGATACAGCGGGAACTTTTTGTGGGCGTGGTCCTGCGTGTTCATGATGCACAGCAGGTTTTCGCCCCGGCCTTGCGCAGCCATGCGTACACGCCCTCGCTGCGGCTCTCGCAGGCCACCCACTCAAAGCAGTCGGGGTTGTACTCGCCATCGTAGAGTGCAGGCTCAGTGGAATACACCCGGCACAGGTGGGCAAAGTATTTCTGGAAGGCATCGTGGAAGGGATATTTCAGCAGATCCCAGTCCAGCTCCCGCTTTTCGTCCCACTCCCGGAAGTGTCCCATCTCGTTGCCCATGAAGTTCAGCTTCTTGCCCGGGTGCATGTACATATAAAAATACAGGGTGCGCAGCTGGGCGCATTTTTCCGCATAGGTGCCCCACAGCTTATCGATGATGGTCTTTTTGCCGTGCACCACCTCGTCGTGGCTCAAGGCCAGCAGATACAGCTCGTTGTAGAAGTAGTGCATGCTGAAAACGATCTTGCCGTAGGCATTTGGCCGCTCACCGAAGGGGGTAGCAAAATAGTCCAGCGTATCATGCATCCAGCCCATATCCCACTTGTAGTCGAAGCCCACGCCGTCGTAGCGGGTGGGAGCTGTCACCTTGAGGAAGTTGGTGGAGTCCTCGGCGGTGTAGATGCCGGTGGGCCAGCGCTCGTTCAGGCCGTGGTTCAGGCTGCGCAGAAAGTTCACGGCACCCTCGTTCACGCCGCGGTTCGGGTCGCCCTGCCAGTACAGCGCGCGGGAGATGGCATCCATACGGATACCGTCGCAGTGGTACACGTCCATCCACAGGGCGGCAGCGCTGTTCAAAAAGCTGCACACCTCGCGGCGGTAGTAGTTGAAGTTGCAGGTGCCCCACTCGCTGTGGCCCACATCGCTGTCGTACTCGTAGAGGTAGGTGCCGTCAAACTTTGCCAGAGCGTCGGCGTTGGCGGCAAAGTGCACCGGCACAAAGTCCATGATGACGCCGATGCCCATGCGGTGGCAGGCGTTGACGAAGCCGGCAAACTGGGCGGGAGTGCCGTAGCGGCTGGTAACGGAAAAGTAGCCGGTGGTCTGGTAGCCCCAGCTGCCGTCAAAGGGATGCTCTGCCAGCGGCAGCAGCTCCACATGGGTAAAGTGATGGTCCAGCAGCCATGGGATCAGCTCCTTGGCCAGCTCCTCATAGTTGTACCAGCCGTCTGAGCCGTCTTCCTGCTTGCTGCCGGGCTTGTGCCGCCAGCTGCCAACGTGCATCTCGTAGATGTTCAGCGGGCGGTTGCGGCATTTGTCGCGGCGCTCCATCCATGCGCTGTCGTCAAAGTGGAAGTCCAGCTTTGCCAGACGGCTGGCCGTGCCCGGCCGCAGCTCGGTGGAAAATGCGTAGGGGTCGCTGCGCATCACCACACTGCCGTCGGCACCATGCACCCGGTATTTATAAAGGTCGCCCTCTGCAAGGCCGGGGACGAATGCGCTCCACACGCCGGTATCGGCTTTTTCCATGGGCACGCCTGCCTCCCAGCCGTCGAAGCCGCCGCAGACTTCCACTGCCGTGGCACCGGGGGCCCACACTGCAAAGCGCCACCCTTCGATGCCGTTGTCAGAGCAGGGATGCGCACCAAGGATGCGGTAGGCATCAAAGCAGTCTCCATTGAAGAATTCACGGGGAATGGCGGGGTAATTCATGCAAAGATCTCCTTACATTCTATGATAGGCAGCGCCCGGCGGCACTGCATGTGACACAGGTGTTTGGGCAATATATCCAATAAGAATAAGACGAAATGGGGCATAGTGGCTGATATTCTTGTAGATTCTTGACAAAAATCGGCAAAAATTAACATGCTTTACAGATTCTGTGCTATACTATTCCTGCCGCCGCAGTGGGCGGAGGCTGATTTTTTTGTATGGGAGCGGTATGAACAATGGCTTGGTATGACAACGCGGTATTTTATCACATCTATCCTCTGGGGCTGTGCGGCTGCGCACATGAGAACGATGGGCAGGCGGTGCCCGGCGCGTTTAATAAACTGAACGCATGGGCTGAGCACGCAGCGGACATCGGCTGCACGGCCATTTATATCGGCCCGCTGTTCGAGAGCGGTTCCCATGGCTACGACACCATCGATTACCGGCTGGTAGACCGCCGCCTTGGCACGAACGCAGAGTTCAAGGACTTTGTGGCTCAGTGCCATGCCCGGGGCCAGAAGGTGATCGTGGACGGCGTGTTCAACCATGTGGGCCGCGATTTCTTTGCGTTTCAGGACCTGAAGGCAAACCGCGAGAACGCCCGCTATAAGGACTGGTTCTGCGATGTGAATTTCTGGGGCAACAACGAGTACAACGACGGCTTTTCCTACGGAAACTGGGGCGGCTTCAATCTGCTGGTCAAGCTGAACCAGCGCAACCCGGAGGTGCAGAACTACCACTACGATACCATCCGCTTCTGGGTGGATGAATTTGACATTGACGGCATCCGTCTGGACGCAGCCGATGTGCTGGACTTTGACTTTATGCGAGGTCTGCGCCGCCTTGCCAACGAGGTAAAGCCAGAGTTCTGGCTCATGGGCGAGGTGATCCACGGCGATTACAGCCGCTGGGCAAACCCGGAGATGTTGCACTCGGTGACCAACTACGAGCTGCACAAGGGCCTGTGGAGCGGCCACAACGACCACAACTATTTCGAGATCGCCCACACCATGCGCCGTCTGCAGGGCCTGTGCCACGATACCCGGCTGTATCTGTTCTCGGACAACCACGATGTGGAGCGCCTGCCCAACAAGCTGCGCAACCGGGAGCACATCCGCCACATTGCAATTCTAGTATATACGCTTTGGGGCATTCCGTCCATCTATTATGGCTCAGAATTTGGCATTGAAGGCAAAAAAGAGTGGGGAAGCGACTGGCCGCTGCGCCCCTGCCTGGAACTTTCCGACTTCAAGGACGCTGAGACCACCAACCCTGTCACCAGCGTGTATGCCGCACTGGGCAGACTGAAGGCGGAGCTGCCGGAGCTGACCGACGGCGAGGTGAAAGAGCTGCAGCTCACCACCCAGTGCTATGCCTTTGCCCGGGTGCTGGATGGAAAGGCCTGCGTCGTGGTGCTGAACAACGGCGACAGTCCCGCACAGCTGGAATTCCAGCTGCCGGTGGAGGCATCCTCTGCAAAGGACCTGTTGGCCGACACGGTGGGCGCACAGCCCGTTTTGACCAGCATGGAGTGGGGCCGCATGAAAGTGCAGCTGCCCTCCAATTATGCTACCATCCTGCAGTTGGAAAAGTAAACGCATTCTTGCATGATCCGCCGTCTTTTGCTACAATAAGAGCATAATACCGTAAAGCGGAAAGGAAGCTTTGAATACCATGAATGCAGCGCAGCGCAGAGAATCCATTCTGAAACGGCTCAGCGGGGCCGAAGCACCGGTCAGTGCCAGCGCACTGGCGGCTTTGCTGGGGGTCTCGCGCCAGATCGTGGTGGGGGATGTGGCTTTGTTGCGGGCAGGCGGTGCGCAGATCGATGCAACGCCCCGGGGCTATCAGCTGCACCCGGCGGAAAAAGGCTATACCGCCATTCTGGCCTGCGTGCACAGCACCGAGGACGAGATGCGCACCGAGCTGTACACCGTGGTGGATCAGGGCGGCATCGTGGTGGATGTGGCCGTGGAGAACAGCCTGTATGGCGAGCTGCGCGGCAACCTGAACCTTGCCAGCCGCTACGATGTGGACAACTTCATCCAGCAGGCCAAGGACACGCCGGAAGCGCTTTTGAGCCGCATGACCGGCGGCGTGCATCTGCACACCCTGCACTGCCCGGATGCCGGGAGCTTTGAGCGCATCAAAAAAGAGCTGGAAGAAAAAGGCATCCTGTACCGCAAGGAGTGATGCGGATGGGGATAGACCCAGTATAAAAAAGGCTGAGGGCCTTGTCTATCCGCAAAACAGGAAAATGGTTGGATAATCAACGAAAAAGCAAAAGAGGTGGGTTTTCTGGATATTCGCATTGAAAAAACGGAGCGTGCCATCAAGCAGGCATTCATGGAGCTGCGGGCGCAGAAACCGCTGGAAAAGATCAAGGTCAAGGAACTGTGCGATCTGGCCTGCATCAATAAGTCCACCTTTTATGCGCATTATCAGGATATCTATGCGCTGGCCAACGCCATGGAGGACGAAATGGTGGAGGTGGTGGTGGAAAGCCTGCCGCAGCTGACCGCCCGTGATGTAAGCGAGCGCACCGAGTGGCTGACCCGGGAAATGTTCCGGGCGTTCACCCGGAATCAGACTGAGATCGGCATTCTGTTTTCCGGCTCCCGTCAGGGGCTGTTCATCAACCGCGTGGAAGCTGCAATGAGCAAATGCATCTCGGAGAGCGACCCCTCGTTTGATGCCGATGTGGTGCGTAAGATCGTGCTTTCCTTCTGCGTGCAGGGCTGCTACTACACCTTCACCAGCTACTGCGGCCAGATGGACGAAAAGCGGCTGGTGGCTCTGCTTGCGTCCATTGCCCGGGCGGCGCAAAAATCAGGATGTAACACAACAATTTAGAATGCCGCCGCGTGCGCTTTGGGCATGAATAGCGGAAAAATAATTTTAATAGAGCAATGCCGGGCGGTCTGCGGACCGCCCGGCATTGCATTTTCACGGGAAGGGGGTTGTACGGCAGGGGGCAGCTGCAGCGCCGCTTTCTGTGAAAGCGCGGCGCGGCGGATAGCGGGCTCGCCTCTCAGTCAATGCCTATCGGCCTTGACAGCTCTCCCAAAGGGAGAGCCTTTGGCAGCCCACGCAAACTTCATCTCTTTGCCAAGGCCTCTCCCTTTGGGAGAGGTGTCACCGCAGGTGATAGAGAGGGTTCCCTCTCGTGAAAAAGTAGATCGAAATCCGCAGATTTTCCCGATCTACAAATTATAGAATATTCTTTCCGCTATTCATGCGCAAAGCAAAGCGGAGCGCATTCAAAATGGTCTGGCGTTACACGCCGGAAGCACCGTAGTTTGCCAGCACGCGGGCCGAGGGGTCGTTGACGTTGCAGTTCGGCCATGCCTTGTTGGGCATCCAGAAGCCCACGATGGTGCGGCTCTGGTCGTGGTAGTACTTCTCGAAAATTTCACGGTAAAACAGGCTTTCCTTGGTGAACGGCATGCAGTGGGCCGAATAGTTTGCCCGGCGCAGCTGGAACTCCTCGTCGGTGTAAAGGCTTTCGGCATACTCTTTGATATCGTCCACCATGCTGTGGCCTACAGCATCCGAGAAGGCGGCCTTTTCGCGCCACAGGATCTCCGGCGCAGCAATCGCCCTCAAAGGCCTTGCGCAGCAGATACTTGCCCTTGCCGTAGCTGTTCAGCTTCTTTTCCGGGTCAATGGCCATGACGTAACGCACAAAATCCAGATCACCAAAGGGCACGCGGGCCTCGATGCTGTTGGAGGAGATGCAGCGGTCGGCGCGCAGCACATCGTACATGTACAGCTCACGGATGCGCTTCTGGCTCTCCTGCTGGAAAGCATCGGCGGTGGGGGCGTAGTCGGTGTACTTGTAGCCGAACAGCTCATCGGAAATCTCGCCGGTCAGCAGCACCCGGACATCGGTCTGCTCGTGGATGGCCTTGCACAGCAGGTACATGCCCATGCTGGCGCGGATGGTGGTGATGTCCCAGGTGCCCAGCAGGCGGATGACCTCTTCCAGACTGTTGATGACCATATCCCGGTTGATGATGATCTCGTGGTGCTCGCTGCCCAGATATTCTGCGGTCTGGCGCGCATATTTCAGATCAATGGCATCGGTGTCCATGCCAATGGCAAAGGTGCGGATGGGCTTGCCAAGCTTCTTGGCGGCAATGGAGCACACCAGCGAGGAATCCAGACCGCCGGAGAGCAGGAAGCCCACAGGGGCATCTGCGTCCAGACGCTTCTCTACGCCTGCGATCAGCTTTTCGCGGATGTTCCGCAGCACGGTGTCCATGTCGTCCTGCATGGGGGCGGGCACATCGGCAATGTCCTCATAGCGGACGAAGCGGCCATCGCAGTAGTAGCTGCCAATGGGGAAGGGCCGGATGTCGTCGCACCAGCCAATGAGGTTCTGCATCTCGGAGGCGAATGCGATCTGGTGGCTGGACTTGGAGTAGCCGTAGAACAGCGGACGGATGCCGATGGGGTCGCGGGCGGCGATGAGCCGGTCCTTGCGGGAATCGTACATGATAAGCGCGAACTCGGAGTCCATGTGGCGGAACATATCCAGACCGTACTCATAGTACAGCGGCAGCAGGATCTCGCAGTCGCAGTCGGACTGGAACTTGTAGCCGCGGCGCTTGAGGATCTCTTTCTCAAAGCGGAAGCCGTACAGCTCGCCGTTGCACACCACACAGTCGGCACCGCGGTAGAACGGCTGCATGCCTTCCGGCGTCAGGCCCATGATGGCTAGACGGCCAAAGCCCATCAGACCAAAAGGCCCTTCCACCACACGTTGGTCGTCCGGGCCGCGCATGACCGTGCGCAGCAGGTATTCCTTGAATTTGGCGGCACTCAGATCGTGCCCGGTATAGCCCATAACACAACACATATTTCTTACCCCTCTTTTTAAATAAAAAATACGGCAGCTCATTCATCCCAATCGCTAGGACGAATATGCTGCCGTATCCGTGGTGCCACCTAAATTACCGGCATAAAACCATGCCAGTCACTTTTGTGCGCTCTCCCCGTTGAAAGCACTGCCGCGATAACGAGCGGCGCACGTCGGCCCCTACTGCTGCATAAACAGGTTCAGGGTGAAGCTTGCGGGTGTTCGTTCGGGTTTCGCTCTCTGCGCGGCTTCCACCTACCCGCACTCTCTGAAAGAGGACATTGAAACCTTACTTTTCCCGGTCAACGCTTTTTCTTGCATGCATTGTATCACGGCTTTTTGTCCGTGTCAACACAGCAGGCGCATTTTTGTGCGGTTTGACCATCAGAGTCGGACTGTTCCTCTTTTTGGGCGCAGTGGCGGCACAAACCATACAGAACGCTGCCCTCGCACTGCAGGGTAAAGCCATGCTCTGCCATCAGGTGGGCGCGCACCTCGTCCATGAAGTGGCAGTCCAGATGATAGATGCGCCCGCACTGCACGCATTTGAGGTGCAGATGCTCCCGGCAGTGGCGGCCCTCGTCCACGTACTGGAACACAGCTTTTTCGCCCTTGTCGGCAACGTATTTCATGATGCGCTGCTCCCCGGCCAGCTTGTCCAGATAGCGGTACACCGTGGTGGGGTTGGGGCTTGCGCCCTGCTCTTCCAGATGCTCCAGAATGTTGGAAGCACTCACCGCGTGCTGTCGGTTGTTGATGAGATAATCTAAAATCAGTTGACGGGTCTTGGTATTGTAGCCGTCGCTTCGTGCCATAAGAGAGATCCACACCCTTTTTCAATATTTTTTACATTGTAGCATATTGCATTGGATGCAAAAGAACCGGGCCAAAAGAAGCGGTATTGGCTACAAGCACAAAAAAACTTGTTGATTTTGGCAAAAATGGGATATAAAAATTAGATAAAACATAAAACGCGCCAAAGTTCACAAAAAAGTATTGTAATAATTGCCCTATTATGAAATAATAGAACTGGAATACTACTTGGATTGCAGCAAGAATACAAGATGCTTTGAAGTTAGAAAGCATGCGCCCCAGAGTATTATAGGAGAAGAACTTTTCCTTTGCAAGGGAAAAGGGAATAGGAGTTGTGCAGAACATGAAAGAAATGGAGTCGCAGACCAAAACGAGCCTGAAGCTGCAGGCATACCAGTACCTTAAGACCAAGATCCTGAACTGCGAGTACCGGCCCAACGAGTTTTTGAACGAGCAGAAGCTTTGTGCCGAGATGGGCAACATCAGCCGCACCCCCATGCGGGATGCTCTTGGCCGCTTGGAGCAGGAAGGCCTGATCACCATTCTGCCCAAGAAGGGCTGATGGTTTCCGGCATCACCGAGGAGGACGTGCACAGCATGTTCGAGATGCGCCTGCTGGTGGAGCCTTACGCCCTGCGTACTTATGGCAGCGGCATCCCGCGGGAACAGCTGGAGACATTTGCCGAGTTGATGCATCACCCGGACAGCATCAACGACTTCTGCGAGTCGGACGATGAGTTCCACGAACTGCTCATGAGCACTTTGCCCAACAAGTACCTGCGTTCGGCGTATGACCGCATCACCGGTCTGAACACCCGCTTCCGCATCATGACCGGCAAGGTGAGCATGATCAATCAGGAGCAGACCTGTGACGAACATCTGGAAATTCTGGATGCCGCTCTGGCCGACAACTGGGACAGTGCTGCAGATTCCCTGCAGCACCATCTGGAGCTGGCCCGCGATAAGGCTGAAAGTGTGATCAAGGTCATCCGGCTGTGGTAAGAACTGCATAAAAGACCGTTGCACGAAAAACGTGTGACGGTCTTTTTTTGTTATGAACTCCCCAGCCGCCTGCGGTGACAGCCCCTCAGAGCATGGGGCCTTAAAGCCTCCCGTCTTTGAGGGAGGTGGCATCGCGCAGCGATGACGGAAGGAGTTACAGTGCGTCCAGCTCCTTTTGCAGTTGTGCCAGAGAATCGCGGATGGGCAGCTTCTGCGGGCAGACGGCTTCGCACTTACCGCAGCGCACGCAGTGCAGTGCTTTTTCGCTGTCCGGGAAGCACTCGACCACTGGGTCTTGATGGCGTCCTTCTGGCCGAACATGCCCAGCTTGTTCCAGATGCTGAAATTGTCCGGGATGTCCACCCCCATGGGGCAGGGCATACAGTACCGGCAGCCGGTGCAGCCAATCTTGATGCGGCGGTGCAGCTCGTTGGCTACGCTTTCCACAGCGGCATTCTCGGCGGGGGAAAGCGGTTCAAAATGGCCAAAGGTGGCAAGGTTGTCGGTCAGCTGATCCTCAGCACTCATGCCGGAGAGGATCACATGCACATTTTTGTGGCTGCCCACCAGCGCAGCGCCCAGGAGCATCGGTGGCATCCGGACGCAGGGCGTGCAGCGGTGCGGCGGCGTCTGCAGGCAGGGATGCCAGAGTGCCGCCCTTGATGGGCTCCATGATGATAAGCGGCACGCCGCATTCTTCGGTCAGCTGATAGCCCCGGTCACCGGAGATCTCCTCGGCACGGTCGTCCCGGTCCAGATAGTTGTACTGCAGCTGGCAGAAATCCCACGGCTGGTCGCGCAGAATGTACTCAAATCCGGCAGAGTTGTCATGGCAGGAAAATCCAAGTTCCGGATGCGTCCTGCGGCCTTCTGCTGCCACAGCCAGTCCACAAGGCCCATGGCTTTTGCCTTTTCGTACCGGGCCTTGTGCAGGGAGTGCAGCAGGTAGAAGTCGATGTAGTCCACGCCCAGCCGCTGCAGTTGCTCTTCAAAAATGCGCTTGGCATCGTCCAGGCTTTTGCATTTCCACAGCGGCATTTTGGTGGCAAGATAAAAGCTGCTGCGGTCCCATTTGGCGATCACGCGGCCCACAAACGGCTCACTCTGGCCGTTGTGATAGGGATAGCAGTATCGAAGTAGTTGACACCGGCGGCCTTAGCGGTGTTCAGCAAAGCTTCGGCGCGCTCTTCGTCAATGGTGCCGTCGACTTTGGTTGGAAAACGCATACAGCCGTAACCCAAAAGGGAAGTGCGGATGTTGTTTTTGTTCCAGTTGCGGTGTTCCATAAACTCTCTTTTTGCGGCAGAGGAGACAAAGGCTCTGCCGTTCCTCCTGTTGAGGATAGTATAACATAGTTTTTGAATGCAGAAAAGATACGACGATGACGATTTAGAATGCCCTCCGCTTCGCTCTGGGTATAAACAACGGAAATCATATTTGCAGCTCCGAAACGACTGCGGTCGTTTCGGAGCTGCTTTTTCACCATAGAGTCGTAGCGTCAAATGCATTTTCCTACTGCACAGATGCCACTTGCCTTTACCGCCCCTCCTGTGAAAAAGTGTTCAGAAATGTCCGCAGACATTTTCTGAACACAAATTAAAAATAATAATTCATCTAAACATGCCTAGAGCGCAGCGGAGGGCATTCCAATCATCAAACAAAAAAAAAGATGCCCGCACCTTTCGGTACGGGCACCTCATTGTTCAAGAATGAACGACTCTCAGAAGAGGTTCAATTACTTGACCTCGACCTTAGCGCCAGCCTCGGTCAGCTTCTTCTGGATGTCCTCAGCCTCAGCCTTGGAGACCTTCTCCTTGACAGCCTTGGGAGCGCCATCGACGATAGCCTTAGCTCCTTCAGGCCCAGACCGGTGATCTCCTTCACCAGCTTCGATGACCTGCCATCTTGGTCAGCGCCAGCCTCAGCCAGGATGACGTCGAACTCGGTCTTCTCTTCCTCAGCGGCAGCAGCAGCGCCAGCAGCAGCGGGAGCAGCAGCAGCAACAGCGGAAACACCGAACTCTTCGCAGTAAGCGTTCGATCAGTTCCTTCAGCTCCAGAACGGACAGCTCCTTAACGGAGTCGATGATGGCAGTAATCTTCTCAGAAGCCATAGTAGTAACCCTCCAATATCAATGGTTTTGTTTGTTAGTTTCTTGTTTTGTTTAAGCAGCGGTCATGCAGCAATCAGGCTGCAGGCTCCTCCTGCTTGTCGGCATAAGCTGCATTGCAACGGCCAGACCAGACAGAGTGCTGGTGAGGCGCCTGCGAACATGGACAGCATGCCTTCGCGGTTGGGCAGCTTTGCGATTGCGTTGGTCTCGGCAGCGTCCATGACCTTGCCTTCCATGAAGCCAGCCTTCACGACGAACTTCTTGGACTTATCGCCATCCTGATACTTGCACAGGATGCGGGCAGCGGACATGGGATCCGCTTCGTGAGCAAAAGCGATAGCGGTATCGCCCTTGAACTGCTCAGCCAGGCCCTCCAGAGAGGTACCCTTGACAGCCAGACGCAGCATGGTGTTCTTCACGACCATGTAATCGACGCCTGCCTCACGCAGCTCCTTACGGAGCTTGGTGTCGTTCTCGACGTTAATGCCGCCGTAAGCGACGACGCAGCCGGAAACCGCACTCTCAAACTTTGCCTTCAGATCAGCGACATAAGCCTGCTTTTCAGAAAGAATCTTTGCACTGGGCATTCGGTTTCACCTCGTTTCAAAAACTTGTATCGAAAACCGGAGCAAGTATGAAAAAAGCCTCTTTCCCGCACTTGGCCGAGAAAGAGGCATAAAACAACTTTACGCACGTTTCTCGGCAGGCGGCATAGCCTTACACTGGACTCCAGTACCTGCTGTCTCAAAAACAGCATGATTATTTTACCGCAAACGTGCGGAGTTGTCAAGTCTTTTTTGAAATTTTCTGACAAAAATTTTTCTGCCGCCCATACGAACGGCAGAAAAACGATCAGAACTTCAAATCAGACACCGTACTTCAGGGTGTTCAGACGGATGCCAGGGCCCATGGTGGTGGCGATGGTAGCGCTCTTGAAGTAGGTACCCTTTGCTGCAGCGGGCTTTGCTTGGCAATAGCTCCATCACAGTGTCCAGGTTGGTGTACAGCTTCTCTGCACCGAAGAAGCCTTGCCCACGGGCACATGGATGATGTTCTGCTTGTCCAGACGGTACTCGATCTTACCAGCCTTGGCCTCGGAAACAGCCTTGCCCAGGTCAGGAGCAACGGTGCCGGCCTTGGGGTTCGGCATCAGGCCGCGGGGGCCCAGGACCTTACCGAGACGGCCAACGCGGCCCATCATATCGGGAGTGGTCACGACAACGTCGAAATCCATGAAGCCGCCGGCGATCTTTGCGATCAGCTCGTCATCACCGACGATATCAGCGCCAGCAGCCTCAGCAGCGGCAGCTGCGGGACCCTTGGCGATTGCGCAGACGCGGACGGTCTTGCCGGTGCCGTTGGGCAGAACGACAGCGCCGCGGACCTGCTGGTCAGCGTGACGGCCGTCAACGCCCAGACGGACGTGCAGCTCAACGGTCTCGTCGAACTTGGCAGAAGCGGTCTTGCAAGCCAGCTCCAGAGCCTCGTTCACATCATATGCCTTAGTAGAATCGACCAGCTTTGCAGCGTCGACATAGTGCTTGCCATGTTTCATTGTATATCCTCCTGTGTGGTCATGCGGGCAGTTTTATGCCTCCCACTGTTTATGTCTCAGCCCTCGACGGTGACACCCATGGAACGGCAGGTGCCGCGAACCATGCTGCATGCAGCTTCCAGAGAAGCAGCGTTCAGGTCGGGCATCTTGGTCTTGGCGATCTCTTCCACCTGAGCGGCGGTCAGAGAAGCGACCTTTTCCTTGTTGGGCTTGCCGGAAGCGGTGTTGATGCCAGCTGCCTTCTTGATCAGAACGGCTGCCGGAGGAGTCTTGGTGATGAAGCTGAAGGAGCGGTCAGCATACACAGTGATGACGACGGGGATCACATAACCCATCTGGTTCTTGGTACGCTCGTTGAACTCCTTGGTGAATGCCATGATGTTGACACCCTTCTGACCCAGAGCAGGGCCAACAGGGGGAGCCGGAGTTGCCTTGCCGGCCTCGATCTGCAGCTTAATGTAGCCAGTAACTTTCTGTGCCATAATAAATGCACCTCCAAAAATCTGTGGTGAGTTGCGGCACGGTGTCTCCGTGCCTCCCACGAGCATGTGCACAGTGCACACGCTCTATAGAACCGCACTGCGGTCTTACCTTGGTAAACGATTTGTGCCGGTTGGTTACGGCAGCTCGACCTGACCGATCTCCACCTCTGCGGGGGTCTCGCGGCCGAACATGTTGACCTTGAGCTTCACTTTGAAGTTCTCGGTATCGATCTCCTCCACAAGGCCCATAAAGCCTTCCAGAGGACCGGCGGTGATCTGCACGGTGTCGCCGACGTTGAAGTCGACTGCCAGAGGTGCAGCCTTTTCCACGCCCATCTTCTCTACTTCTTCAGCAGAGAGGGGAACGGGCTTGGATGCGGGGCCGACGAAGCCGGTGCAGCCGCGCGTATTGCGCACCACGTACCAGGTATCGTCGTTCATCACCATTTTGACCAGAACGTAGCCGGGGAAGAGCTTGTGCTCCACCATCTTCTGCTTGCCGTTCTTGTCAATTTCGGGAACCATCTCGACGGGAACCTTGATATCGCAGATCAGATCCTGCAGATGACGGTTCTCCACCATGGTCTGCAGATCGTTCGCGACCTTGTTCTCATAGCCGGAATAGGTATGCACTACATACCAAAGTGCTCATTGGATTGTTCTTCCATTTTGGTCTGCCCTCCGTTTCAAGATGATTCTCAGGCGCCGATGATCAGGCCCAGGATGCCGCCGAAGATGGCATCCAGCAGGATCATCACGACCGCTGCGATGGCGACGGTCACGAGCACGACGACGGTGTTGGTCTTAACGTCCTCTTTGGACGGCCACACCACCTTCTTCAGCTCGCTCTTGGTGTCGCGGAAGAACTTGGCACACTTGCCAAAGAAGTTCTTCACAGCGGCCTTTGCTCTGGCCACAAAGCCCGGCTTGTTCTCGGTTTTGTCTGCCATGATGCGTCCGCCTTTCTTACTTGGTTTCGCGATGAACGGTGTGCTTCTTGCAGAAACGGCAATACTTCTTCATCTCGAGACGATCGGGGTTGTTCTTCTTGTTCTTCGTGGTGTTGTAGTTGCGCTGCTTGCACTCGGTGCAGGCCAGAGTGATTTTAACGGTCATTTGTTGACACCTCCATTATAACGGTTGTTTTGAACCTCCCTCGGGTTGCGGGTGGTACCTGTAAAACAGGCGCACTTAATAACCCCGCAAAAGAGGTGATATCATTGTACCACGCACTTTTCCATCCGTCAAGCGGAAATCTTCGATTTTTGGAAAGTTTTTTTGAAAAATATCTCTTTTACCCACCGGCAGCTTTTTGGCATTCTGCTTGCATCGCGCGCATAGATATTGTATAATAAGCCAGAACGGCATTTTTACCGGTTATATCCCGCCCAGGTCTTGGGCTTTGTAAATAGGAGAGAGTTATCATGCAGTCTGAAAAAATGTGCGTTGTGCTGCTGTTCGGCGGTATGTCCAGCGAGCACGAGGTCAGCCGCGTTTCTGTGGGCAACTTCGTCAACAACATTGACCGTGAAAAATATGAGGTGCTCACTGTGGGCATCACCAAGGAGGGCCGCTGGCTGTACACCGAGCCACGGCCGCCAGATGGCCGATGGCAGCTGGGAAGAGCTGGCAGGCAACATGGCCTGCGTCATCAGTCCGGACCGCGCCGACCACGGCATGATCCTGTTCACCCGGAAGGCCATGTGGAAAAAGTGCATGTGGATGTGGTCATCCCGGTGCTGCACGGCCTGTGGGGCGAGGATGGCACGGTGCAGGGCCTGCTGGAGCTGGCCGGCATCCCCTACGTGGGCTGCGGCGTGCTGGCAAGCGCGGTGTGCATGGACAAAGCCGTGGCCAATGCTCTGTTCGAGGCCAACGGTGTGCCCCACACCAGATGCTGGCTGCCGACCGCTGGGAGATCGAGTCCGATCTGGAAGGCGTGTGCGAGGGTGTGGAAAAGAAGCTGGGCTGGCCCGTGTTCGTCAAGCCCGCAAATGCCGGTTCCAGCGTGGGCATCTCCAAGGTGTCCAGCCGTGACGAGCTGAAAAAGGCCATCGACTTGCACTGGAAAACGACCGCAAGGTGGTGTTTGAAGCCTTTGTGGACGGACAGGAAGTGGAGTGCGCCGTGATCGGCTCCGACCCCGCCGTGGCGACCGTCCGGGCGAGATCCTTGCCGGTGCCGAGTTCTATACCTACGACGACAAGTACAAGAACGGCGTGAGCCAGACCGTAATCCCGGCTCACCTGCCGGAAGCAAAGCTGGACGAGGTGAAGACCTACGCCGCCATGGCCTACACTGCCCTGAACTGCGAGGGCCTTGCCCGCTGCGATTTCTTTGTGGAAAAGGGTACTGGCCGGGTGCTGATCAACGAGATCAACACCTTCCCGGGCTTCACGTCCATCAGCATGTATCCCAAGCTGATGGAGCACGAGGGCCTGCCGGTGCCGCAGCTCATCGACCGGCTGATCGCGCTGGCGCTGGAAAGGAAGGAAAAGCAGCATGGATAACCGCCCAATCGGCGTATTCGACAGCGCCTTGGCGGCCTGACCGGTGTGCGGGAGCTGCGCAAGCGCCTGCCCCACGAGGAGATCATCTATTTTGGCGATACCGGCCGCGTGCCCTATGGCAGCCGCAGCCCGGAGACCATCCTGCAGTATGCCCGTCAGGACGTGGCATTCCTGCTTTCTAAAAATGTAAAGTGCATCATGGCGGCCTGCGGCACCGTGTCCAGCACCTACCCGGCTGCAGAAGCGGCAAAGCTGCCGGTGCCGTATCTGGGTGTGGTGGATGCTGCCGCCCGGGAAGCAGCCTTTGCTACCCGCAACCGCCGCATCGGCGTGATCGGCACCGCTGCCACCATCCGCTCCCGCAGCTACGAAAAGCTGCTGCGTCAGCTGGTGCCGGGGGTGGAGATCACCGCGCAGGCCTGCCCGCTGTTCGTGCCGCTGGTGGAGGCCGGTTACGTGGACCACAGCGAGGAGAGCCGACAGCAGGTGACGAAGCTGGTGATCGCTCAGTACCTGACCGAGGTGCGTGAGGCCGGTGTGGACACCCTGATTTTGGGCTGCACCCACTACCCGCTGCTCAAGACCATGATCGGCGAGTTCATGGGCCAGAGCGTGACGCTGGTGGATCCGGCCAAGACCGCCGCCCACCATCTGGAACAGATGCTCTCCGAGCGCGGCCTGCGCGCTGCACAGGAGCACGAGGGTCAGGCGCACTTCTACGTGAGCGATGTGCCGGACAGCTTTGTGCAGACGGCAGACCTGTTCCTGGGCGAGTACAAGGGCGGCCCGGTGGATCAGATCGCCATTGATAAATATTGATAAGGACAGAAAAACGTGAGCAAACCGCTGAAGGAAGATTATATCATCCGCATCAAGAGCCGCATTGAGCAGCATGTGAAAGAGCCTGTGGAGCAGGAAGAAAAGGAAGAGTTTGTGGAGCTGATGACCCGCGGCCAGTTCGTGCAGAAGGGCGGCAGCTACTACATTACCTATAAAGAGACCGAGACCACCGGCTACGAGGGCTGCACCACCACCCTGAAGATTGCCGCTGACGGCAGCCGCGTGGCGATGCTGCGGTTTGGCAAGGGCGGCGGGGCCGGCACCCAGCTGCTGATCGAAAAAGGCAAGCGCAACCTCTGCCACTACGAGACAGGCTACGGCTCCATGACGCTGGGCGTGACCGCCGACGAGATCGAGTGCGGCCTGACCGAGAAGGGCGGCACCGCAAAGTTCGGCTACCTGCTGGATGCCAACAGCGCCGAGCTTGTGAGCCGCAACCGCCTTGAAGTGACCGTGACCCACGTAAACTGAGATATTCCCAGACTGTGAAAGGAACCAGACCAATGACTGAATTTGAAAAGATCTACCAGAACTATAACCCCCGTCAGGCTGCGCTGGACGAGGCACGCGCTCTGCTGACCGCTGCCGCCAAGGCGCCATGGCCGATGGTGCTCTGCCGGAAGCTGAGCTGCCCGCCTTCATCGTGGAGATCCCCGCCGATACCAAGAACGGCGATATCGCTCCAACATCGCCATGGCCGGTGCACGCAGCTGGCGCAAGGCTCCCAAGATGATCGCGGATGCGCTGCTGGCACATCTGCCTCCATCGAGAACAGTGTGTTTGCCAAGGTGGAAGTGGCTGGCCCCGGCTTCATCAACCTGTTTTTGGCTCCGTCCTTCTGGGCCAGTGTGGTGCTGGGTGCCTGCTCCAACAAGGAGTATGGCCGCACCGATCACGGCAAGGGCGCCAAGTACAATGTGGAATTCGTTTCCGCCAACCCCACCGGCCCCATGCACATGGGCAACGCCCGCGGCGGTGCTCTGGGCGACTGTCTGTCCGCTGTGCTGGACTGGTCCGGCTATGATGTGACCCGTGAGTTCTATATCAACGATGCCGGCAACCAGATCCAGAAGTTCGGCAAGAGCCTTGCCGTGCGCTACCTGCAGAAATACTGCGGTGAGGAAGCTATCCGCTGCCCGCCGAGTGCTATCAGGCGGCGACATCAAGGTGCTGGCCGGTGAGTTTGCCTGAGCTGAACGGCGACAAGTACGTTGCCGCTTGCAAGGGAATGGACGAGGAGACTCTGTTCGAGAGCGAGGCTTTTGCCGCCCTGAAGGACGCACTGGTGGCCTACGCTCTGCCCAAGAACATTGCTGCCCTCAAGCGCGATCTGGCAAGTACCGCATCGACTACGATGTGTGGTTCCATGAGAGCACCCTGCACGAGTCCGGCGCGGTGAAGGCCGTGGTGGATAGCTGCTGGAGCTGGGCGCATGCTATAAGGCGGAGGACGGTGCCATCATGTACCGCAGCGCCCAGTACGCTGCCAAGTACGGCACGGTGAACAAGAAAAAGACCGAGGACGGAACCGAGGAGGAAGCCAAGGACGAAGTGCTCGTCCGTGCCAACGGCATCCCCACCTACTTTGCCGCCGATATCGCCTACCACTACAATAAGCTGGCCACCCGTGGCTTTGCCAAGGCCATCGATGTCTGGGGTGCAGACCATCACGGCCATGTGGCCCGCATGAAGGGTGCCATGGATGCCATCGGCTGAACGGCGAAGATCTGGACGTTGTGCTGATGCAGATGGTCAACCTGATGCGCGACGGCCAGCCTGTGCGGATGTCCAAGCGCACCGGCAATGCCATCACTCTGACCGACCTGCTGGAAGAGGTGCCCATCGACAGCGCACGCTTCCTGTTCAATATGCACGACGCAGGCAGCGGCATCGATTTTGACCTCGATCAGGCTGTCAAGACCGACAACGATAACCCGGTGTACTATGTGCAGTATGCCCATGCCCGCATCTGCTCCATCCTGAAAAAGATGGAGAGCGAGGGCGTGCAGTTTGCCGGTGCCGAGAAGGTGGATGCCACCCTGCTCACCGAGCCTTCCGAGATGGATCTGATCCGGATGCTGGCAGCCTTCCCGCAGGAGATCGTCATGGCGGCCGAGAAGTACGACCCCAGCCGCATCAACCGCTTTGTCATTGATCTGGCCAGTGCTTCCACCGCTTCTACGGCAGCTGCCGCATCCAGGGCGCAGACTCTGCCGTGCAGCAGGCCCGTCTGGCTCTGTGCATCGGCGTGAAGAACGTCATCTTCAACGTGCTGACCATGTTCAAGATCACTGTGCCGGAGAAGATGTAAACACCGGACAGATGGCCGGAGCATAAGCAGACAGAAACGGCTTTGCGTGAAAACTGCATTTTACGGTTGCAGCCTTTTTTGTGAAAATGCAATTCCGGGCAGCCCGCAGGCTGCCGGAATTGCTCTTATAAAAACAAATTCCGCTGTGATTGCCAGAGCGCAGCGGAGGCAG
>ENA-OQAS01000222-OQAS01000222.1-human-gut-metagenome-genome-assembly--contig:-NODE-222-length-30132-cov-6.948409_pt1 | contig 30132 bp, 46 predicted proteins | sample MGYA00242733_ERZ504523 | MGnify/ENA primary metagenome ERZ504523 (study PRJEB26092, sample SAMD00036239) | human gut metagenome | host: Homo sapiens | study: EMG produced TPA metagenomics assembly of...
TTCCGCACGAACAGGAGGCCACTTAATGTGGCCTCCGTCGTGAGCAGGACTGTAGAGCAGGAAACTTCATCAGTGCCCGCCCCACGGGAAACCGGCGGGATAGACCGGTTCAGATGGGGCTTTGATGCATGGGTGGTCTGTTGGTGGGCAAATGGGTATGATGCTGTAGTTACTGCATCGACTCTGTGATGCATGTTTGTACGTTCCCGGCGGTCGGTTTGCCAGAAGCGCCCCGTCGGTTGTTCCAGACCCGTTTAGAAGAAAGGAAACCACACGAACCTATGGCAGCTAAAAAATCATCTCCCTTGAAGATCATCCCGCTCGGCGGCCTTGATGGCATCGGCAAGAACATGACGGTCTTCGAGTGCGGCGACGACATGGTGCTCGTCGACGCCGGCCTCATGTTCCCCGACGACTCCCAGCCCGGTATCGACCTGGTGCTTCCCGACTACACCTATGTCCTGGAGAACGAGGAGAAGCTTCGCGGCATCATCGTCACCCATGGCCACGAGGACCACACCGGTTCGCTTCCGTACCTGCTGCAGGACCTCAACAACAAGGTGCCCATCTTCTCGAGCAAGCTGACGCTCGGTTTTATCGAGGGTAAGCTCTCCGAGTTCCGCATTCGCGCGCCCAAGTTCCGTGAGGTCAAGGGCGGCAGCCACGTCAATCTCGGTGGCATCTCGCTCGATTTCTTCTCCATGACGCACTCCATTCCGGGTGCTTTGGGCGTGTTTATCCGCACCAACCAGGGCACCGTTATGCACACGGGCGACTTTAAGCTCGACCAGACGCCCATCGACGGCGTCACGCCCGACTATGCCGCCATCAGCCGCTTTGCCAAGCAGGGCATCGACCTGCTGCTTTCCGATTCCACCAACGCCACGGTTCCCGGCTTTACCAAGTCCGAGGCCGAGGTCGGTCCCAACCTGCTGCACGCCATCAAGAACGCCCCGGGCCGCGTGTTCGTCGCGTCGTTCTCGAGCCACATTCATCGCCTGCAGCAGATCTGCGACGCCGCCCGCAAGTGTGGCCGCAAGGTCGTCGTGACCGGACGTTCCATGCTTACCAACACCCGCGTGGCGCGTGAGCTTGGCTACCTCAACATCGACGATGCCGATATCATCGATGCCTTCGATATCGATAACCTGCCCGACGATAAGATCGTCGTCATGTGCACCGGTTCTCAGGGCGAGCCGCTGTCGGCCCTGTCCCGCATGGCCAACGGCGAGCACAAGACGCTTTCTATCCACGAGGGCGATACCGTCATCCTCTCGGCAACTCCCGTTCCCGGCAACGAGAAGGCAGTTCAGCAGGTCGTCAACAGCCTGGCCAAGCTTGGCTGCGACGTCTGGGATAAGTCCCGTGCCCTCGTCCATGTCTCGGGCCATGGCAGCCAGGAGGAGCTCAAGCTTCTGATGGCCATGGCCAAGCCCACCTACTTTATGCCGGTTCACGGCGAAGCCGTGCATCTGCGCGCCCATGCCCAGCTTGCCCGTAAGATGGGCATCAAGGACGATCACATCTTTATCCTTGATAACGGCGACACGCTCGAGATGCGTGGCGGTATCGTCAAGCGCGGCACGCCCGTCGAGTCCGGCGTCGTCTATGTCGATGGTCTGCGCATCGGCGATACCGACCCCATCGTCCTGCGCGATCGTCAAAAGCTCGCCAATGACGGTATGGTCACGGCCGTTGCCATCGTCTCGCTCAAGCACAAGAAGATCGAGGCTATCGAGTTCTCGGGCCGCGGTGTTTCGTTTGCCATCGACGACCAGTTCTCCGAGGATGCCTCCGCAGCCATCATGAAGACGATCGAGAAGGGCAAGTTTAGCTTTACGAGCAGCGGCTCCGATGCCATTCGCAAAGCCGTGCGCGATTCGCTCTCCAACTTTATCTGGAGCCGTACGCGCACCCGTCCGATGATCATCCCGGTCGTCATGGAGGTTTAGTTTGGCGCGCGGATCTGCACAAAACGCCAAAGGCAACAAAGCCAACAACCAACCGGCATCTGCTAAAGGTGCCGGTTCCCATCTGCGTGCCAATAAGGGCCACGAGTCCGAGTTCGATGAGTTCGAGCCCCTGGTCGAGCCTTCGGCCAATCGCGATATCGCCGGTGTGGTCATTGCCGTTTTGGCGATTGCATCCTTCATTGCCGTGATTTCGCCGGCAACGGCGCCCGTGACGGCTGCTGTCGCCGGTTTCTATCACCTCGCTTTGGCCTGGGCGCCTACGTGCTGCCGATCGTCATCTTGCTGTTTGCCGCCACGCTCTTTTTGGGTGAGGACTCGCCGCTCAACATTCGCTCGGTCGCGGGCGGCGCCGTGGTCTTTGTGGCCATTGTCTCTATCCTGTCGCTGATGGTTCCGGGCACGAGCGATTCGTGCGACCTCATGTTTGCGCCGCAGAACCTTTCCGCCTCAGGCGGCTACATTGGCGCATTTATCGCAAGTGCCTTGCAAAACGCCTTGGGTAAACCTATCGCCATGGTTGTCTTGCTGGGCCTTGTCGTCGTTGGCCTGGTCATCATCGGCTTCTCGGTGGGCGGCGTTTTGCGCTCCGCACGTGATCGCGCTGCCGATTTTGCCGAGCGCCGTCGTGCCGATGTCAACGCGAGCCCGTGGGGCGATGAAGAGGCCCTGTCGGTACCCGGCGTCGCGCATCCGCACCTGAGCATTCTGCGCCAGAAGGAGACTGACGCCGCCGTGACCACGGTCATGGGTGGCGATGCCGACCCGGTTTTGGATGACGACGAGGACGATGACCCGTTTGTCGACGTGTCCGAGGCCGTGGAGGCCGAGCGCGCCAAGACCACGCTGCTGCCGCGCCGCCATGCCAAGAAGCGCAAGGACGCGCCCAGGCTCAACACGAGCGAGCCTGACCCCTCTTGGTCCGATAGTGAGATTGAGCTCACCGAGGGCGATGACGAGGATGACGAGGCTCCGCTCGAGACCGCCAAGACCACCTTGCTGCCGCGCCGCCGCGCCAAGGCAGGACAGGTCACCGGACAGTTTTCGATGGAAGACGACCCGGACAAGGCTGACGAGTCAGAGCCGCCGTTTGCCGTGAATCCCGTTTCGGCAGCTCCGCAGATCCCCGACTTCCTAAAGCATCCCAAGGTTGCCGATGCCTCCTCCCCCACGGCTTCCGCTGCTCCTGTTGCAGCCACCGATGGGGGAGCGGACGGTACCACTGTCGATGCCGAGGGCGACCAAGAGGACGGTCTCAAGCTCCCGCCGCTCGAAATCCTGCATGCCAACCCACAGTCGGCGTCCTCCGCGTCTTCTGACAAGGAGCTGGAACAGACTGCCGAGTCGTTGCAGTCCACCTTGCTTGAGTTTGGCCGTAGCGCCCGCGTTGTCGGCTGGATTGCCGGCCCCACGGTCACGACCTTTAAGCTGCAGCCCGGTGAGGGCGAGCGCGTGAGCAAGATCTCGAGTCTCGAGGACGATATCGCGCTTTCGCTTGCCGCCCAGTCGGTGCGCATCTTGCGCCGATCCCCGGCACCTCGCTCGTTGGTATCGAGATTCCCAATCGCAAGCGCCAGAACGTCAATTTGGGCGACGTGCTTCCCTATGTGAAGGGCGGCCCGCTCGAGCTTGCCATCGGTCGCGATGCCGAGGGCACGCCGGTTGTCGCCGACCTCGCAAGATGCCCCACCTGCTTATCGCCGGTACTACCGGTTCCGGTAAGTCGGTCATGATCAACTCCATCATCACGACCCTGCTCATGCGCGCTCTTCCCGAGGACGTTCGCCTGATCATGGTCGACCCCAAGCGCGTCGAGCTTGCGGGCTATAACGGCCTGCCGCATCTCTACGTGCCCGTGGTGACCGAGCCCAAGCAGGCTGCCAGTGCGCTGCAGTGGGCCGTGTCCGAGATGGAGCGTCGCCTGAAGGTCTTCGAGCGCCTCAACGTTCGCAAGATTTCGACCTACAACGAAAAGCAAGCTGCCGGCGAGTTTGAGCATTACGATAACCCGCCGCAAAAGATGCCCTATCTGGTCATCATCATCGACGAGCTCTCGGACCTGATGATGGTAGCCGGCAAGGATGTCGAGGCCTCGATCGTCCGTATCGCCCAGCTGGGCCGTGCCGCCGGTATTCACCTTATCGTGCTACGCAGCGCCCCAGTTCCAACGTGGTGACGGGCCTTATTAAGGCCAACATCACCAACCGTATCGCCTTTAACGTGGCTACGGGCATCGATTCCCGCGTCATTATCGACCAGATGGGCGCCGAAAAGCTCACCGGTTTGGGTGACATGCTGTTCTCCAAGGTCGACTGGGGCAAGCCCCGCCGTATCCAGGGCTGTTTTGTCTCGGACGATGAGATCAACGAGATCGTCGAGTTCGTTAAGTCGCAAAGCGAGCCCGACTATCACGAGGAGATTCTGTCTGCCGTGGCGCCCGCTTCCATGTCTATGGCTGGTGGCGGTGGCATTGTTCGCACGGGCGTTGCCGAGCCGCAAGATGACGACCCGCTTATCTGGGAGGCCGCCCATATTGTGGTGGAATCGCAGCTGGGCTCCACATCTGCCTGCAACGCCGCCTTAAGGTTGGCTATGCGCGCGCCGGGCGTATTATGGACATGCTGGAAGAAAAGGGTGTCGTCGGCCCGCCCGACGGCTCTAAGCCGCGCGAGGTCCTGCTGGATGAAGAGGGGCTTGCCGCGCTGGAGTCTGTCGACGCCGAGATGGCACGTGAAGATCGTGAGTTTGGAGGATTCTGATGGCTGCACGCTTTGGTGACATGCTGCTCGAGCAGCGTCGCCGGATGGGCCTTTCCATCCAGCAGGTCGCCAACACCATCAAAATCAGGCCGCAGATCATCGAGTTTTTCGAGACCGGTAACTTTGCATCGATGCCCCCGCGCGGCTATGCGCAGGGCATGATTTCGAGCTACGCTCGCTTTTTGGGGCTTAACCCTCGCGAGGTCGTCAACGCTTATTTTGATGACCTCATGGCATATGAACGCGAGACCTCGCAGCAGGGCGGTCGTTTTCAGGATGCTGCCGGCTACGTTAACTCGCGTTCGTCGGTCGATAACGGACGCTTTCTGATGGTTCAGGGTGGTCGCTCGACGCGGTACGGCCAGCGCCCTCCGCAGGCGGGCTATATCACCGAGACGGCTCCAGCGAGGAGATTCGTTCTCAGCGAGATCGTTTTCGCAGTACGCCCATGCCGGATGACACTGCGCTTCCCGCCGCTCGCGGTTGAGTCGCGATCCCCGCGCCGGTTACGGCGACGGAGGCTACTCCGGTCGTGGTTATCGCGGAGTTTCTGCCGGGCGTTCCCGCGGTGGATATGCCGACGCCGATACCACGCAGGTGACGCCGCGCCTCCGTTCGCAATCGCAGCCTTACGGGCAGCGCTCTTCGGCGCCTCGCTCTGGCCAGCGTGACTATCAGAATCGTGGTGAGCTTGCGCATCGTTCGGGTCAGCGTGGCTCGCAGCGCCAGAGCGGCTATCGTGGTCGTCCCGATAACGGTCGTGGCCGTATGCCGCAGGTAAACGGTCGCGGTGGTTCTAATCGCGGACGCGGTGGTGGACGTGCTCCCCAGAATAATGGACTCGATCCGCGCATCATCTACGCCGCATCGGTGCCGTGGCGCTTTTGCTGATTTTGCTCATCGTGGTTCTCCTGCGTGGCTGCGGCTCTTCTGCACCCGAGTCGACGCCCGATACGCCCGTGGCTACCAAGACGACGACTAAGAAGTCTTCCAAGAAGACCGAATCCGTTGACGAGGATGAAGGCACCGACGAGGCGACGGATTCTGCCGATTCCGATGCCGCCAAGGCGAACTCGAAAAAGAAAGAGGACGAGGTCATCAAGGTCAAGGTCTCCGTTGCCAAGGGCAAGACCGCCTGGATCGAGGTCAAGGTCGACGGTAAATCGGTCTTTGGCGCCCAGGCAACCGGTCCCTTTGAGCAGGAGTACACGCCCGAGTCCTCGATCGAGATCACCACGTCCAAGCCCTCCGATGTCACGGTTACCAAGAACGGTGAAAAGGTTCGCTACGACACCAAGACATCGGGTGTGGCGCGCGTGACCATTACCGTTCCCAAGAAGGAGACCACTGACTCCGAAGACGGCGAGAGTACCGACGGCACCGATACTGCCGACGGCACCGACCCCCAGTCTACCGACGGCACCGACGCCCAATCTACCGACGGTACCGACACGGCATCCGACGGCCAGACTGTAAACGATTCAGATGACTATTCGTACGACAGCTACTAAGGCTCCCCGTACCGAAAGGAAGAACCATGGCTAAAGATTCCAGCTTCGACGTTGTGTCCGAGGTCAATATGCAGGAGGTCGATAACGCCTTCCAACAGACCACTCGCGAGATCTCTCAGCGCTATGACCTCAAGGACTCCGGCGCCACCATCGAGCTTTCGAAGGGCGACAAGCTCTTTACAATCAATGCCCCGGCCGATTTCGTCTCCAAGCAGATCATTGACGTGCTGAGCTCTAAGCTCATCAAGCGCGGCATCGATCTTAAGGCTGTCTCTTGGGACGCGTCGCAGGCGGCTTCGGGCGGTACCGTGCGCGTGCTCGGCCATATCGTCGAGGGCATTGACCAGGCGACCGCAAGAAGATCAATAAGGACATCAAGGATCAAAAACTCAAGGTCAAGGTGACCATCGAGGCCGATAAACTGCGCGTTTCCTCGGCCTCTAAGGACGCGCTGCAGACCGTGATCCAGTTCCTGCGCGACCAAGACTACGGCCAGCCGCTGCAGTTTACCAACTACCGCTAACTTACTCGAAAGGACCGTTCTCCAACATGGATACACCTTTGGGCTCCGTGCTCTACATCACCTCGGGTGCGCTAAGAACGAGGTTGACACCGACCGCATGCGTTCGCTGCTGACCGCCGCGGGCTATGAGGAGGCATTCGATCCGCAGGATGCCGATATCGCTATCGTCAACACGTGCTCGTTTCTCGCCTCGGCGACGTCCGAGAGTATCGAGACCACGCTCGAGCTCGCTAACGAGGTGCAGGACGGCGTTCGCGCATGCCCCATCGTCATGTGCGGTTGCGTGCCGTCTCGTTACGGCGACGACCTGCCCGACGAGCTTCCCGAGGTCGCGGCCTTTGTGAAGGCCGATGAGGAAGACGGTATCGTCTCTGTCATCGATGGCGTACTGGGCGTGGAGCGCGAGATCGCGGCCTATATCCCGCAGGTCAAGCGTACCGTCGAGGGTGCCGTTGCCTACGTCAAGATTTCCGATGGCTGCAATCGTTTTTGCAGCTTCTGCATGATCCCCTATATTCGCGGTCGCTATCATTCGCGCAATGCCGAGAGCATTATCTCCGAGGTGCGTGACCTGGTTGCCGGCGGTGTGCGCGAGATCGTGCTGATCGGCCAGGACACAGGCATTTGGGGCACCGACTTTGCCGACGAGGACGTCGCCGAGGCTCGCCGCGCAATCTGGCGCAGCTGCTGCGTGCCGTCGCCGAGGCTGTGCGCCCGCATAACGTCTGGGTCCGCGTGCTCTATCTGCAGCCCGAGGGCATGACCGACGAGCTTATCGAGACGATTCGCGATACGCCCGAGGTGCTGCCCTATATCGATATCCCCGTACAGCACTGCGATGCGCGCATCCTCAAGGCCATGCGTCGCTCCGGTTCGCGCCAGGAGCTCGAGGATCTGTTCCGCGACCTTCGCGAGCGCATCCCCGGTATTGTGATTCGCTCCACGGCCATGGTCGGCTTCCCGACCGAGACCGACGACGAGTTCCGCGATCTTATCGACTTTATGGACACCGTCGGCTTTGACTACACGAGCGTCTTTGCCTACTCGCGTGAGGAAGGCAGCCTGGCCGCCAAGATGGAGGGCCAGGTCGATGAGGAGGTCAAGCTCGAGCGCGCCCAGGAGGCCATGGATCTGGCCGAGTCGCTCGGTTTTGCCGCCACGGCGGCCCATGTGGGCGAGCGCGCCAGGTGATCGTCGATGGCATCGAGGAGACCGAGGACGGCGCCGAGCTGATCGGTCACGCTTGGTTCCAGGCGCCCGATTCCGATGGCGCGGTGCATCTGGATGCCAGCGAGGCGTCCGTGGGCGATATTCTGACTGTCGAGTTTACCGATAGCTTCTGCTATGAGCTTATCGGTCATGTTGTGGAGTAGGAGAGCGTTGTGGCAAACGAGAGCAATAAGGAACTGACGAGTGTTTGGACGCCCGCCAACATCGTGACGTGCGTTCGCATCGTCTTTATCCGGTGTTCATGATCGTCTCGGCTCTGTCTCACGCGAGCGTTGCCGGTACGGACTGGAGCACCTTCGACGGTCCGCTTGCAGCCGCCGCCTTCATTCTGTATGTGATCCTGTCGTGCACCGATAAGGTCGACGGTTATCTGGCACGCTCGCGCAACGAGATCACCGATTTCGGCAAGTTCTTGGACCCCATCGCCGACAAGCTGCTGGTGTTCTCGGCCCTGCTGCTGTTCCTGGATTTTGGCGCGGTGACCGTGTGGTCCGTGTTCATTATCCTGTTCCGTGAGCTGTTGGTGAGCGCCCTTCGTATGGTCGCAAGTGCTGCCGGTGTGGTCGTTGCCGCCGATAAGCTCGGCAAGTATAAGACGGCGACCACGATGGTCTCTATCTGCGGCTATCTGTGCGTCTTTGCGATGGCCGGTCTTCAGCTGGGGCCGGTGTCGCTGCTGCTCGGTGTCTATTCGGTGTCGCGCTTCCTGTACGTCATCGCCGTGATTTTGACCATTGTCTCGGGTGCCCAGTACTTCTGGAACTGCCGTAAGATCGTCTTTTCGGTCTAGGTCCTGGTGGGTATGACGGAGTCTTATTTGCAGATCGCCGCAAACAACGAGGAGTTGGCGCGCGATATTGTCGAGCGCGCGAGTGCCCGTGGTGTGACGGTGTCGACGGCGGAGTCGCTGACGGCGGGCATGATCGCCTCGACGATTGCCGATATCCCGGGTGCCTCGGCGGTGCTTCGTGGTGGTGCGGTGACCTACTGCGATGAGATCAAACATCGCGTGCTCGGCGTCGAGCAGGAAACGCTCGATCGGTTTAGTGCCGTGTCGCATCAGACGGCGCGCGAGATGGCCGCGGGCTCGCTTGAACTCTATCAGAGCGATATTGCCGTAAGCGCAACGGGCTACGCTGGGCCCGGTGGTGGCACCGAGCAAGACCCTGCCGGCACGTTCTATATTGGCTGGGCGTATCGCGCGGCCGATGGGGGAGCGTCGGTTGTCGAGTCTGCACGTTGTCATTATGAGGGCGATCGGTCGTGCGTTCGGGCCTATGCGGTCGCGGAGGCTTTGGAGTGCATTGTCCGCGTGCTCAATTCTATGGAATAGACGTGGTTTAAGGGGCCTTAGGGCCCCTTAATTGTGGAGATAGGGACCTTTGACGGTATTGGTGTTTGCGCTGGTATATGGCCTAAATTTGTTCGAGCAGTCGTATTTGTGATTGGCGCGGTCAAGCGTTTGGTCGGTGATTGGTCGGCGTTTGGTCGGGTTTTGGAATGGTCAGGTGCATATGATGAATCTGAACGGTTGACCACGAACAGCCGTTCGTTTATTATCGTTTCAGGTTGTTAAGAGGAGGCTATTCATGGCCAAGAATTCAGGTCCCGTACGTACGTTCATGCACGCACGACGGGCAAAGAGCGCGACGAGATGATCGCCACCACCAAGCCGAGATCGAGAAGAAGTTCGGCCAGGGCTCTATTATGAGGTATGGCGACGGCGGTCCCGAGCTCGAGGTCGAAGCTATTCCGACGGGCTCTCTGGCGCTCGATGCCGCCTTGGGTATCGGCGGCGTGCCGCGTGGCCGTATCGTTGAGATTTATGGCCCCGAGTCCTCCGGTAAGACGACGCTTTCGCTCGAGATTCTTGCAGAGGCGCAGGCCATGGGCGGCGTTGTGGCATTTATCGATGCCGAGCACGCGCTTGATCCCACCTATGCCGCGCGCATCGGCGTCGATATCGATGAGGTCTTGATTTCCCAGCCCGATACGGGTGAACAGGCGCTCGAGATTGTCGATATGCTTGTGCGCTCCGGTGCCATCGACGCATCGTCGTCGACTCTGTTGCCGCCTTGACTCCGCGTGCCGAGATCGAGGGCGAGATCGGTGACACGACGGTGGGTCTGCAGGCTCGTTTGATGAGCCAGGCGCTCCGCAAGCTCGCCGGCTCGCTTTCCAAGTCCAACACGACCTGCATCTTCATTAACCAGCTGCGCGAGAAGATCGGCGTCATGTTCGGCAACCCCGAGACCACCACGGGCGGCCGCGCGCTCAAGTTCTTCTCTTCCGTACGAATCGATATTCGCAAAATCGATACCATCAAGCTCAAGGACGAGGTTATCGGCAATCGCGTGCGTGCAAGATTGTTAAGAACAAGGTGGCCGCTCCGTTCCGCTCGGCCGAATTTGACATCATGTATGGCACCGGCATCTCTAAAGAGGGCTCGATTCTGGATATGGCCGTCGAGTGCGGCATCTGCAAAAAGATGGGGTCCTGGTTTGCCTATGGCGAGGATAAGCTCGGCAACGGTCGCGAGGCCGCCAAGACATTCCTGCGTGAGCATCCCGATTGCGCTGACGAGATCGAGCACAAGGTTCGCCTTGCCTGCGGCCTTGAGTATGACGATGATGCCCCCTCCGAGGTTGAGTTGACCGGCCAGCCCGCCCCCGAGGAGTTTGATGAGCTGTACGCCATCGATGGCTCCGCAATGCTCGACGATGACGACGAGTAGCGGATGCCGACATGTCGTATACGGTGACCGACGCCACGGTCGTCTTTCCCGATAAGAAGGCGGCCTCCTCGTTCTCGAACGGTTATGCGTCTAAAAAGCCCTGCGCGTATATCGATTGCGATCTTGAGGGCGGTTTTGAACGTTCCATTTGGATTCCCGTGCGCGTGGCGCGCCTGTACGTATACGCCCCGATCTTCCCTGTGATTGGGATGACTTTCGCGAGGCGGTGCAGCTTATCGAACGTAAATGTGCACTCACCATGGTGACCGAGATGCTTTCGCGCCGTGATCATGCCACGGGCGAGGTGCGCGATAAGTTGGCGCGCTATGGCTTTCGACAGCCCGCGATCGATTTTGCCGTTGCTCGTGCGACCGAGTATCGTTTTTTGGATGAGAACCGTTTTTGCTCGTACTTATCGAAGAGCGCAAACGTCGCGGCTGGGGACAGCGCAAGATCGAGGTTGAGCTCAAGCGTCGTCATGTCGTGCTTGACGATATCCCCGGGTATCCCGAGGCATATTTTGCCGTGGATGACGACTTGGCCCGCGCTTCGGCCTTGCTCGCTAAACGTCGCGTCCCCGAGGTCCGTGCATTCGAAAAGCTCGTCAGGTTTTTGATGGGTAAGGGTTTTTCGTATCACATCGCCGCCGATGCCGTTAAGGCACGTCTCGATGCCTTAAGCGAGGAGTGCGCCGTGTAAGCATAGCACCCGTTACGCCCCTGCCGTTCTCCGCTCGATTGGCGCCGTGCCGGGTGCGTTTATTTGACAGTTGTTGCGGTTCAACGTAGGATAAATACCGTCATTTGCTTTGTGATATGTGCTCATCTGTGATGAGTTTGTTTATATGTTTATCTGTATCCGACCCGCATAAGCTGCGCCCATATTACTCAAATGTCGCGAGCCGTTCGTAAGGACGGTTCGCTTTGTTGTGTAACGAATCCATAAAAAGGAGTGAGCATGCCTATCATTGCAGCGCTCGTTGGCCTCGTTTTGGGTGCCATCGCCGCCATTGCCTACATGCGCACCGCCAAGCAGGGTAGTCTTCACGAGGCCGACGAAAGATCCAGTCGGCACACGCGCAGGCAGAGTCCTGATCGGTGATGCAAAGCGTCAGGCCGAGACCCTCAAAAAAGAGGCTCTGCTCGAGGCCAAGGAAGAGATCATCAAGAACAAGCAGGCCGCTGAGGCCGAGGACAAGCAGCGTAAGAGCGAGATTCGCACGCTCGAAAATCGTGTGATGCAGCGCGAGGAATCGCTCGATCGCCGCAACGATGCGCTCGATAAACGCGAGCATCAATTGTCCAGCCAGGCCGGTCAGGTCGAGAAGCGCTCTCGCGAGCTTGAGGAGCTCTGCGCCAAGCAGACTTCCGAGCTTGAGCGTATTGCCGACCTTACGCGCGAGGACGCTCACAAGGAGCTGCTCGACAAGGTCCGCGGCGAGGTTACCCACGAGGCGGCCACCATCATCCGTGAGTCCGAGCAGCAGGTCCGCGCCGAGTGCCACAAGACCGCTCAGGAGATTCTCTCCCTGGCGATTCAGCGTTGCGCCGCCGACCATACCGCCGAGGTCACCGTCACTTCCGTGCATATTCCCTCCGATGACCTCAAGGGTCGTATCATGGTCGCGAGGGTCGCAACATCCGCACCTTTGAGCAGGTGTCCGGTGTCAACCTCGTGATTGATGACACCCCCGAGACCGTTGTGCTTTCGAGCTTCGATCCGGTCCGTCGTGAGACTGCTCGTGTGGCGCTCGAGAATCTCATTGCCGACGGTCGTATTCACCCCGCTCGCATCGAGGAGATGTACCACAAGGCCGCCGACTTGGTTCAGCAGCGTGTGCGCGAGGCCGGCGAGCAGGCCGCCTTCGATACCGGTATCCACGACCTGCATCCCGAGATCGTCAAGACCCTGGGCGCTCTGCGCTACCGCACCTCGTTTGGTCAGAACGTGCTGCAACACTCGCTTGAGGTCTCCGACCTGTGCGGCGTTATGGCCTCCGAGCTTGGTCTGGATGTTGTGACCGCCAAGCGCGCCGGCCTTCTGCACGACCTGGGCAAGGCCATCGACCACGATGTTGAGGGCCCGCATGCTGTCATTGGCGCCGAGCTTGCCCGCCGTTATGGCGAGAAGCCCGTTATCGTCCACGCGATCGAGGCCCATCATGCCGATGTCGACCCCAACACGGTGCTCGACGTTCTGGTCCAGGCTGCCGATGCCGTTTCCGCTTCTCGTCCCGGCGCCCGTCGCGAGTCGGCCGAGAACTACATCAAGCGCCTTGAGAAGCTCGAGGAGATTGCCAACTCTCACGACGGCGTCGAGCGTACCTATGCCATGCAGGCCGGTCGCGAGGTTCATGTCATGGTTCAGCCGGACAAGATCTCCGATGCCCAGTCCACGGTGCTTGCGCACGATATCGCCCATCAGATCGAGGAAGAGATGGAGTATCCCGGTCAGGTGCGCGTTGTCGTGATTCGCGAGAGCCGTGCCGTCGATATCGCTAAATAACATGAACGACGCGAACGAGCTTATCTCTTTTATCGCGTCGATGTCGGGGGAGGGCAACCTTCGCGTCGAGGAAAACCTTGGCGAGGGGTATGTCCGCCTCCGCGTTTCGGAGGCCGAGCGCCGTCAGGCCAAGCATGACATTCAGCATGTAGAGGACATTGTCATCGAGATGCTGCGTAATGCCCGTGATGCCGGAGCCGATAAGGTCTATCTTGCTACGACCAAGGAGGAGGGTGTTCGCACCCTCCTCTTCCTGGATAATGGTTCGGGTGTGCCGCAGGATATGCAGGAGCGTATCTTTGATGCCCGTGTTACCTCCAAGCTCGAGAGCATGAAAATGGACCGTTGGGGTGTTCACGGTCGTGGTATGGCGCTGTTCTCTATCAAGCAGAACACGGATGAGGCACGCGTTGTTACATCGGGCGTCGATTTGGGTTCCGCGTTTAAGGTGTGCGTTGCCACCGATCGCTTGGGTGAGCGCGCCGACCAGTCGAGCTGGCCTCAGGCGGTTAAAGACGAAGACGGCCGCTATGTATGCGCTCGCGGTCCTCACAACATCATTCGCGCTGCGTGTGAGTTTGCCCTCGAGGAGCTGCGTTGCTGCGATGTGTATCTGGCTCTCCGTCCGAGATCGCTGCGACCCTGTACGCTCAGGCTTCGAGTCGTCTCGATACGTCGCGCCTGCTCTTTATCGATGACGAGTGTGAGCTTCCGGTTATCGATCGTTTGGGCCTTGCCTCGGATGCCGAGGACTTTATCCGGATCTGCTCCGGGTTGGGTCTCGAGATGTCCGAGCGCACTGCCCACCGTATTCTGTCGGGACAGATTAAGCCCGTTCGCGGCGTGACCGCGCGCCTGCTGCGCGAGCGTGATTCCACCTCGCATACGCCGGCTCCCGTCGATCTTGCCAAGGACCGTCGAGTCTTCGCATCGCCAAGGATGATATGGCGCAGTTTTCGCGTGCGGTCGAGCGTGACTTTAACGACCTCGCTGCCCGGTATTACCTCAATCTGTGCGGCGACCCTAAGATTCGCGTTTCGCGTGATCGCATCACGGTGACGTTCGATCTTGCCAAAGAGGAATAAAATCTTTACCGAGTCCGTCGGTACGATACAGTTATTGCAGTTAAAACGTACTTTTAAACGCAGGAGTTTCTTCATGGATTGCCTGAAGGTATCAAGCAAATCATCGCCCGCGTCCGTTGCCGGCGCCATTGCCGGCATGGTCAAAGATGGCGTCCCCGTTAACATTCAGTGCGTCGCGCCGGTGCGTCAACCAGGCCATCAAGGCCGTTGCCATTGCGCGCGGCTTTCTGATTCCGACCGGCTTTGATGTCTCCTGCGCGCCGGTGTTCTCCGACATCCTCATTAACGGGGAGTCGCGCACGGCAATCCGTCTCTCTATCTACGTTCACCAGATTAATCGGGCTGCCATGGATAACGTCGTCATGGACGATGTTAAGCCTGTTGCGTAAACGAGCCTTTTGCACGCTTGTAGCACCTATGCGCCCCGTCGACACCATCGTTAGGATGTAAGCTCATGGACCAGCGTTCCGTACGCGATATTCTTGCCGGTAAAACCTACTTTATCCGCACATTCGGCTGCCAGATGAACCAGCACGACTCCGAGCGCGTGAGTGGCTTGCTCGATTCGTATGGCTGTCTTATGGCGCTCGATCCTGAGCATGCGATATTGTCGTATTCATGACGTGCTGTGTGCGCGAGGCTGCCGATACGCGCCTGTATGGTCAGTGCAATTCCTGCAAGAGCCTGCCTCCTTCGCCTTCGGGTAAGCGTGTGGTCGCCGTGGGCGGCTGCATCGCCCAGCGCGATGGCGAGGGCTTGCTCACAAACGTCGATAACGTCAACGTCATTTTTGGCACCCATTCTATTGCGCACGTGGCCGAGCTCATCGCTGAGGCGTTTTTGGACGGCAAGCGCCATATCCGCACGAATGAGCATGAGGACACCGACGCCATGAGTATGCCGTGGCATCGCGAGACGCAGTATCACGCGTGGGTGCATCATGACGGGCTGCAACAACTTCTGTACGTACTGTATCGTGCCGTACGTCCGTGGTCGCGAGAAGAGCCGTCCCTTCGAGGAGATTGTCGATGAGGTGACCGGGCTTGTGCGTCAGGGCGTGCGCGAGATACGCTGCTGGGACAGAACGTTAACTCCTACGGTCGCGATCTCTTTGGCAAGCCGCGTTTCGCCGATCTGCTGCGCGCCGTGGGCAATACGGGCGTCGAGCGTATCTTCTTTACCTCTTCGCATCCTAAGGATCTGCTGCCTGAGACCATTGACGCCATGGCCGAGACGCCTGCCGTCATGCCGCAGCTTCACTTGGCCGTTCAGTCGGGTTCCACGCGCATCCTTAAAGAGATGAATCGTCGGTACACGCGCGAGGATTATCTGGGCCTGGTCGATCGCATTCGTAACCGTATGCCCGATATTGCGCTTTCGACCGACATTATCGTGGGTTTCCCGGGCGAGACCGAGGAAGACTTTGAGCAGACGCTGTCGCTTGCCGAGACGGTGCGCTATGCTCAGGCCTACACGTTTATTTACTCCAAGCGTGCGGGTACCCCGGCAGCTGAGATTTATGATCCCACCCCGCATGGGGTTATCCTTGAGCGCTTTAACCGTCTGGTCAAGGTTATCGAGACGACGGCCCATGAGTATAACCAGGGCGAGCTTCACACCGTGGTGCCTGCACTTATTGAGGGTACGAGCAAGAAGAACGACGCTGTTCTTCTGGGCAAGAGCCCCAAGAACCAGACGGTGCATGCGCCGATTCCTGCTGGCTATAGCATCGATCAGCTCATCGGTAAAATCGTTGATGTTGATATTGATGTCGCCAAGACGTGGTATCTGTCTGGCTCCGTCGTGGGCGAGCCTCGCTAATGATTTCTCCCGGTGCAAGCCTTTCTGCCGTAGCGATTGTCGGTCCGACGGCGGTCGGAAAAAGCGATGTTGCCGACCGCCTGGCTGCTCGTCTATCGTCCGAAGTGTTGTCGTGCGATGCGATGCAAATCTATCGCGGCATGGACATTGGTACGGCCAAGATGATGCCCGAGGAGTGTTCGGCACCTCTGCGCCTCATCGATATCGTGGATCCCGGCGTCGCGTATTCTGCTGCGCTCTACCAGTCGGACGCCCGAGCACATGTCGAGCGTTTGCTTGGCGAGCAGCGTCTTCCGGTCTTTTGCGGCGGTACGGGCTTGTATCTCAAGGCCGCTCTCGATGAAATGGATTTTCCTTCGGGAGAACTCGAGGACGAACGCCGCGCGGTCTATCAGGAACTTGCCGAGCGTATTGGCGAGGAGGCGCTGCATGCCCTGCTTGCCGAGCGCGACCCGGAATCGGCTGCGTGATTCATCCCCATAACGTGCGTCGTGTGATTCGTGCGCTCGAGATGCACGATGACGGCGTGTCATATGCCCAGCAGAAGTCGAAATTCAGTGTTCCGCGTGAGCGTTATCATGCCTTGTGGTTTGGTCTGACGCGTAGCCGTGAAGTGCTGTATGAGCGCATTAACCAGCGTGTCGACCTTATGTTTGAGCGGGGACTGGTTGATGAGGTCCGTGGCCTTATGGACCAGGGCCTGGGCGATGCGCTCACGTCGATGCAGGCAATTGGTTACAAAGAGATTATTGATGCCTTGCGTGGCGCTATTACCATGGATGAGGCCCGTGAGCTTATCAAGATGCGTTCACGTCGCTATGCCAAGCGCCAGCTTTCCTGGTTTAAGCGTGACGATCGCATCGTGTGGTTCGATATGGATGAGTTTACGATCGATGAGGTCGTTGATGATATTTACCGTTGCATCGAGGCTGCCTAATGGCTCGTTTCCCTTTGGTCCCCACGGCGCCTGAACCTGAGCGCGCCATCTTGGTTGGTGTCGAGTGGCGCGATAACGCCTGGCCGCTTGACCGTTCGCTCGACGAGCTCGAGCGTCTAGCCCACACTGCTGGGGCCAATGCGTGGCACGCTTGTCTCAGCGCCTGGTCAAACCCTATCCCAAATCGTTTATCGGTTCTGGCAAGGTCGAGGAGCTGTGCGGCTTGGTGCATCGCATGGATGCGGATGTTGTTATCTTCGACGACGACCTGACGCCCTCACAGCAGTCCTATCTTGAGAAAGCCGTGGGCGAACCGGTCAAGATTATTGACCGTACGGCGTTGATTTTGGATATCTTTGGCCTGCATGCCCAGACGCGTGAGGGCCGCTTACAGGTTCAGCTGGCACAGTTGCAGTATCTGCTGCCTCGTCTGCGAGGTATGTGGAGCCATCTTGCCAAGGAACAGACGCGTGGCGGCATTGGATCGCGTTTTGGCCAGGGCGAAAGCCAGCTCGAGGTCGACCGTCGCCTGATTCGCAATAAGATCGCGGCGCTTCGACGCGAACTGAAACAGGTTGAACAACGTCGCGATGTGCAATCCAAAAGCCGTATTGAATCGCCGGCGTTTCGCGTGGCGCTGGCTGGCTACACCAATGCCGGCAAGTCGACGTTGCTTAATCGTTTGACGGGATCCACGGTACTTTCGCAGGATAAGCTGTTTGCCACGCTCGATCCTACGACGCGCTCGTACCGTTTGCCCGGTGGCCGCGGCATGACGATCACCGATACCGTCGGCTTTATTCAAAAGCTGCCCCATGGCCTGGTCGACGCGTTTAAATCTACGCTTTCCGAGGTGCTCGGCGCCGATTTGATTCTTAAAGTTGTGGATGCTTCCGATGAGGATTACGAGCGTCAGCTCGAGGCTGTTGATCGTGTCCTTGACGAGATTGGAGCCGGTGAGCGCCTGACGCTTACCGTGTTCAATAAAATTGATCTGCTTGATAGCGTCGACCGCTTGAGCTTCCGCCGGCGTTATCCCGAGGCGGTGCTGTTCTCGGCTCAGACGGGTGAGGGTCTTGATGATTTAGTCGACCGCATCGCTCGTGAAGCGGCCGCTACAGACGTGTTGCTCTCGGCCGATATCCCGTATCGAGAGGGCGCGTTAATCACGCTCGTGCACGAACAGGGAACCCTTCTGCACGAGGAATACCTCGAGGACGGCGTTCGTATTGTGGCAAAGCTGCCGGCCCGTATCGCACCACGTCTTGAGCGTTACCGAACGGAATAAATCAGCTCCAGTACACCCAAGATAACGGGCTGATGAAGCAGGTAGAACGGCAGTGCATGGCGTCCGAGGCTCGCGAGCGCCGGGATGGGATTTTCATAGGCCCATGCTGGTACCTCGAAGTTTGCTTTCTGTGCCGTGCGGGCGGCAAAGAAGCCTGTGAGATACATAAATAAGAATGGTATGAGCGGATAGTAATCACCGGAGACAAAGTCTGGACCTGGGAAACCCAGCCAAGCTAGATAGGGGATAGGGTAGACCGCTTTAGGAATGCTCCAGGTAAGTGCAAAAAGTGTGAGGCAAATTGCTATAGCCCATACCGACGGCACTTTAACGAGAACCGGGCGCGCGAGTGCAACAATGGCAGTGCACGCCGCCATGCAGAAAATGATGCCGAAGTTCACCGAGTCATCGACTGAGACAAGCGTCGTTGCGATCCATACGACCAAAGCGGCGGCAGCATATTTGGCGGCACGCTTGATGTTGTTGCGTGAGAGGGTGCACATCCAGCCGGCAATAAACAAAAATACCCAACTGATGCTGCGCGCAGATGTCCTGGAAGATGGTCTGGGTAAACCAGGGCATATCCCAACCATATAGGTAGGCAAGGTCGTAGCAGGTATGAAATCCCGCCATCGACAGCATGGTAAACCCGCGAATGGTATCAAAGACCGTGATGCGTTTTTGCATTACGAAAACCGGCGCATCAAACCGACGACCTTGCCCAGGATTGTGGGATTTGTCGCGTAGATAGGCTCCATGGTGTCGTTTTCGGGCTGCAGACGAACGCGTCCCTGCTCCTTGTAGAACGTTTTGACCGTTGCAGAGCCATCGATCATGGCCACGACAATCTCACCATTCATGGCGCTCTTCTGCTCACGAACAATGATGTAGTCGCCGTTATAGATACCGACGTTAATCATCGAATTGCCGTGGACCTCGAGGATAAAGGACCCCTGGTCCGTTGCGATCTCGGTTGGGATGGTAAAGGTGTCCTCGATATTCTGCTCGGCAAGGATGGGAATCCCTGCGGCGACGCGACCTACGAGAGGCAGTGATACCGTGCCGCGGGGGACCGTGGGCTCATCGGACTTGAGATGGAGACGGAAGATCCGTCCTCGTCAAAGAGCTCGAGAGCGCGAGGCTTGGTGGCGTCACGCTTGAGCAAGCCGCGTGCTTCGAGTGCGGAGAGATGCGCATGTACGGTGCTAGGGGAGGAAAGGCCCACAGCCGAAGCCATCTCGCGCACACTGGGCGGATAGCCCTTCTCCTGCTGATATTCCTTGATGAAGTCGTAAATTTGCTGCTGACGCTTGGTAATTTTGCGAGCCATCAGGGATTCCTCTCTATCCATACCAAACAAATGTTCTATTTTTGCTTGACAGGAACAACTGTTCGAAGATAATAATAACCGAACACTCGTTCCCGCGCTAGACTTTTTTGTCCCCGCGGCTTGATAAAACAGTTCTCGTCAAAACAAACGAGAGGAGAACAGAATGAACGCAGCGGATATGTCCAGGGGAACCTCGCCCTTAAGCTCGAGGCGTCTGCCACGCCTGCCTTCACGGTCGTGAAGGGCGGCCGGTCTCATTTTCAGGCCGTTGCCACTAAACCCGTCCGCACCCAGCGTGCGTCCGTTGCTTTGGCTCCTGTTGCCTGAAGGCCTCGACGATTGTTGCTGTTGCTGTAGCGTTCACCCTATTCTTCGTGCTCGCCACGTCAGTTTTTTCTGCTCGTCACGCAGCATATGCCGATTCCGTAGCCAACGTTACCTACGAGACGGTTCGTGTGCAGTCCGGCGATTCCCTGTGGTCGCTATCCCAGGAGCATCCCATCGATGGCCTTTCCACACAGGAGACTTCCGATATGATTCGTAGCGTCAATCACCTCGATCGCGGCTCTCTTGATGCTGGTGCAGTTCTGAAAGTTCCGGCCCGTTCGTAAGATTTCGGGTCGGTCGCATGGTACCCTTGTTATCGTTTAAGAGGAGGTTCCATGCGCTGTCCCAAATGCGGCAAGGCACACACCCGCGTTGTCGATTCCCGTATGCAGGAGTCGAACAACACTATCAAGCGTCGTCGCGAGTGTTGTTCTTGCAATTATCGTTTTACGACATTCGAGCGCTGCGAAGATCCCATCGAGGTCATCAAATCCGACGGGTCAAAGCAGCGGTTCGATCGCAACAAGCTGCTGGTCGGCCTGATGCGCGCCACGATCAAGCGTGATATCGACACGAAAAAGCTCAACGAGATCATCGATGATATCGAGGTGGAGCTGCGTTCCCGTACGCTGACGGCTGTAACGTCCCACGAACTGGGCGATATGTGCTTAAGCGCTTGGCCAAGATCGACAAGGTTGCCTACATTCGATTTGCCTCGGTCTATCGCGATTTCAAAGACGTCGACGAGTTTTTGCAAGAGCTCGACAAGCTAAGGTGATTTCATGTCCAACATTACCGTTAACATTAAGCGTCTCGATCCCACGGTCGAGCTTCCCAAATACGCTCATCCCACAGATGCCGGCCTTGACCTCCGTGCCAACGAAGACTGCACCCTCAAGCCCTTTGAGCGCCGCTTGGTCTCCACTGGCTTGGCCATTGCGCTGCCCGATGGCTACGCCGGCTTTGTCCAGCCCCGCAGCGGCCTAGCCATTAAGCAGGGCCTGTCTATAGTCAACACGCCCGGTCTCATCGATGCTCACTATCGAGGCGAGCTTAAGGTCATCCTCATCAACCTGGATCCCACCAACAATATCCAGATCAACAAAGGCGACCGCATCGCCCAACTCGTCATCCAAGAAGTCCCCACGGTCAATCTCGTAGAAGTAGAAGAACTAGACGAAACTGATCGAGGAGCCGGCGGTTTCGGTTCTAGCGGCGTCGCCTAGCTCTTTACTTTGTTGAACGGAGCATCGTAATGTTCGCTCGCCCCTTGGAGGCCCCTATATATCATCCCGTGCTCAAACATTCTCGCTTCGCTGCGAAACTGCGCGCGGGACGATATATAGCTCAAGGGCGAGCTATGCCTACGTGCTCGCAACCAACCATGGTTTCCAATCAAAACCGTTTGCTGTATCTAAAAGCTGTATCCAACTAGTAACCCGATGCGACAAAGAGACAACCCCTTTGTCGCATCGGGTTACTTGGATTACTTGTATTTGAGTTCACCTTCGCTGCTTTACTTGAGTAACCGATATATCTGCTGGAATGTACTTGTAGCTGTGGCGCAGGCCGCCCACACATATCGTTCCACGCGCAGTTTCGCAGCGAGCGAAGCGAAGCGAGAATGTTTGAGCATGGAATGATATGTGTGGCGGCCTGCGCCACAGCGGACTTTAAGACGCTAGCGGATATGCGCTGGTTTTTCGCCCCAGTAGAAGCGGCAGAAGGCTCGTTTGCGCTTTTGGGGCTTGCCTGCAAGTTCCATGGTTGCGATGGCGATATCCTCGGCTGCGCGTGGACGGCGCAGCACTTCGCCGTTAATGAGTAGTGCCTTGAGCGATTCGGGATGATCGTGGAGATGGCGCAGTGTCACGATGAGCTCGCGTGCGGTGGTGACATGCATACTGGCGCCCATGCCGGTGAGCATGGTGGTGTTGGCCTTTTCCTGGCCATATGACTTGCCCAGCAGAATCATAGGCAGGTGTGCGCACAGGCATTCGGTAACAGTGAGTCCGCCAGATTTGAGGATTGCCAGGTCACAGCCGTGCATAAGCGCTGCCATGTCATCGACGTAGTCAAGAACCGTGACGTTCTCGAGTTTCATGGCATCGAAAAGCGTTTTGAGACGGGTGGCATATTCGGCATCCTTGCCCGGCAAAAAGACAAAGTGCATGTCCTCGAGCTGCGCAGGAAGGGGAGGGTGCGGTCCATCTCCGCGCGAAAGCGAACGTACGGTTGAGGCAAACTGGCGCCGGCCATCACCAGCACAACGAGCTTGTCTGTGGGGAGATTGAACTTCTCGAGTTTTTCCTCGCGGTTGTAGTCCGTATCAAACCCGGCGCGAATGGGGATGCCCGTAATGCGGATCTTTGCCTCGGGAACCTTACGGGGTCGGAGTGTTTCGGCCATAAACTCGTTTGCTACGCAGAATAGGTCGTGTCCTTATGGGGCCACCAACCTCGACCTCGTAATCGGTCGGTACGCAAATGACGGGATAGTCGATGCCCGTAATGACGCGCGCGCCGACGGCGACGTTGGCTGCCGTGATATGTGTGGCTACCACGGCAATGGGCCTGCGAGTTCGAACGTATTCGTTAAATGCGGGGAACATGATGTGCGACCATGCCGTGCCACCGCCCCAAAGCAGGTGTCCGGTAAGGTATAACGCCAGGTCAAGTCATAGATTGGGCGCGTGGCGCCGGTAAACGAGGCGGCCGTTTTGTTGCCGTCGAATTTTATGCGTCCAAAATCAAGGATATCGAGCACTTCAATCTCAACATCCTCTGGGATGCCATTGGTGCCGCGGATGAGGTCAAATGCCTGCGCAATTGCATTTGCGGCGGCCTTGTGGCCCGAGCCGACCGAGGCGTGCACGATAGTCACGAGAGGTTTTTGCTGAGTCAAGAGCGTGGTTTGTTCCGATTGGGGAGTGCTGTGCGTGAGCAGGGGAGCATCGTCGCTCGTCTGCGTCTGATCCATCGATATCTCCCTTCATCTTTGTTTCACAGAGAATCATTGTAGTGCATGAGTGTCACGTTCGCATAAATTTGGGTATGAGCGCAAAGAACGCCAATCTTTCGACAGGAGGTCTCTTCATGACTACTCATCAGCCGATCGATGTTGCGATTATCGGTGGCGGGCCTGCGGGCTATGCTGCAGCCATTTACGCGGCGCGCGCCAACCTAACGACGACCGTGATTGAGCAAGGTATGTCGGGAGGACAGATCGCCACAACCAATGAGGTCGAGAACTATCCGGGCATTCCGCTCTTGAGTGGCGCCGAACTCGGCGAGCGGTTTCAGCAACATGCAGAGGGCCTGGGGGCACAGGTTGCATGGAGCATGGTTACGGGTATCGATTACGATGCGGATGCGGCGCTGTTTACGGTGCATCACGATATGGGCGATACGCTGGCCTCGAGCGTTATCGCTTGCATGGGTGCCACGCCGCGATCTGCTGGTTTTGTTGGCGAGGATACGTATCGCGGTCGTGGCGTTTCTTATTGCGCGACGTGCGATGGCATGTTCTTTCGCGGTAAACAGGTCTTTGTCATCGGTGGCGGTAATGCTGCCTGTGAGGAAGCCCTGTTCTTGTCAGAAATCGCCAGCAGCGTGACCATCGTTTTGCGCCGCGATCAGTTCCGTGCCCCCGATGGCGTGGTTCAAAAGGTGCTCGCAAAAGATAATATTTCAGTTAGGTACCAAACTAGTATTGTTGAGCTTTCTGGTGAGGCGATGCCCACGACAATCACGTTTAAGGACAATGCGACTAGTGAAATGCACGCTGAGTCCTTTGATCCTGGTTCGTTTGGCATATTTGTCTTTGCTGGCACGCAGCCCCATACCGAGCTTGTAGAGCATCTGGTGGATCTGGCGCCCGACGGCGGTATTGTGACCGACGAATCGATGGCCACCCGCACGCCTGGCTTATTTGCTGCCGGCGATATCCGTTCCAAGCGTTTACGCCAAGTCGTGACCGCCGTTTCGGACGGAGCCATAGCGGCTACCAGCGCATACGCTTTCCTACACGGATAAGTACGATAATATATCTTATGTAAGGTTGTTATCTTCAAACAAAGTGGTTGGGCAGTGCATCAATGTGCTGTCAAACCACTTTTACTTAGCGGCTATGTGATATGCAAAACTAGATGACCTAGAATACAATATAGATAACGAACGGAGGATCCTTATGAACCACGTCAAACATGTTATCCCGATGTCCGATACATCGGTCAGCATTAAGCCGGAGGATATTCAGCCGACGGTGCTGCCGGATGCATTTATTCAGTCCGATATGGTGGGTAAGCTCAACGCTTTGAGCCTGCCACGCTATGACCAGCTGCCCAACGTAACGCTCTATCGCGATCAGGTTATTGAATATGTTGCGCTGTGGATGGAGCCGCTTTCGATTTGCGTAGAGCAGCCCGTTATCACACCATCGATGATCAATAACTACGTGAAGGTCGGTCTCGTTCCTGCTCCGGTTAAAAAGCAGTATGGCCGTGAGCAGATTGCGCGTCTCATCGCCATTTGTATCTTTAAGCAGGTGCTGCCCATCGCTGCGGTTCAGGCACTCTTTAATATTCAGCGCTTGAGTTACGACGCTCCGACTGCTTTCGATTATGTAGTCGATCAACTTGAGGCATCGATTCGTGCGGCGTTTTCCGTCGAGCAGACTCCCGTGCCCGATACCGCCCATCAGGTCACGCGCGAGTCGCTGCTCGTGCGCAGTGCGGTATCGTCCTTCGTTTCGAAGGCATACCTGATGAGCTACCTTAAGTTTAATGGGTTTAATAGCTAATCGAGGCATAAGACGGGCGGGATAAAGAGCCATTGGCCCCTTATCCGCCCGTGCGTTTGTCTAGTTGGAAATTATCGGCCCGAAGCCACGCCCATGCCGTAGCCGATGATGAGGCCGTGCATCTCGGCATAGTATGAATCTAGCCCGTTACAGGGCATGATGATAGTCTTGGAGCCTGGCCAGCGCTCCGCAATTCGGCTGGCAAGTGCTGGCGCCTACCTCATTCTCGACGTGGTCGATAACGACCTCGCCGCCAGTAAAGCCTTCGGCCTCCATGGTGTCGACAATCTTGGTGAGCATCTTCTTTTCGCCGCGGGTGTGACCAACGAGTTCAATTTTGCCCGCTTCGCTCGCCGTGCCCAAAATGCGGATATTGAGCTTGTTAGCAATAACGCCGGCCGTCTTAGGGATACGTCCGGCCTTCGCAAGGTTTTCGTAATTGCACAAACTAAAGAGGATCTTGCTGTTCTGCTCCAAGCTATCGAAATAGGCGCAGGCGTCCTCAAAGGAGGTATCTGGGTTGCTTGCAAGATAGCGGTCGAACAGCAGGAAGATCAAATCCATTTTGCCACCTGCGGCTCGCGAGTTAACCAAATGAATCTGACGGTCCGGCTCCTCGGCAAGCACCATGTCACGTGCGGTGGCCGCGGCATTGTAGCTTCCCGAGACTCCCTCGGAGATGGGCATGCAAATCGTCTTGTCGGCAAGCCTAAAGAGTTCGGTCCACTCGCCTACGCTCGGACAGGCGCTCGAAGAAGCGCTCGACTCCGCCTGCACGGCGCAATTGAGTTCGTGAACATCGAGCGTGAGGTCATCGACGAACTCGCACTCCCCCACTCGAATTTTGAGGGGTGCAAATGCAAAGGTGGTATGGGGCGCGGTCGGTTGCCAATCGCGGAGGTTGCAGCTCGAATCGGAGATAAGTGCCCAGCTCATAGAGGGTCCTTTCTAGATGTTTCTCATTTATTATAGCCATCTTGCTTACCTTTGAAACGTGCATCTAGTATTGAAAACTAGCTCATTGGGGTCATGTATGGAGCACGGTCACAAATAAATGAACCTCGCAGCCCAAAGGCCACGAGGTTCACATTCGTTTGCTATACAGAGTGACTTAGTAGCGCACGAAAATGTAGTTGTTGTTCATGCCGGCTGCGACGGAGCTGATGATGACGCCCGTCTTGTAGTCGGAAGCATGGATCATCTGACCATTACCGATATAGATGCCAGTATGGTAGGAGTTAACCACGACATCGCCCGGTTGCGGGTCGGACACGCGGTCCAACCCATGAAGGTGCCGGTGGTGCCCAGACGGCAGTAGCGGCCCGTGAGACAGTAGCTTACAAAACCGGAGCAGTCAAAGCTGTCCGGTCCAATGCCGCCCCAGGAATAAGCGCAACCCAGCTTGCTGTAGGCACGCGAAACAACGGAGCCGCCGTCAACAGACTGGTTCGGTGCGGAAGGCGTCGGAGCCGGAGCCGGAGCCGGGGCGGGCTGCGGCGTAGGGCCGGAGCGGGCGTAGGAGTGGGCGCGGGCGTATTGCCGCCATCGTTGGTGTTCTCAGTCGTACCGGCGGTGTCGTTGCTCACCGTAGCCTTCTCGGCGGTGCTGGCGTTAATGCCGGCCTGAAGTGCTGCGTTGGCTTCAGCCTCGGCGGCAAGCTCGGCCTGCAGCTGGGAGTCCAGGGAGCTCACGACACTCTGGGCCTCAGCCTGCTGGGCGTTGAGCTCGTCGACCTTCTTCTGCGTCGCGGCGACGTTCTTCTCCTGCTCGGCCTGCTTATCGGTGAGCTGCTGCTTAAGGTCCTTGACATCCTGAATGGTCTGGGCCTGCTTGTCGGAAACCTTGCCGTAATAGAACAGACGGTTGAGCATGTCGCCAGATCGTCGACGCCCGTCAGAACCTGAAGGAGACTCAGACCGCCGGTCTTGTACTCACCGGCAACGTAGCTCGAAAGCTTTGCCTGGCCCTCGGCAATCTCTTGCTGCTTTTGCGTGATCTCGCCTGCAGTCTGATCAAGCTCCTGCGTCTGTGCGGAGAGTTCTTCATGAATTTGCTGGGTTTGCGTGCCGATCTGCTCGAGTTTGGTACGAGCGGCGGCAAGGTCGGATGCGGTATCGGCATAGGCAGGAGCCGCGAGGCCCAGGCCCAAAACACAAGCGAGGGTTGCCGTAGCAGCGCAGCGTGCCATGTTTTTATGCGTGTTTGCTGTGCGCATGGAGCTTCCTTTCCGGTATCTAAGGGTAACGTCTAGTCCACCGTTACCAGGCTAAAGAGCTCAACGTCCTCGTTGGAAGGCGTGAGCTTCTCGCGCGGGTTGAGAAACGCAAGCTCGAGGATACAACCGTAACCCACAAGCTTTGCGCCCATATCTCGCACCAGTTTACCTGTTGCCTCGACGGTTCCGCCCGTCGCGACCAAGTCATCCAGAATCAACACGGTATCTTTAGAGGTAATGGCATCGGCGTGGATCTCGATAGATCGGTGCCATATTCGAGCTCGTAGCTCTCGCTTACCGTCTTGCGCGGCAGCTTGCCCGGCTTGCGTGCGGGCACAAAGCCAGCGCCCAGGGCGACGGCCACGGGCACGCCGACCATAAAGCCGCGGGCCTCGGGACCCACGACCTTGGTGATGCCCATGCCGGCAAAATGCTCAGCCAGGGCATCAACCATGGCCTTTAGCGCCTCGGGATTACCAAAGAGCGGCGTGATGTCCTTAAAGATGACTCCGGGCTCGGGATAGTCGGGGATGTCGACGATGTGAGATTCGAAGTCGTACATGGCATGACCTTTCAGGGGAGGCTGGTTTGTAGCAGCGTCTATTTGGCCGCGCTGGCGGTGCCGGCGCGTGAGGGGGTGACAACCTTGAGCGGCTGCACGAGGGATTCCTCACGCACGGGGACCGCGGAGGTAGATGCCTCTTCGCTTTTGGCCTTGGTTGACTCGGAGCGTGCGATCTCCTCGTCGAGGGCATCGATATCGGCATCCTCCACCACGGCGTTGAGTGACTCAAATACACGGTTCTTGAGCAGAGCGGTATGGACGCCCTCGGTGAGGTCATGCAGCTTCTTAAATGCACGCTCGAGCTTGGCATCGCGCTCGTCGTCGGAAGTATCCATACCGAGCATGCTTACGAGCACCTGCTCAAACATCGAGGACTCGCGGTTTGCGGACGATACGTACTGGCGCAGGTTGCGCGGCTCGATATGGAAGCGCGAAAGCTCGGAGCAATAGCGGATGATCGGGAAATCGCGGCCATCGACAAGCTCGCGATTCTGCGGGCTCTTGATGATGCGAATAAGGTCGTTTTCGGCCAGGGAGCGGATAAACGAGATCTCGACGCCAAGCATATCGGGGATGGTCTCGATGGGATGCAGCTTTTGCTTAGTCTCTTTGGGTTCCGTCTTGAGCGGAACATCGGACAGCAGACCCACCTCGTAGGCGAGCGTAGACAGGTCCGTGGCGTTTTCCAGGCGCTGCTTGATCACATTGAGCGGCATGTAGCGAGTCTTCTGGAGGTGCAGAATGACCTCAAGGCGGTCAACGTCCTCCTTGGAGTACTGACGATAGCCCTTAGGCGTGCGATGAGGGGTGATGAGCCCTCATCTTCGAGAAATCTAATTTTTGAGTTCGAAAGATCGGGGTATGCGCCTCGAAGTAGATTGACGACCTGGCCGATACTCAGATAGTTGCGTTCGGCCATGCCCTACTCACCGGTTTCGATGCGCTCCGGCGTGCTCTCGTGGTAGATGAGCGTAAACGTACCGATCTGGACGGAAGAACCATCGTGCAGCGGTGCACCGTTGACGATGGCGCCATCAACACGTACGTTGAGCGAGCCCAGGTCCTCGATGCGGGCACCCAGACCCTCGCGAATAATGCGCGCATGGCTACGCGACACGGTCATGTCGTTGAGGAAGATGCCGTTAGCGGGATCGCGGCCGATGGTGGTCACATTATCCTCGAGCTCAAAGGCTGCACCGGTTTGAGGGCCTTTGACGATAGATAAGACGGGCGCGGTGATGTGCACGTTGGCCATGAGGTCGGGAACGGTGACATCGCTCGAAGGAACGCGGAAAACGCAGGTGGCGTCTGAGCCTTATCGTTCTGAGGCATATTGTTAACCATGTTGTCCATGACAACCCCTAACTTAACGCGGACATGCCGCAAAGAATGAACTGTACGTAATCATACCCCAACGACTTAGTCTTCGATTTCGGGGTTAAGAAAGTCGATGTCTTCGTCCTCGGGATGCGCCACGGCTTGTTTAATGGCCGCTCCACCCTTAATGGAATAGATGACGGCGGTGAGCATGGAGAAGATGACGCCGCCGTACACAAAGAAGATGCCAAGCGGTACCGGGCTGCCGTTGAGGCCCGGGAAGGCCGTGAACGTGGCGGGCAGCAGATGCCAGCCATCCACAGTGGGAAAGCCTAACAGCATGAGCGAGAAGCCGGTCATGAGCAGCGCCGTCGCAATCTTGCCGGGAAAGACGACGTCGATGGGGCGGCGGTGATAGTGGCGCACGATGAGCGTGCCGATACCAAGGTAGATATCGCGACCAATGATGAGCACGCAGACCCAGATGGGAAGCTCGCCGCGGACCACCAGGCCCAGTACGCCGGTAAATAGCAGCGCACGGTCGCAGATGGGATCCATAACCTTGCCGAGCCACGAGACCGTTTTGGTCATGCGGGCAATCTGGCCGTCCATCCAGTCGGTGGAGGCCGCGATGCATAGATGACGATGGCGACGACACGGTTGTTGTCCGTCACAAACAGGTACAGGAAGACCAGCGTGAGGATCAGACGCGTGAAGGTAATGAAATTGGAGATCGTGAAGATCTTATTCGACGGGTAATCGGAAGTGCCGATAAGCTCCTTTTTGATCTTCTTTTTGATGCCCACAGGACTCCCCCGCTGGTAAACGACAAAACTTTCGATACTATACCCGTTCTAGCGATGTCTATCCAGCGCGAGCATAGAGAGTCCAGACATGAGGACGGTATCGGACGGGATGTCTATCGCTTTTGTGTACATCAGCCACCAAACATACCAAACATGTCTTTTTTGGAGGCTGGTGTACAGGTTTTTGTTGCGCAGACGAATTAAGGGGGAAAGTCGTTGATTCTTCGTTGCTTTAAGTAATTGATTTTTAAACAAAAAAAGTCAGGCACTAAGTGCGCGCCATGGGCACCTCCGTCCTTGTTATCGCGATAAACATACCATGAGTGGCGTACGGGTCGTGAAGGGCTGGCGCCAAAAGAGCCCAACGGCCGTTACAGCTTCGTTAGAAACGCGCCCCACCATGATGGTG